>MDSY01126032.1_pt1 | contig 11731 bp, 9 predicted proteins | sample 811131 | NCBI WGS metagenome assembly MDSY01 (sample SAMN05326643, study PRJNA326480) | marine metagenome | isolation source: seawater | place: Atlantic Ocean: South West | collected 2010
GAACATATCTCTTATGACAATGAGCGGTGCGCTTGTACAGGACTTGTTCCAAGGCAACGTATTTGCAAATACACCTGTCACACTTCAGATTTCTACTGGCAATCTTTCTGCGGGTATGTATCAAGTTCGTGTGAACTCAAGAGACTTTATCGTGACGAAGAAGTTGCTTGTGACGAACTAGAGATGTAGATAAAAACACATAAAAGGCAAAGCCCCGTTAACGAAAAGTTAACGGGGCTTTTGTTTTATTGGAGGTCCGAAGCGGATTCGAACCGCTGTAGCAGCTTTTGCAGAGCTGAGCCTAGCCACTCGGCCATCGGACCAATAAGTCAGGCAAATATACGAAACTGAATGCATAAGGTTACACTCATTACTATCTTCGTTGTATGAATTGGAAGAGATTAATACCTAACGCCCTGACAATGGGTAACTTATTAGGTGGAGCATTTGTGTGTTGGGCTGCCGCTTCGGGTGACAATATTACAGATGGAAGGGTGGCTGCAATTTGGTTATTGGCGATGTTTTGCGATGTTTTGGACGGTTTTGTAGCGAGAAAACTAGGTGTAGATGGCCCGTTAGGCGTACAGTTAGATTCGTTGGCGGATATGGTTACTGGTGGTTTGGCGCCCGCCTTTGTCGCATATAGACTTGTATGTGAAAGTGGCGCATGTGAAGGCGCTGTTTTAAATGCACTTCCGGCCTTGTTAGTCGTAGCTGCGGCTTATAGATTGGCCAGGTACAACGTCACCGCCGCTGAAGGGGGAGGAGGAATCTATTTTGAGGGGCTGCCTGCGCCAGCTGCTGGAATATTTTGGATGGGCATGACGATGTGGTGGGGAGTCGTTGATGATGGGAGCAATCTTCAAATTAGGACAATGCTCATGGTCGCTGGGCTGGGGATGCTTTTGATACCGCTTCTTATGGTCATAAAGAGAAGATTTTTTGGATTGAAAGGGTGGGGGAGCGATAGAAGTATGGACGTATTGAGATTGATTGTTTTCGCCTGTTTTGGACTTGTTTCACTTGGTACTTGGTTAACCTTGGGAAATGTTTATGCGGCGGTGCCGTTATGCGTACTTTTGTACTCGGGTTTGGCATTCATATTTGCACCCAAAAACAATACGACATGAAATTTGTAGCAGAAATTGACATCATGCCTTTGCCGGCACTTCTTGATCCACAAGGAAAAGCTGTGGGGAGTAACATGGGGAATATGGGCCTTCCAGAGATTGTGGGTGTGAGAATTGGCAAGCATGTCACCTTAGAGATTGAGGCGTCCGATAGGGGCGTTGCGGAGAAGAAGGTTACAGAGGCATGCGAGAAGCTTCTTGTAAACCAAATCATGGAAGGATTCTCCTTCCGTTTAGAAGAGGCATAAGGAACGCACGTTTGAGGGGATGCTAAAGCAGCCCCATCGTTAACAATATCGCAAAGATCTCACCAGGAGATGGATTGCCTTGCAAGACAGCCACGATGTCGAATGGGCTGATGCTATCTTCTTTAAAGATGTTTAAAATTCCAGGATTGTCTCTGTCTGGCGCAATAGTATAAGCGAGATCTAAAGGAAAATGACTGTCCCCGACATAGATGTATTGTCCATCAAGGGTATAAGTGATCGCATCGGTGAAAAACGAGTCACCGATATATAACTTTCCTTCGCGGAAGGTGTACGATAAGTTGAAGCTACTTGTGCTGTATCCTGAATAGATTTTATTGCGTTCAACGGTGTATGCGATGTCTCCTCGCCAATCATTTCCCTGACGAACGACACCCCCCTCGATATGACAAACGACCTCATTCCACCTCATATGGGAAGTGGGATAGACGTAAGTCCCGGTTTGGGCTAACGCAGACAAACAAGTGTATGCCAGAATAACGGTCAATAAAAGCCTAGAAATCATAAAGGAAATATACGCTTAAAACGAAAACTTCCGCTCCCTCAAAAGGGGTTATACTTGCTCCAAGCGCGCTTCGTGCGCCTTAGAAACGTCCCAAGATGCCTTAAGTGCGTTATCAATATCTGCGATAAGGTCCTTAGGGTGCTCAAGCCCTATAGACAATCTGACAAGCCCCTCAGTGATTCCATGGCGAAGTTTCTCTTCTGAAGGAACTCCAGCGTGAGTCATACTTGCAGGATGTTCTGCCAAAGATTCAGTAGAGCCTAAACTCACGGCCAGTTTAAAGTGTTGAAGCGCATCTAGGAATGCAAATGCAGCTTGACGTCCTCCTGGGAGCTCCATGGCAAACATACCTCCTCCGTTGACTTGTTGCGCTTGAGCAATTCCTGCAGATTTATAATCTCCAGACCCTGCCAAATCCTCTGCCCAAGCCGAGAATATTTTATTGATCTCCTTGATCGGCGTTCCGGGTGTCTTTTGAAGATGGTCCAGAACTTGACGTGCAGAACGAGACTGACGCTCCACGCGTATCGCCAATGTTTCCATCGAGCGTGCGAGCATCCAACTTGTGTGAGGGTCCGCCATGCCCCCTAAAAAGGTTCTGTACTCAAACACCTTTGCCATGGCTTCACGTTCACCACTTACAGCGCCTGCGACAAGATCGCTGTGGCCACCGATGTATTTGGTTGCCGAATAAACATTCAAATCTGCACCTAATTCTAGGGGGCGCTGAAGAATAGGCCCTAGGAATGTATTGTCAACAGCCACAAGAATTCTGTGGTCATCAGAAGTGCGGGCCTTTGCCCAATCCGTCGCAGTTTTTATATTGTGTACTTGTAGCGTAGGGTTTGCAGGTGTTTCAAGAAAGATCATTCCAGGCAAGCCATCTTCTTCGCCCATGAGCGCCAACTCATCCAAGCTCTCCAGTTTTCTCACGGAAACCCCCATTGAAGGCAAGATGTCATCTACAATATGTTGTGTTCCGCCATAAAGAGGGCCGACATACCAAAGTGCTCTTTCTGATCCAGTCCATGCAAATAAGGTGGTGCTTATTGCAGACATTCCGCTAGAAAATACCGCAGCGGCCTCGGACTCATCCCACGCTGCAAGTCTTGTTTCAGCAACATTCAATGTCGGATTCCCAAGACGGCTGTAGATGAATCCACCCTCTGGCGGAGTTTCAGCACCCTCTACGCCATACGCTGTTTCCATATGTGCTGCCCCGATGGCTGCGCTTGGAAAAACGAATGTTGAAGCGGGATGAATGGGTGGTTTTACCGCACCGTGATTGTCAGCGGGGTTGTAACCCGCAAATAATGCTTTTGTCTCCAAATGTGTCTTCATAGAGATAAAACTACCCAAAATGCTCGATTGTTGTTATCTGGGCTGAACAAATGCGCAAAAATGATTGAAATTAGTTCGTTTTGTTCTATTTTGTGCTGTAATATGATAGATAAACAGAACAAATGAACTTAGTTGACACCCTTGACCGCACAATTGTAGAGCATTTGGAGTTTGACGGTAGGTGCAGTATGCAAGACTTAAGTGATTTGACGGGACTCAGTCGCAGTGCTGTATTTGCGCGTGTAAAACGTTTGGAGAGTGACGGTGTCATTCAGGGATATACTGTGAAGATTGACAGAAAGAAAATGGGGCTTGAAATTCGCGCCTTTTGTAGCGTCAATCTTAAACTTCACGAAAGGGCGGCTTTGGAAGAATTTGAACACGATATAGGGAGCTACCGTGAGGTGAAGTCATGCTATCACCTCACAGGATCTTCGGACTATATGCTTGAAGTTCATGTACCAGATATGGATCACTATCACAAGTTTATTACACGAAAAATTGCGGCAATGGACAACATTGCTCAAGTGAAGAGCATGTTCGTGATGAATGAGATTTTAGAGCGCTGAACCTTGGGGCCCTTTTTTTACGCTTCGATGGCTTTGATGCCTGGAAGTGTTTTTCCTTCGAGATACTCTAACATGGCGCCTCCTCCCGTACTTACGTAGCTTACATCGTCTGCAAACCCCGCCACATTTATTGCCGCAACGGAGTCTCCGCCACCGACAAGTGTGTAGGCGCCATTTTCTGTTGCGTCTTTCATCGCCTCTGCGACCGTAAACGTGCCTTTTGCACACGCAGAAAACTCAAAGACACCCATCGGTCCATTCCAAAGGATGGTTTTACTTGTTCTCACGGCTTCCTCGAATTCAGCACACGCTTGCGGACCAATATCTAAGCCCATCCAGCCCTCTTTAATTTCAGAAGAGTTACAGATGTCAAAATTCGCATTCTCAGAAAATCCATCGCCACAAACAGAATCAATTGGGAGAAGCACTTCTGTATTGTGCGCGATTGCTTTTTCTAAAATCGCCCTGGCTCTTTCAACCATCTCTTCCTCCACAAGGCTTGCGCCTACGCTTCCTCCTTTTGCCAAAATGAATGTGTATGCCATACCCCCACCGATCATAAGCCTGTCCACACCTTCAACCATGTTTTCTAGAATGGCGAGTTTGCTACTCACTTTCGCGCCTCCAATAATCGCAAGAAGCGGTTTGGTAGGTTCCGCCATGACTTTTCTAAGCGCCTCAACCTCTGCAACCATAAGTGTCCCAAATGCCTTGTCTTCGGGGAAGAACCGTGTGACAATTGATGTAGAAGCATGGGCTCTGTGAGCGGTTCCGAAGGCGTCATTCACATAAACATCTCCGTTTTCAGCGAGCTGTCCCGCAAAGAATTCGTCACCCTCCTTTTCTTCGGGATGAAACCTTAGGTTTTCCAGAAGCGCAATTTCTCCCGCCATTAAATTCTGGGTAATGTTTAATGCTGAATCGCCCACGCAATCCTCAGCGAACTTGACAGGTTTCCCTAACAATTGTTCCAGACAAGGCACGATATTCTTCAGGCTTAACGCTTCCGATTTCCCTTGAGGTCGCCCCAAATGGCTCATTAAAACGACGGATGCTCCACCTTCGAGGAGTGCATGGATGGTGGGAAGCGCCCTTCGAATTCGCGTGTCGTCCTGTACCGCCAATGAATGATCTAATGGCACGTTAAAATCAACCCTCACGAGCACCCTGCGGCCTTTGATGTTTAAATCAGAAAGATTCATGTTCTATATTCTAAGAGAAAAGCGTCGCCATAGATACGCGGGCATCTACGTAAGAAGCAAGATCTGAAATCGCAATGCGTTCCTGAGTCATTCCATCTCGCTCTCTCACGGTGACTGCATTGTCTTCTAAGGAGTCGTGATCTATCGTAATACATAGCGGTGTGCCTATTGCATCTTGTCGGCGGTAGCGTCTTCCAATTCCGTCTTTTGCATCATACTGCACGTTGTGGTTGATGCGTAGGATTTTAAGAATTTCCTCTGCTTTCTCAGGAAGGCCGTCCTTTTTCACGAGGGGTAGGATTGCAACTTTTACTGGAGCAAGCGCATAAGGAACCTTTAATACAGTTCGGGTATTGCCCTCGCCCAAATCTTCTTCACGATATGCGTTGCTCAGTACGGCGAGAAACATGCGGTCAAGACCGATTGACGTTTCTACGACGTAAGGCACGAAGCTCTCCTTTGTTTCGGGATCAAAGAAGCGAAGTTTTTTACCGCTATGCTCTTCATGGCTTTTAAGATCGAAGTCCGTGCGTGAGTGAACCCCCTCAAGTTCTTTGAAACCCATAGGGAAGTTGAATTCGATATCGCAAGCTGCATCGGCGTAGTGCGCGAGTTTAATGTGATCGTGAAATCGGTAATTCTCATCGCCCAACCCCAGAGATGCGTGCCATTTTTTACGCTCCGCTTTCCAATGTTCATACCACTCTGCCTGCGTTCCTGGCTTAACAAAGAATTGCATCTCCATTTGTTCAAATTCACGCATGCGGAAGATGAATTGTCGCGCGATAATTTCATTTCGGAACGCCTTTCCTATTTGTGCGATTCCGAAGGGGAGTTTCATGCGGCCGCTCTTCTGGACATTTAAGAAGTTCACGAAGATGCCTTGCGCAGTTTCTGGGCGGAGATATATGATTCCTGCGTCTCCACTTACAGCACCGAGTTCCGTGTTAAACATCAAGTTAAACTGACGTACATCGGTCCAGTTTTTTGACCCACTCACAGGACAAACGATCTCCAACTCCTCAATAAGCGCTTTCACTGCATCGAGGTTTTCACCGTTCATCGCGTCCTTAAATCTGTCGTTGATGTCGTCTATGGTCTTCTGTCTCCGGAGTACGTTTGTGTTCGTCGCGCGAAATTCTGCTTCGTTAAAGCTGTCCCCAAAGCGCTTCAGGCCCTTGGCCACGTCCTTGTCAATCTTCTTGTCAATCTTTGCAATGTGATCCTCAATCAACACATCTGCGCGGTATCGTTTTTTGCTGTCCTTGTTGTCGATCAGTGGATCGTTAAACGCGTCCACGTGACCTGAAGCCTTCCATGTTTTTGGATGCATAAATATCGCCGCATCGATCCCCACGATATTGTCATTCATCCGCACCATAGCTGTCCACCAGTAATTTTTGATGTTGTTCTTAAGCTCGCTACCAAGCTGTCCATAGTCATATGCGGCGCTCAGTCCATCGTAGATCTCACTACTTGGAAAAACAAAGCCATACTCTTTTGCATGACTAATTACTTTTTTCAATCCGTCTTCTTGGCTCATTTCTCCGTCTTTATTTTCGCATTATACGGCTGTAAAGGTACCCATAAATCTAATTTATAAATTTCAACTATATTGCCTGTGAATTCAACCGAGATATGACACAACGATTAAGCCACCGGATATCCTTTTTTGCCCTCACAACGTTTGTGATTCAAGCCCTTTTTTCGCCCCATCTTCAAGCTCAAACTTGCATCAACATTCCATTTGATATAGAATGGACATGTGATCAAGAAGACAATGAGTTTATTTATCAAGATGATGCTGGCGTAACAATTATTGATTGTTTAGACCCCAGCATCATTTATGAGCTTACCCTCCCTATTGATGTGGAAATAGAAGAACTAGGTTGTGTGTCAGAAACGTATCCGGGCGTTCTCAGAAGAATTACCAGAACATTTGTATATGAAACAGGAGACCCACTTGATGTTTCTTGTCCATCATATGGTGCTGGATTTATTTGCGCGACACAGGTCATTGAAGTAAGGGATATAACTCCTCCGACATTTTCATTTGTACCAGGAACTGTGGAACTTGAGTGTGATGTTTGGGATCTAGAAGAATACCTTAAATCAAACGATTTCGGACTTGTGTTTGAGGATAATTGCGGGATACCCGAGTTGGAACAAGATTTTGAAATTGTTGAGGAACCAACATGTTCCGCAGAGAAATCGTTCATTTGGACTTTTACTTTAACAGATGCCTGTGGCAATCTCACACAAGACACACACGTCGTAAATGTTGTGGATACGACTGACCCTGTAATTATTTTTTCCCCAATTGAATCTGAGGTTTTTAGTTGCGAAGCCGACGTCATCTGGCCAGAAATTAGCGCCGAAGATCTGTGCTCATCAGTGGATGTTGATTGGGTGTCCGGGGAGCCGGCAGTAACCCTCCACGACTGTCCCTATAACATGACACTAACCAGGAACGCCACTGCAGAAGATGCATGTGGAAACACAGTCACAGAGATGTACTCAATAGCGGTCAATGATGATCAGCCCCCCCAGTTTATAGACTTACTAACAGACCTCACGATACAATGCGACAACACTGCAGCCATAGACCTGGCGTTGTTAGATCTTCCTACATTTGACGATGGTTGTAACGATGGCGCTTTTTTAATACCAGATTCACAAACTATACCAGGGGTTTGTGATCAAAACTACGAAGTAGAAAAAACATTTGTCGTCGAAGATGCATGTGGCAACCAGAGTGACCCTCACATCATCACGATCACAGTTGAAGACACTGAAGCGCCCACCATAACATTACCTACTGAAGGGTTTACACTTGAGTGCACCGAAACTTATATTTTAAAAGATCCAGATGTGGAAGACAATTGTGATACCCCAACATGGACCGAACAAACGCTTCCGTCAGGTGAACTTTCAGACAATAATCTTATTGAGACAACGACTTATAATGCGACAGACGCGTGTGGAAACAACTCAGAAGCAGCAACTGTTGTTGTAGCTATTTTAGATACAGAGCTGCCATTCTTCACGAGCTTTCCTGAAGATTTGGTGGTTGCTTGCGGTGACAACTATGAGTACGGTGAGGCTTTTTATGATGACGCTTGCACACCAACCTCCTTAGTCGGTTACGAATTAGTGCCCGTTTTTCAAGACTGCGCAAACTACACTTTAATTACGCAAACATTTACCATTTCAGATGCTGCGGGAAATGAAGCAACTCAAACTCAAGAGATTACCTTCCTAGATCTAGATCCACCGATATTGCTGACGCCACTGGACTCGCTGTTTTATCAATGCGCATATGAGGTGCCTGAATGTTTGGAAATATTTGAGGGATTGGAGTTTGATGATTGTAGCTCTGGAGATGTCGTTCCGATAGACTGTGATGATGTCGTTGTAGAGGGAAACTGTGAAGAACAGGCGTGCATTATTGAAAGAACATACTTCTTTGAGGATGCCTGTGGAAATCAAGGATCCGCCAAGCAGTACATCACGGTACAAGAGTCTGTTCTTAATCCTGAAATGCCTACGGGAATAACACCCAATGGGGATGGCTTGAATGATGCGTTTGTTATTAAAGGTGTCGGGCCATCTTTAAATACTGAGCCGGGGGAGGTTCAATGTGACTGGCTAGAGGATACGAACATGAGAGTCATTAACCGGTGGGGATCGTTGGTCTTTGAGGAGGCCAACTACAGAAACGACTGGGAAGGGACGAATAAGAGCGGTGAAGACCTTCCGCAAGGCACATATTTCGTCGTGTTTGAAGCATTGGGAGAATCATTTTCAACCTATTTAGATTTAAGAAGATGAGAAAAGAATTAAAAAAACTACTCGTTCTAGGGATGGGTTTGGTCTTGTTACAACAGACACCACTCACGGCCCAGCAAGACTATCTCGCAAGTCAATATAATTTCAATGCACTGATGTTAAATCCGGCATATGCGGGGGTGCACAGCTACGTGCAAACGACGGCAATGTATCGCAATCAGTGGTCCGTAGAGGGGGCTCCGACAACGCAAGTGTTATGTTTTGATGGCCTATTAAAAAAGGCACCCATCGGGCTTGGGTTAATGGTGACCAACGATCGAATAGGCATCACGAAGGAGCGGACGGCGTCGGTAGATTTGTCGTACCACTTAAGAACGAGGTTGGGGAAAATATCCTTCGGATTGAGGGGTGGATGTGTTGGATATACCGCTGCGTTGGATGATTTGGTGGTGTGGGATGATGGAGACCCAGCTTATGCCGGAGGAAATGTCAGAGAGGGGTTTTTAACGCTGGGATTTGGCGCATTTTTCTCAGCAACTTCCGGCAGGTGGTTTGGAGGCGTCTCTATCCCCAACTTCTATGCTTCTGATGATGTGCTGCGCTCAGATCCAGATGTACGGTTTTACAAAAGGCACATGTATGCCTATGGGGGCGGTGTGGTAAAAACACCTCTAGGAATAGAGCTGAAACCCAGCATGATGATCAGGTACACTGAGGGTGCGCCGTTAACGACAGATATTAACCTCCACGCACTCCTTATGGAGGACGGCCCGGGCGGCACACAAGTTTGGTTGGGGGCAGGTTACAGAATGAAGTCTGTGATTGTCGCATCGATCGAAGTCGCACTCCCTTACAATCTTAGGTTGGGGTATGCTTATGACTTTATGGGATCCGGACTCCAGGATGCACTCGGGTCCACACATGAAATTCAACTCGGATTTAATTTAGGTGGCCAGACACCACTCATTCAAAACCCACGCTATTTCTAATGAGAAATTTTATCACACAGAACGGGGTTTGGGTCATTGGTTTGGCCTTGATCCTCGGAATCACATCCCTCACAGGGTGTTCAACGCATTATTTCCTCGAGGGCGAAGCGCTTGCAAACCGCGGAGAATTTACTGAAGCCGCGGAGCAATTTGAACGCGCGCTTCAAGGCAATAAACGTCAAGAATCGTATCAGGCGCTTGCTGACATATATCAGAAACTTAATGCGCATGAACGCGCGCTTATGTGTATGGACTCCATCATCGCATTTGGGGGACTGACAGATGAGATGCATTTTGACATGGCTGAGACATTGCTTGCGTTGGGCCGTTATGATGAGGCCAGAAGCCTTTATGAATCTTCAGCCGTGATGGGGAGCAATGATTCAGAAATCTCAAAAAAGAGAATTGCCTCTATTGGCTATTTAAGCGAACGTCAAAAGGACAGCGTAAATTATAGACTTAGGACAGTAGAAATTCAAAGCATAGAAAAGAATGGTCTACAAATAGTCAGTGCGGCCTCACCCTTTGTTATAGGAGATAAAATGTACTTTACAGCTGAACGACCCCGAAGGTTTTCTCAACGTAGGGGCGCAGAAACACAATACGACAATTACACAGGAAATCGATTGATGGATTTGTGGGAGGCTGAGATTGTGGATACAGCAGGATTAGATTCCCCCATTCTTTTAAAAGCCAAGCCGGTGGAGAGCTTAAACACCGACCTTCACGATGGATTTGTCGCGTTTGTAAAAGGAGATACAACAGGCGTAATCTCTAAGACATATGTTAAAGAAGCCCCCTCCTTTAAAGAGAATTTAGTGCGTGAGGCTGGTTCGGAAGATTTAAAATCAATTCAGTTGTTTGACGCGAGGTTGGTAGCGGATTCTTTAGGGCAACTTAATTGGGTGACTGGAAACCGACTGAGATTTTGCGATGAGAGATACATGTTTGCGCACCCAGCATATTCTCCAAGTGGGAATTCGCTTTACTTTACTTCAGATAAACCTGGCGGCTATGGAGGAATGGATTTGTGGCGTGTAGATAGAGAAGGTGATGGTTGGGGGACCCCAAAAAATTGTGGAAGCGAAGTAAACACAAGTGAAGATGAAGCGTTTCCGTCTATGAGGCACGCAGACACACTTTACTTCAGTAGTGATGGACACTTGTCGTTAGGGGGATTAGATATTGTCTATGCAACAAAGCAAAGTACTTCAGGAGCATGGTCTGAAATAAATGACAGACTTCCGTATCCCATCAACTCTCCCCGAGACGACTTTGGTGTGCTGTTAGACGAGACGGGTGATGGCGGATATTTCAGTTCTGACAGAACAGGCGTAGACGCCCTCTATCACTACCATGGGTATGACTCAGATGTGATTCTTAACGTTCAAACCCTTCACGATTCTGATGGCAGCATTTGGCCAGGAATCGTCACGGATCTTGTCACCGTACGATCTTATTTAGGAGACACCGAGGTCGCAGATCAAACGTTCGTTTCAAACGACATGGGAGAATGGAGTACCGTTGTAGAACGCGGTGCGAATTATCTGATTAATTGCCCTGGAAGTGCCGGATATACGCCAGAGTTGTTTGAAGTGACATCAGATCAAGATGTCAAAGCGATTACGGTGATTGTGAGAATCCCAATGATCATTGAAGTGGGGTGCAAGGATGCGACGGCATGCAATTACGCACCCGATGCCCTGCTTGAAGATGACTCGTGTATTTATTCAGATGGGAAATTTGATTGCGATGGCACATGTATTGAAGATGCTGACGGAGATGGCGTGTGTGATATAGATGAAATTTTGGGATGTACGTCAATTCATGCGTGTAACTATGACCCCAAAGCCACGGATGAAGATGACTCATGTGAATATATGACCTGTATTGATGTTGCGGTTGCTGATCCAATAGAGCCGGGAAAAATGGTGGAGTTA
>MDSY01119536.1_pt1 | contig 11729 bp, 9 predicted proteins | sample 811131 | NCBI WGS metagenome assembly MDSY01 (sample SAMN05326643, study PRJNA326480) | marine metagenome | isolation source: seawater | place: Atlantic Ocean: South West | collected 2010
AGCTCTAGTAAGCAAAGTAAGTTTATCACTTAACGGCTGGAAATATGAACCGCTTAATTCAAATTTATAGTACTGCATATCAAGTGCAGGTAAAGAGATGTCAGACGACGCAGACCATTTATATCCCTCTGTAGGATTAATAACATTATTCCTTGTGTCTGAAGTGAAGCCAAATGAAAGAACCATTTCATCTGCGTCACAACCATTTGTGGAGCCTCCAGAAACTGATGTGCAATAATTTTTATACCTAGTTGGGGAAGTTGCTTTTAAGCTAATATCTGTCATATCAACATTAAATCCAATATTAACTGTATCTATCTCATTCATCGGTATACCAAAACCTACACCTAAACCAATTGCTTTAGAATCATATGCACCAGTTGATAATTTATCTGTATTTACTTCACGGCTGTAAATACTTAAAGTTCTTGAAATACCATCTGGAGTAAAGTACGGATCTGTGTAACTTAAGCTATAAACTTTATTTACACTTCCTGTACTCATTGAAACTGCAACAGTATTTCCTGTTCCAAGAAAGTTTGATTGCGATACACTGAATGATCCCACCACACCTTCACTTGAACTTACACCTGCACCAACCTTAACTGATCCCGTGTTTCTTTCAGTAACCTTAACGTTTAGATCAACCTGATCGGAACTTCCTGGAACGGAAGCGGTTTGAATATCAACAGCGTCAAAATATTGAGTTCTTGTTAATCTAAACTTTGAAATATCAATCTTATCTTTAGCATACCAAGAAGCTTCGAGTTGCCTCATTTCTCTTCTCATTACCTTGTCTTTTGTTGTTTCATTGCCTATAAAGTTTATTCGTCTAACATAAACTTTTTGCCCTGGTTCAACGAAGTAATCAAAACCAACAATTAAATTTTTCTTATCTACGGTAGGAATTGGATTAACATTAGAAAAAGCATAGCCAAATGAACCCAACTTAGTATTAATACCTTCGGTTGAGGTTGATATTTCACTTCTTTTAAATATCGCTCCTGAAACAGTTTTAATTTCCTGAAGAATATCCTCCTTATTTAATGGATAAAAATTTCCACTAACTGTTATATCCCCAAACTTATATTTGTTGCCTTCGTCAATAACGATTGCAATGAATACGTCTTTCTTAGACTCAGATATACTTACTGTTGTATTTTGAATATCAAAATCAAGGTAGCCACGATCCATATAAAAAGAACGTATAGATTCTAAATCACCAGTTAATATTTGTTTTGAATACCTATCATCTTTATACCACCAGGATAATGGGTTAGTTGTTTTGAGTACCAACTGATCGAGTAAATCATCTTGACTGTATTTAACTGCTCCAATAATTTTTATTTCTTTGATTCTGGAATTAGAGCCTTCGTCAACATAGATATCAATTTGAACTCGATTTCTCTGAAGTGGGGTCACTACTGATTTGACGTTTGCAGAATATTTACCTTTACTTAGATATTGATTCGAAAGTTCTTTTACAACTTTACTTAAATTGGGTTCGTCAAATACCAAGCCAGCTGCAACATTTAATGAAGAAATACCTTCTAGCAGTCTATCTGGTTGAAATGTTTCTGCGCCGTGAAAAATAATCTCCGAAATAATTGGTTTTTCACTTACCGCTATAATAATGTCATTTTCCTCTAGCTCGATCGTTATATTTTTAAATTGTCCAGTTCGATAGAGAAGTTTGATTGACTCAGAAAAATTTATTTCAGAAATAATGTCATTGATTTCAAAAGGAATATTATCAAAAACTAAGCCTGGATCAACTCTCTGAAGACCTTCAATTTTAATATCTTCAACACGAGGTTGGTCGGCTGAAAAGACAGATAAACTAAAGAAAAATAAAAAAATTATTAAAAAAAAGTTTTTCATTAAGTAACTAATAAATTAAAAACGTCATTATATACTGCAATTGTCATAATCAACAGTAAAAAAATCACTCCAAGTCTTTGAGAAATAATAATTATTTTAGATTTTATTGGTTTTCTAATAATAAATTCAATTAGGTATTGAAGTAAATGTCCTCCATCTAAAGTTGGTATAGGAAGAAGATTAATTAAACCAACATTGATGTTTAATAAAACAAGCATAAACATATATGGCAAAAGTCCCTGTAAAATCGAGTCAGCAGAATATTGTGCTATTGTTATAGGGCCTGAAAGCATCTTAAAATTGAATTCACCTGTAAAAATCTGTATCAAAGCTTCAAAAATCTTATGAATAATATCCTTAAAACTATAAATTGAATTAATTAAAGTTTCTAAACTACTGTTTCTTATGTATTTTAAATAATTACTTTTTTGATTATATAGTTTCGAAGTAAGCTCGACTCCAATAAAACCATCATTAAGATGACTCTCTTTACTAAGTTCAGGTGTAACATTAATCATTTTCTCAACGGTACCTCTTTCTATCAATAACTTTAGATTCCTCCCTGGATTCTTTTTAATCAATAAAATAAAATCTCTTATATTATAAATATCCGATCCATCAACATTTATAATTAAGTCACCGCCTCTAAGGCCACCTTTAGAGGCTGCAGAATTCATTAAAACCTTATCGACTAAAACAGATTTTCTTTGCGAGGGGAAAAAGTAAATATTATCTTTTAAAAAAGACTGATTGTTCTCTGATATAAAAATTCGCTCTTTAGTCATTGTAACAATCTTATTATTTCTTGATATCTCAAATACTAGGTTTTCGCTGCCTGTATAGAATGAGGATTCATTAAAATTACTTATAGAATTTATTTTCTTTCCATTAAGACTGAGGATTCGATCATTTACTTGGATATTAAAATCTTCAGTATTAATTTCACTATTAAAATCTGTTATAACAGAAGCTATTTTTGGCTGAAGACCTGAGTTTATAAAAATAAGAAGTATAAATGCGAAAATAAAATTAATTAGCGGGCCTGCAGCAACAATTAAGAATTTTTTGTATAGAGATTGGTTTTCAAATAATAATAGATCATTAGATTTTTCGGATTGTGAAAATCGGACAAAACCCCCTAATGGTATTAACCTAATACTAAAATCTGTTGACCTAAATTTTTTAACGAAAAGTTTTTTACCAAATCCAATAGCGAAATCATCTACTTTTACGTCAAAAAACCTTGCTACCATGAAGTGTCCAGACTCATGAACAAAAACAATTATTGAAATTGTTATTATAAAGATCAAAAAATCAAACAATTTTAATGTCCTTTAGAAATGACCTCGCGCTAGCTCTTGATTTTTTATCGACTTCAAGAATATCCTCCATCGATTCATTGTTAACAACTTGATGCTTATTTAATACCATCTCAATTAAATTTGGTATCTGAATAAAAGATATACGTTTAGCTAAAAATTCCTCAACAGCAACTTCATTAGCTGCATTTAGTACTATTGGATAGTCACCCCCATCTTTTAGGCATTGATAGGCTAAGCTCAAACATTTAAATTTATTTAAATCTGGTTTTTCAAACTGTAAATCATGAGTCTTGGTTAGATCAATACCTTTAACTCCGGATTTAATTCTTATTGGGTATCCAAGCGCATAAGCTATAGGTACTCTCATGTCAGGGTTACCCAATTGAGTTAAGGTGCTACCATCAGAAAACTCAACCAAAGAATGAATTACACTTTGAGGATGAATAAGAACCTTAATTTTTTGACTCTTTAACTTAAATAAAAATGCGGCTTCAATTACCTCAAGGCCTTTATTCATCATTGTTGCTGAATCAATAGTGACTTTTTTGCCCATATCCCAGTTTGGATGCCTTAATGCATCTGAAACAGTTACATACTTCAATTCATCAACAGAATGTCTTCTAAAAGGTCCTCCTGATGCAGTTAAAAATAAACTCTTAACTTCTTTCAAATTCTTTTGATTGTGTATAACTTGAAAAATGGCATTATGTTCACTGTCAACAGGAATAATTTGACCTCCGTTTCTTAAAGATGTTTCAGTAAGAAGTTTTCCAGCCATAACCATAGATTCTTTATTGGCTAAAAGAATTTGCTTGCCCTTTTTTGCGGCTTGCATAGTTGATGCCAAGCCAGCGCCGCCTGTGATTGCAGCAAGCACTGTAGATACGCTATCATGACCAGCAATATACTTATAGCCACTTAGCCCAGATAGTACCTCAGTCTTTAATTTTTCTTTTTTTAAGAGTTTAGATAGCTTTTGCATTGATTTTATATCTTTTGTAACAATATAATGAGGATTAAAATCTAAGGCTTGTTTAAATAGTAGGTCATTATTATTGTAGCCAGATAAAGCAAAGATTTTAAACTTATTAGGATGCAGCTTGATAACCTCAAGAGCGCTACAGCCAATGCTCCCTGTTGAACCAAGAATTGATATTGTTTTCATTTAAAAAAATTCAGAAACTTCAAAGAATATATATAAAAGAGGGATTGTTGGACAAAAACTATCGAGTCTGTCTAAAAATCCACCATGGCCAGGAATCATAGAGCTACTATCCTTAACACCTGCTTTTCTTTTTAAGAAAGATTCATAAATATCCCCATAGAAACTTAAAGCTGTAATAAGGAAGCTGAGCAAAAGTCCTTCTACTAGATTTATAGATTCAAGGAAATATAGAAAAATAACAAATAGTATATTAAATAGAAATCCTCCGATGAGTCCTTCTAAGGTTTTCCCAGGACTTATATTTTTTACAAGCTTAATTGTTCCAAATTTCTTACCTGTGAAATAAGCACCGATATCAGCAACACATATCATTGAGATAATAATAAATAAAAGCTCTCTGTTTTCACGAAAAATAAATATAATTGTTATAAGCATTGGGGTAACTAAAAATAACCCATAAAAAATATTTACAAGATAATTTGATGAAACCTTCTTAGTTAAGAAATCAGCTGGAACGATTATTAACCAAAAAATAAGGGAAGCTGGTATAACCCAAAAAAATAAATTGTGTATATCGCTGAGCATCGGAAGTGTACTTTGGAAAATTGGGTACTTGAAAAAGGAGGAGTAGTAAATTACTGAGTTTATAAAATCTATCGCCACAGGTGTTAAAGAAATAATCCAGAAAAGAATTAGATTAGTTCCTCTAAGCTTTAATATTTTACTTAACTCAAATAATAAAAATCCACCAATAATGATGACTAAAAGCTCAAAGAAGATTGCATCTAATAAAAAAAAAGTCGTCAAAAATATAGAAAGCATAAAAATTGAAGACATAATTCTTTTGTTAAGCATTTAGGTTTTCTCCAGTGAGATTTCCAAATTTTCTTTCAGACTTTTGAAAGAAATGAAGTGCGTCAATGAAGTCATTTTCATTAAAATCTGGCCATAATGTCTTAGTAAAAAAGAGCTCAGAATATGCAATCTGCCAAAGTAAAAAATTACTAACTCTCTGGTGGCCTCCAGTCCTAATAAGCAAGTCAACCTCATCTGCTTTTCCTGTATATAAAAGACTATTTATCTTTTTTTCACTAATTTTTTTATTATGATTAGCCTTAATACTATAAAAATTATTGACTGCATTTACAATATCAGATCGGCCACCGTAATTTAGAGCTATATTTAAATTCAAATTACTGTTACTAGCTGTTTCTTCCTCGAGTTTTATAATCTTTAAACGAAGTACTTTTGAGAAGTTAGAAACATCTCCAAGAATCTTTATTTGTATATTATTTTTATTTATTTTTTTAGATTGATTTGAGATAGTTTTTGAAAATAACTTCATTAAACCATCAATCTCTTTAGCTGGTCTATTCCAGTTTTCAGTGCTAAATGCGTAGAGAGTAAGGGTTGGTATTTTATACTTTATTGAATACTCAATAATTTTCTGGACAGCATCAAGACCTTTTGTATGGCCAGAAATTCTAGGTAAAAATCTTTTTTTAGCCCATCTTCCGTTACCGTCCATAATAACTGCTATATGTTTAGGATATTTACTTGGGTTAAGCGCATTCTTTTTAAAAAATTGTAGCAGAAGATACCTCTTGATTGATTAAACTGTAAGTAGATCTTTTTCTTTAACAACAATCATATTGTCTATATTAAGAATATATTGATCAGTTGTTTTTTGAATTTCTTCCTGTAATTTGCGCTCGTCATCTTCACTAATTTCCTTATCTTTTGTAAGCTTTTTTAGTGAATCATTACAATCTCTTCTAATATTTCGAATAGCAACTTTACTTCCCTCGCCCTCAGATTTTACAATCTTTATTAGCTCACGCCGTCTTTCTTCAGTTAAGCTTGGCATAGGTATTCTAATATTGTCTCCCGATGCTGCTGGGTTTAATCCCAAATCGCTGTCCCGGATTGTTTTTTCAATGACAGCTTTCATATTTTTTTCATATGGCTGAACGATTAAGCTAGTGGCATCTGCAACATTCACAATTGCAACCTGATTTAGTTGAGTAGGAGTACCATAGTAATCTACAGTTATATGATCCAGAATTCCAGCATGGGCTCTTCCCGTTCTTATCTTAGCGAGAGATGACTGGAGTGACTCTAGACTTTTTTGCATTTTACTTTTAGCATTAATTGTAAGTTCATCCATATTATTTTTCCTATTTTAACGAAACCAATGTTCCTTCTTTTTTACCAAGAAGTATATTTTGTAATGCATTTTTTTTGAATATATTGAATACAGCTATTGGTAATTTCTGATCTCTACATAAAGTAAAAGCTGTTGCGTCCATAACCTGTAAGTTATTATTAATTGCTTCATTAAAAGTAATTTTATCGTATAACTTAGCATTTTTATTTTTTTCTGGATCTTCTGAAAATATACCATCTACTTTAGTGGCTTTAATCATAATCTCAGCATTTATTTCCATTGCTCTAAGAGCAGCAGCAGTATCAGTAGTAAAAAAAGGATTCCCTGTCCCTGCAGCAAATATAACAACTTTCTTTTCTTCTAAGTGCCTTATGGCCTTAGCTCGAATATATGGCTCAACTATCTGATCAATATTTATTGCGGACTGTACTCTTGAAACAATACCACCGTGCTTCATTGCATCTTGAAGGGCTAATGCGTTCATAACTGTTGCAAGCATACCCATATAATCTGCAGTTGCCCTATCCATACCAGCAGCCCCTAAAGCAACGCCTCTAAAGATATTTCCACCACCAATAACTACTGCTAATTCAGTTCCACCGTCTATTGCGGACTTTATTTCTTCAACAATTTTATTAATTACCTCTGGGTTTACCCCAAAAGAATCGCTTCCCATTAACGCTTCACCAGAAAGCTTTAATAATATTCTCTTATATTTTAAATTAGCCATAGTTTACTTAAATAGGTTTAATAATATTTTAGCTTGTTTTAAGTAAAAAAAAAGGATTGTTATCCAATCCTTTTTAACATTAATTTAGCTTTTCAGTGCTTCAGCAACCTCTGTAGCAAAATCTACCTCTTTTTTCTCGATACCTTCACCAACTGAATAAATTGTAAAAGAATTAATTTCTGCATTATTCTTCTTTAATAATTCATTAATTGTAACTTTATCATCCTTAACGAACTTTTGATTGAGCAGAGTTACCTCTTTTAAAAACTTATTAACTGTCCCATCAGCAATCTTTTCAAGCATTTCTGCTGGCTTACCAGCTTCTTTTGCTTTTTCAATTGCAACCCTTCTCTCCGTCTCTAATAACTCATCTTCAACTCCAGATTGGTCAAGTGCTTTAGGCTTAGTAGCAGCAATATGCATGGAGATATCTTTTCCTAACTCATCACTTCCCTCGCTCATATCAAGAATAACTCCTAATTTAGCGCCATGAATATATGTATATAACTGGCCCTTAGATTTTAGATTAACGAACCTTCTAGGTGTTATATTTTCTCCGATTTTTCCAACTAATTGAGTTCTTAAATCTTCAATTTTAGTACCATCTACTTCAGCATTATTTAAATCATCAATACTAGTTAACTGCTTACCTATGATTTCACTAGCCAGAAGCTCAGTAAACTTTAAAAACTCCTCATTTTTAGCGCAGAAATCAGTTTCTGAGTTAACTTCAATCATTGAGCCATTTTTTTTGTCTTCACTAATAAAGCATGCAATAACACCTTCCGCAGCGACTCTTCCAGCAGCCTTTGATGCTTTATTACCAAAACGAACCCTCAAAATCTCTTCAGCACGCTGACTATCTCCTTCTGCTTCCAATAGCGCTTTTTTACAATCCATCATTGGTGCATCAGTTTTACCACGCAAAGCCATTACCATACTTGCTGTAATATCAGCCATTATCTAAATACTCCTCTAGCAAATTTTTAATTAGTGAATATAAAAACTTTAATCAGTTGGCACTTCTTCATCTGCATGTATTTCTGCTTCTTTTGCTGCCTTCTCATTTTTTACCATTTTAGCCATTTCATCTAAAGCCATTTTTTTTCCATCAAGAACAGCATCCGCCATTCCAGTAGCATACAATTCAATTGCCTTACTAGAATCGTCGTTCCCAGGAACAACGTAAGCAATATTATCAATTGAATTATTTGTATCAACAATTCCAATAATAGGTATGCCTAGTTTTGTAGCCTCGACAACTGCTCCGCTTTCATAACCAACATCGATTACAAAAATTGCATCAGGTAGTGCTGACATATTTTTAATTCCGCCAATTGAACGCTCTAATTTCTCATAGTCACGTTTTAAGCCTAAACCTTCTTTTTTACTGATTTTTTCTAAACTACCATCTTCTAGCATTGCCTCAAGCTCAATTAACCTTTTAATAGATTGTTTTACGGTTTTAAAGTTAGTCAACATGCCACCAAGCCATCTATGATTAACATATGCACAATCTGCCCGAAGAGCTTCTTTCTTTAATATATCTCTTGCTTGCCTCTTTGTACCTACAAAAAGAATCCTTCCTTTGTTTGCAGACAAATTTTTTGCATGCTTAAGTGCTTCTTCAAACATTGGCAGAGTTTTTTCAAGGTTAACAATATGAATTTTATTTCGATCGCCAAAAATATAGGGTGCCATTTTTGGATTCCAATACCTGGTCTGATGACCAAAGTGAACACCTGCTTCTAACATTTGTCTCATTGTGACAGACATAATTTTTCTCCTGTATAAGGGTTATTAACTAAATTAAGCTTAAAAATGACTAATTTTAATAAATTAGCACCCTTAAATAAACTTAATCGAAATTTTTAAAAATTTAAAACACGAGCATGATACCATATTTAGTTATAAAAACTTACAAGAACACTTCACAAAATGACAGTAATAATTAATAGTAAAACTGATATTGCAAAAATGAGAATAGCTGGAAAGCTAGGTGCTGAAGTACTTGATTTCATAACACCTTTTGTCAAGCCAGGAGTTACTACCGATGAAATTAATAACTTGTGTCACAAATATATGACTGAGCAGCAAAATACTATTCCTGCCCCTCTTAATTACTCTCCTCCAGGCCACTTACCTTTCCCTAGATCAATTTGTACGTCTGTTAATAACCAAATATGTCATGGTATCCCAGGGCCGAAAATTTTAAAGAAAGGTGATATTGTAAATATTGACATTACAGTAATAAAAGATGGTTATCATGGAGATACAAGTAGAATGTTTTGTGTTGGGAAGCCATCTATTCAAGCAAAAAGACTTTGTGATGTAACTTATGAGTCAATGTGGCTTGGTATAAATAAAGTCAAAGAAGGTGCATTTCTAGGAGATATTGGGCACGCAATTCAAACATATGCAGAATCAAAAGGCTATAGCGTTGTAAGAGAATTTTGTGGTCATGGGATTGGAAAAGTTTTTCATGATGAGCCACAAGTTCTTCATTACGGAACCCCTTCGACTGGCCTAAAGCTTGTTGCTGGTATGATTTTTACAATTGAACCAATGATAAATGCCGGTAAACGAGATATCAAAATGATGAATGACGGTTGGTCTGTAGTTACAAAAGATAGAAGTCTTTCAGCGCAATGGGAACATACTATATTGGTAACCGAGTCATCATTTGAAGTCCTAACATTGTCTGAAGGAACCCCACAGCCGCCTGGCTGTTAAAACAATGGCTATTGAAGTGGTAAAAGAAAGAAAAAGATATAAAGAAAAATTTAAAGCAATATGTCAAAAATTTCTAAAAACACGAAGTAGCTCATACTTCCTTAAAACACATTCTAAGGCTATCGATTTTCTAATAAAAAAACTATGGATAGATACGATTAGATCAAATAATATATCTCTCATAGCTACAGGTGGGTATGGGAGAGAGGAACTTTTTCCTTATTCTGATATTGATTTCTTAATTTTTTACGATGGTGTTTTAGATTCGAAAAACAAAGAAATGATAAGCTTATTTATTGCATCATGTTGGGATTCTGGACTTACCATTGGCCATAGCGTTCGAAACATCAAAGAAGTTAAAGAAGAATTTCTTGTTGATATAACGACCGCAACAAATCTAATAGAATCAAGACTTATCACCGGATCAAATAAGGTTTTTAAAAAATTTGATGAAACCATTAAAAAATTATTATCTATTAAAAAATTCTATAAAGAAAAAAATGAAGAGCAATTGACCAGGCATAAGAAATACAATGAAAGCGCTTATCAGTTAGAACCAAATATAAAAGAGAGTCCAGGTGGCTTAAGGGATATGCATATGACGAGATGGGTTTCATCAAGTCAACATAAGGGCAATACATTTCTAGAAATGCACAAAACTGGATTAATTGATAAAAAAGAATATGAAACAATAAGGTTTCATGAAAATAACGTCTCAAAATTAAGAATATTGTTACATATTTTATCTAAATCTATAGACGATAGATTGCTATTTGATGTTCAAAATAAACTAGCGAAAGCCCTAGGTTATATTGGTAAGAATAATAAAAAACCAAGTGAAATATTAATGAAAAAGTACTACAAATCAGTTAATTATATAACTTTATTTAATGAAATTATTATAAAAAGACTTGATCCAAATAAGCAAAATAAGAAAAGTATCAATCACGCCCTCCCTTTCTATATAACCAATAATTTAATTGAGCTTGATAAAAAAAATCTAAATAAACTAAAACCATATTTATTCGATACATTTTTACTTTTTCAACAACATAAAGGACTTGAAGGTTTTGGCCCAAATCTTTTAGGAGCTTTAAACTCAGAAAGTCTTAAAATTGACAAAAGCTTTAAAAATAATGAATTAAATCAAATTGCTTTTTTAAATATATTAAAAGGTAAAAATAAAGTAAATAGATCGTTGCGAATTATGAATAAATGTAACCTACTTGGCCAATTTATTCCCATGTTTGGTAAAATAGTTGCTCAAATGCAGCATGACCTATTTCATATATATACAGTCGATGAGCATACGCTAAACGTTGTTGAAAATCTCAGAAGATTCTCCAAATTTGAACTAAAACATGAGTTTCCTGATTGTTATGAAATATTTAAACAATTTAAAAAACCTTATATTCTATACTTGGCAGCGATATTTCATGATATCGCTAAAGGAAGAGGTGGCGATCATTCAGATCTGGGTGCAACAGATGCTGATAGATTTTGCAAAAAAATTAATATACCAAAAGAAGACACAAACTTAGTTAAATGGTTAGTTAAATCTCATCTAAAAATGTCTCAAGTAGCTCAAAAAAGTGACCTATCTGATCCGTTAGTAATTAATGAATTCAAACAATATGTAAAAAATCAAGCCCATCTTGACGCCTTATACTTGTTAACAGTTGCAGATATAAGAGCAACTAGTCCTCTTGTTTGGAATGAGTGGAAATCAAC
>MDSY01008623.1_pt1 | contig 11727 bp, 19 predicted proteins | sample 811131 | NCBI WGS metagenome assembly MDSY01 (sample SAMN05326643, study PRJNA326480) | marine metagenome | isolation source: seawater | place: Atlantic Ocean: South West | collected 2010
ATCACGATTGGCTAGAGGTAACGATAGCATTGAGAGTGATATGGATATTGTTGATGACTTGATTGGCTACTTAGTAATGTTAAAAATGATAATGGAGGAGGAAGCATGAAGATACTAAATTTATATGCTGGCGTCGGCGGTAACAGAAAATTATGGGGTGATGAACACGACATAACGGCAGTAGAACTAGACGCTCAAATCGCAGAAGTCTACGCGGATTTGTACCCTAATGATACAGTTATTGTAGGTGATGCACATGAGTATCTGTTAGAGAACTACATGAACTTTGATTTCATATGGTCTTCTCCACCATGCCCATCACACAGTCAGATAAGATATAACATCGGATTCAAAGCAGATAGAAAGTACAAGAAGGTAGATGCTAAATATCCAGATATGAAGTTGTATGAAGAGATATTGTTGTTGCAGTATTGGTACGATGGTAAATGGATTGTTGAGAATACTATTCCTTACTATGAACCGTTGATACCAGCAATCAAACTAGCAAAGCATTTGTGGTGGTCTAACTTTGACCTCGGTAGTTACGAACTAAAAACAAGAGGTCATAGAGATGGTACAGTAGAAAGTATATCAGAACTAAAGGGTATAGACATTTCAAAATACGACATCAAAAACAAAAGACAGATTCTAAGGAACTGTGTACAACCAGAATTAGGATTACACATATTGAACAAATCGATTAATCAGAAGGTGTGGATATGAGAGGGTTTGCGAATAATAGAAGATGTCCGAGATGCGATTGCATTCTTGTTGTAGATGGAGATTACGATGATACTCCGACTCTTTGGTGTGATTATTGTAGTTGGCCTAAAGATGAGGAGGAGTAACCTTACAAACCCGCTATCGGAATGTTTATATACTTGAAGGAGAATGATTAATTATGAGACACATGAGACTACGACGTGCGATTTTATTCGTACTAAGAAACTACAATGGCACTTTGACTGCAAACCAAATTGTTGAAAGAATGAATGATGGTATTAGAGAGAGGACTATCTCTAAGAATTTTCAAGTGCCGTCAGCAAGAACAATTGCACAAATACTTCACGGATGGAGAGGGATTGAGAAGATGGGCAGGGTTCGCAAAGACAACGACATGAGAAGTTATGTTGAGACATACGCACTTGTAAGCATCGACGAAGCAACACAATACATTGAGAGAGGTGTTTAAGATGGGTATAATACTAACTTGTGATGGTTGTTTTAAGAAATTTGAGGCTACATCTAAGGAGGACACACTACCGGATGAAGAAGGATATGTGTTATGTCCTCAATGCAGACAGAATCAGAATAACCCCGACAATCCATACTTTGATGAGTTTCACATAAATTTACTTGAGTCTGTTATCTTGGGCATCGCTCCTTGGGTTGGAGTCAAGCCACCTAACAATTCACAATTCACAAAGGAATACAACAAGAAGTGGAAGGCATTTGCTAGAGTTCTAAGAATGATTAAGAAAGAGAGGGGGTTGTAAGAATGACGCCGTTTTGTACTTACTCATACGGTTGCGTAGCAACTCAATGGAAGATAGTAGATTTTAGAGATGAGGGAAAGCACATGAAAGCGTGTCCTCATTGTGGTAAAAGGTTGGTGGAAGAATGAACACAGACAATCTAGCACCTTTGGTAATCGATACTAGGGACATCAAGGTTGAGTATTTTACTACTGGTAGAGTAGGTAACTTGTCTGCCTGTGACCTGTCTTTGTTACGACAAGACGACACACCTATCGGGCATATCGTTGACAGGAGAACAGTGTATGATTTGGTCTGCGCTTTGTGCCACCCATCTCCGCCACCGTATCGCCGTGATGTCTACGATGCCATGATGGATTTAGAAACACCGTTCTCGGAATTGATGACCGAATTGATAGAAAACCAAGAAGGTGTTTTTGTAACCCTGTGGAGAGAGCCTATTTCAGTTTATATCAAGGCCGTGACCAAAGAAAGATTTGACGATTATGCTTGGTTGGTGGGGCTAGTGCAAACCATACGGGATAGAGGCTACGATGCTACGATAGCGACCAACCCTTTTCCACATGAAGAGAAAGAGGCTATCGGCAATAGAGTATGTATTAGCGCGACCATACCCAACAAAGAAGGGAACCACCAAGTAATCATAACACAACGAAAGTATGCCGCATCTAAAAAGCCAGTTCTATCGTTTGTTGCTAGAGTTAATCTAGGTTTGGAACACGACAACCTTTTTGTGCAACCTGTACCTACCATAAATGTAGACGGTACATTTTGTTCCATAGACATGAATACTTTTATGGGGTGCTTTATAACGATGGAAGATGCTTGCGTATTGGGTAGCGCACTAATGTTCACTGACCGAACTAAAAGGCGTATTGAAGGTTCAAGAATCAATTCTGCTACAAGAAAACTAAAAATGAAAGATATGTTCGTGATTGAAAGACTTGACGCTAAGGATGCGATTAATTATTTTGATTTATTCGGAGGTGACTAGAAATAAATAATGGCTACCAGCCCACCGTTTTTACGAATTCTTTTTATTCGTCTTTAGTGTTTTTAGAAAAGAAGAACTAATTTCTAAAACATCTATGAAACAAAAAAAGAATTAGTAGAATCGGGGAATGGTGTAGCGATTAATTATTTCTGAATTAATTTTGGAGAGTGAAAAGAATGGCAAATAGAAGAAGATGTAGGCACAGTAAGTTGAAAATGAGAATTTGGGACTACTTGAGAGAAGTGGGTAGTGCAAACACTCATGATATTATAGAACACCTAAAGGATTTAGAAAATGCTAGAACTAAAAAAGATAACCGAGGTGGCACGTATGTTTATGGCAAAGCACAAGGGTACTCTTATACTACTAATCAAGTAACCCAAATCTTGTCAAAGAATAAATTCTTTCGTAAGGTAGGAGAAGAGAAATCTACTAGAAGAACAATTCCAGAGGGTAGTACAATGAAAACTTATTCTCGCTACACTACACCTATACCTGTGTACGAAGCAGTAAGCGTTGAAGAAATGGCACTGTGGTACAAGGATTCAACAAAACATCGTGTCTCTACCTTGGAGCAACTACCTAAAAGATTGGCTGATTCAATCGAAGCAATACTCAACATTATAGCCTTACATGAGGAGGATAGTATATGAGCAGAACGCATTTTGATACAACAACCTATGAAGAAATAGATATTCTTTGGACTGGCGGTATGTTGCCGGTTGTAAGAGAAGATTGTAACGCCGTTGCGTTTATGCAACACGAACCTAGTTTCTCTACGTTCATCAGTGGTATGGGTGCTATTGGAAACAATGAGCCTATCGCTCGTATTTACTCAAGACATCTATGCGTAGAACCATTCAATCATATTCCTGACGCTATGGAACCTTGTTGGTTGCTCTATGATATTGACGGTACTATACTTCTAAGGTTGACGAATTGGATGCCTCCAGCAAGTCCAGATGACACTACAAACTGGCTTTTCTCATATCCGGCTATCCGCGATATGACTTGTCTGTTGATTGATTTGGGTGTTAGTAGTTTTTGTATGCTGACTACACTATTGACTGTTGATACACCACTTGACCCGTTAGATGACAACGGTGCGGTTATTATTTATGATTTTATGAATGAAACTATAATTGGTGGAGAATCCATTTTGGGTGATGGGGAGTTGGCACTAACAACCCCATGTTGGTTATTCAATTATATGTTTAGTAAGATTATGGCACACGACAACCGAGCAGAATCATACCTTTGTGTTGTCAAGACAGATACAACGGGGTTAGATGAAAACGCCATTCAACATTTTGTTGATTATTACCAAACTGTATTTGATATAGAATGTAACATAGAGGAGATGGACAAAGTTCGCTCGTTGGTGATTTCAATAGATGAAGAAGGTAACTTCTCAAGTCCATTCGACATCGACCCTAATGATAGTGGAGGTTATCACATATGAGTTTTGATGTAATAGAAGAAGTAAAGGATTTCGCCAAAAGAAATCACTACGTCGGTGTAGATGATAAGATTCCTATATTTCTCTGCTCTGTTGGGGCGCATATCTTCAACGCACTCAACAAATGTAGTAGATGTGACTTCGACCCCGAATCACCACTGGTAGATGAGGAGAATGATTTCATCATAACTACTTGTCCCTTAAGACACAGTAACATACCATTCTATACCCCAATGTCGCAACTGCCTGATACAAGAATACACATCATGCTTCGTGGTGCTAAGGGTTCTGGTAAATCAGTTTTGATTCTTATGTTTCTAGCAGAAGGTACAGGATTACTACATAACTTCGATGCAGATATGGGAGAGGGTTTTAGAACCATGATGGGTCCGAACAGTATCACCGAGGCTGGTATGTTCGGCTCGGTCAATGAAGATGGCGAGATTATGGGTAGACCAATTGCTAGAGAACTGTGTGGTGGCTTTCTAGGCTTTGAGGAGTTCTCCTCTATGTCTGATGCTTCAAAGAAAGACCATAGCCTAGATATGAAAAACCAATTACTTACTTCCCTAGACAACGGTAGAGTACAGAAAGGTATGAGGGCTGGTTGGGTTCAATACACTACTCGTTATACTGTTTGGGCTGGTACACAACCTGCTAGATTTGAGTTGGATTCTGGTCTTGACCGACGATTCTTCATCATAGATATTGAGATGAATGATGACAAGGAGTTGGCTTTTAAGAGGGCGCAACACGCTCAATCTAATATGACTACCGAGGAGAGAGTATCTTTGGCTGAGAAGGCTATTACAATCAAGGGATGGCTACGTACTAGATTAGATGATGCGGTTGCTCATCCCCCCACTGGAGTATTGTTTGACGATTCTATCCTAGCGTGGCTAGAGTCACCGAAGGTCCGTTCCTTTGAAGCAGACCTTTTTAGGCGTATAGCAATCGGCTATCACATGATGAGTTCTAACTATCGTGGCGGTGAGCCACTGGTGGTCACTATGGATGAAAGACTAGAAGATATTCTAGCAAAGTCCTTGATGATGCGTAGAAGAGTTATGGATGCAGATACACTACTCATGAAAGATGCGTTTTGGATGCAAGATATTACAAAGTCCACACTTATCAAAGAAGTGTCTCGTATGGTTACTGCTGGTGATTATCAATCAGCAAAGCGTTGGATTATTGAGAATCTACAAGGGCAACCTTGGTATCGAGAGTATGAGCCTTCGACTAAGAAAGGTAGAGGACGACGCGGTGTTATGTGTCGTATCGGTCCTGTTACAAATGAGCGTGGGCCTAATCCTTGGGGTGAACAAGAATGAGTGTGCCTCCTAGAACTTCAAGGGCTAAAAGAACAACTCCTTGGGCGGTAGATGCTATGTACGAATATTTATTAGAACACGGACCTTGCACCTTGAGGCAAGTTTTACGTTACGCTACTTTCAAGAACGGTAAATCTATTTGTTCATCAAGGGCTGGTGTTACTATCAATCAAGCCGCTAGATGGTTGAAAAGGGATGCTAGGTTTTACAAGCATAGCAAGCAAGGTACTGTTTATATTTGGGACGTTGTAAGGGGGGAAGAAGAATGAGATGTCAATGTTGTGGAATGATTTCAAAACACAGGGAATGTTTGCACTGTAAATGGGAGAGAACTAAATGAAAACTAGGCGAGAGATAGAGGAGCGCATAGCGCGGTCCGGCGAGCCAGTGGTCATAGATACTCTTAGATGGGTGTTGAAGTCCTCACCATGTCCTTTTTGTGAATCGCCACAAAAAAGACAGTTGGAGATACAACTACGCAACAGGGAGATAAGTCCTAATATCGTTGAGGTTCGTAATGGTTGGCCCGAAGGGACTTGTGACAACCACATGGACAATCACCTAGAGTTTGACCCCGAAGAAGCATCCCACGTAGAAAAGATGCGAGAGGAGTCAATCAATACTTTGGATATGGCAGAAGGCTTGGTGCGTCGTCTAGTGGGCTGGTTGGATGAACTAGAAGTCCTGAAAGCACAAGAAGGAATCTCATCTGAATGGGTTGCTGATGCTACTAAACTGGTAGGACAGGCAAACACATCTCTGAAACTTGTAGGTCAATTGAAGAAGGAGATTGGGGTAGATTCTCAGTTGCTTCTCGCCGAGAATCGTATGAATGATTTCATGCGTCAGTTGGTCAATACTCTTGAACCGCATCCAGATTTACTAGACCAAGTGGAGTTGCATATGGCATCCTTAAAGGGTCCGACGCACACCGTTATAGATGTAGAATGGGAGGACATGGAATGAGTGAACCTATCAAGTGGAGACCATATCTCTACCAACTTATGAATCGCTCAATCTTTGTTTCGGACTTTCCGAAACTATTTGCCGCCATGAACGAAACTGGTATCTGCCCTATTCTTGAAGATGATGGTCTTAAGTGGTACTGTGGTCATTACAAGGTTAGTAAGGCAGAAGTAAGAAGAGTCTGGTACTTGAGTAAAAACCAACTAGATAGGATTGAGAATCATGTTATCGTGCAGGGGTGGCCGTATTGGGAGTCGTGATTTACACGGCTGACGAAAGAAGTTACAAAGAAGGTAACTATGTCGAGATGTTCAATGAAATGAATACATCACCATCAGTTCCTAATTTGACTTGCATTTTACATACAGACAAGTTCACAGAAAAAGATGCGATGGAGTGGCGTGAACTTATATCGCATCGACTTGTAATAGTTACTGAAAAAACACCAAAGTTGACAGAAAAGAGTGAGGACTTCGTAATACTAGACCCAAGTTTAGATAAGCAAGAGGATGATTACATAAGAGCGATACAGTGTGTATTTCGTGTACGAGACAGGGATTTTGTGAGGAGGCAGATTGAAGATGTTCCTGTTGCTCTATTGCTTTCGTTTGTTCGTGCAAATCGTCCGAATGATTTGGAACTACATCGTTCATTGAACGACATAATGTTTTTGTTACCCAAGGAATACATTTATGCTTTGGTCGCATATGCAATAAAACCTAGCGGGCAACGGGTTCAGTGGCCTAAGAAAAACAAAAGCGACGAGTTTCCACCTAGTCCGTTTCGCTCTAATGATTTGTACTGGAGGGAGATACTGGATAACTGCGCCGCTGTTCGTAACGAAGTTAGGGGTAGTGGAGATGACTTGCCCAAAGGTATGCGTAAAAGAAAGGAGAGTGTGACTGAATGGGTTTGATATTTGATGCTTTGTCTTATGCGTTTGTTTTTGTAATTTTTATGATTAGTGTTTATTTGTATTTCGCCATACCTGTGTTTTTGTGCAAGTGGTTCGATATATGGTTTAACCGTATATCCAATCCAAATGAAGAAAAATACGTTTGGGCTAAACTACTTGTACGTGATGAGGGTTTGGTTTTGGTAGAAGAAAACAAACCAGACGAAATAAAAGAAATAGAAAGGAAGAACAGTAAGTGGGATTGGAAAGAATACCGAAGGCATAGTCACGACACATCTTTCGTAGATGCGTCAATGTGGCTTTCTATGGGGGATGATTAATAAAGGTGTTTGGTATATTCATAAGTCAATGGGTGCTAACAACCGGCGGATTCGTCGCTTAATTGTAGACTTACTTTGGGAAAACGGCCCCATGACAAAAGAAAGGATGGCTGACCTTCTATCTGAACATAGAAGTGTTAGGGTTATCCCTTCTCCACATACTCTTTCTGCTTTACTATCTAAAAATACACAAGTAATAATTGTAGGTTCGGAAAAGATTGAGAACATAGTGGGAGTAAAATCAGAACACGCCATTTATGATATTGATAGAGAACTAATAAAAACTACCGAGGATATTATTTTTACAAGAAGTCCAAGTGTAGCGACTCCAAAAGAAAAACAGAGGATGAGGAAGTGTGATGTCTGTGGAAGGAACCGAGTTTTTCCGAAGGACGCAGACGTTTGTTTGCATTGTATTAGGAATCAGTAACCTTACGAACCCGCTACCAGTAACTTTATATTCTTACAATCCGACTATAATTTGTAGGAGGAATGAATGATGGCTAGAGGTAGAAAGACACACAATGGTTTTGGAATACGACACAAGAACTTCCGTAACCGTTGTTATGATTATGTTCGTGACAACGGGCCTTGTACTGCCCACGAAATGTATTCGGAGGTCAGAACAGTCAAGGGTACTATGCCTAAGTGTATGCCAGCATCGCCACTTTCTTTGACGCAGATGTTGAAGCGCGACCCACGATTTTATTCTGACCGTAGTGTTAAGGTCGTAAACTACACAGGATGCAGTAAGACTATCAGACAAGTATGGAGCATACATGAGGAGGAAGAATAATGAGTGAAATATGGTCACAAAAGTATAGGCCCACCACATTGAAAGATGTGATAGGTCGTGATGATATTGTAGCGCAGTTTAAGGGTATGGAACCTGCTCTTTGGAGTTTGACTATGCAGAATTACTTGTTTCATTCTCAAGAAGCGGGTACAGGAAAAACTACTATTGCTCGCGCTTTGGCTAATGACCTTGGATTTCAACTTCATGTGTTTAATGCTTCTACTAAGAATGAAAGGGGTATTGGGTTCATCGAAGAAGAACTAATTCCGAGAACAAGGACAGGTAATCACAAGCAGATTTTCTTGCTCGATGAGGCAGACCAATTGACTGATGCGGCACAATCCGCTCTCAAAGGAGTTATGGAGAACGCTCATGGTTATTTCATATTGACTTGTAACAATCTCGCTAAGGTTTCTCCTTGGCTACAATCCCGATGCAAAGTAATACATTTCCGCCCTTACTATAAAGGGGATATAGCAAGGATTTTACGGGCAATAACACTCAAAGAAAACGTCGCTGGTTTTGTTAGGATGGACGATACTATTCAGCGTATAGCAAAACATCATAGCGATGCTCGCTCTGCTATAAATTTCTTACAAGCATATGTTAATTATGGTGCAGACAAAGACAAGTTCCTAGCATCTTTGGGTACTCCCGATGTAGACTATGCTAAGTTCCTTCGTGTAGCAGTACGGGAGAAGTCCTTTGATGGAGCATTGAAGATTATCAAAGGACAACCCTTGGCAGATACTCTACGTGGCGTCTTTGACTACATGGTAGAATCTGATGCAAAGCAAGAGTCAAAACTAGCAATCGTTCACGCTTTGATTGAAGCGCAACGTGACCTCATAGCCGGTATTTCACCGGAACTTATTCGCGCCAACTTTGTACGAAGTTGCATCCAAAACCTAGCATTGATGGATAGAGCGTGAACTTTATATGCTTAAACGAACAAGGATAAATTACCCGACAGGAGAATGAAAGACATGACATTGAATGATGAAATGATGAAGAATGTGGCAGCGAATGTAGGTGTGGAAGTGTCCACTCTAAAGGTACGAGCAGAAACCGTACTTGATGAGCAGGGACCGGCATGGCGCAACGCTGGAAAGAATGACGAGGAATGCGGAGTGTTTGCTCTACGAGTTGCAGCAAGACAATTGGCATCCGAAAGTGCTAAGTTAAAAAGAAGTGGTGCTGAATCCCTAAAGGGTATGTTTATCAGTGTACCTAGATACAAAGATTGGGGCCAATTGCTATACCGTAAGATGGACAACACTCTAAAGATGGCTAGTGAAGATGTACGAGAATCCTTAGTAACACAGGGCAAAGTAGTAATCTTTACCGATAATTACGACGGTACTTATAGTCGTGCTATCAACCCATCTCTACGAAACAAAGTCGCCTTTGAAGCAGACTACGATGAAGATTCAGTAACCGAGTTGCCTAAGAACATCAAGCAACTTGATGAATCTACTTACTACTACATAGTGTGGGATAACAAGTCTCCGACTTTCCCATCCGGTGATGCTAACTTCAAGTACGGCTCTGCTAGACCTACTAAGGAATTAGAGAGAACTATGCTATTCGCTACTGCTGACGGGCCTGTAACAATCAAGGCTTCCGGTGCTGTTGCCGAAGATGCACCTCCTACCTTTGTACCCGGAACTTATGCGGTTCGTATGGGTCGCAACGGTGTTGGTTATGCTAAGGCTGGAGTATCAGTGTTCAACCGCGACGATTCACTAGCATCTGAATTCCCTCTACCGCCCTTCCGCAGCGAAGATGGTGGTCTGATGGGTAGTATGCTTGGCGATGACCTATTGAAGAATCTTGATGCTGTCGGTCCGTTCTATGAGGCTAATCATGGGACTGATGGATGGTGGGATAGACTCATTGGTGTACTTACAGAAGTTATTAGTATTGAACCTCGCGACAACGGTGGCTTCAATCTAGTAGTTGCTGACTTGGATATTACTTCTATGGCTCCAGTGGTGGACATCTATATCCCTGCTTCCCAAGAAAGTATGATTGACTTCGCCGTTGGTACTAAGGTACTTGTGATTGCACAACCTTGGAAGACTCAAGATGATGAGTACCGACTATCTGTAAATGGTTGGTGGGCCTTCGATGCGATTGCTCCTATGGCAGACGTACCAGTAGATTCTGTGGATGATGGGTGGGACGCATGAGTTGGGGTCAATCCGCAACTGCGGCCCCTGCCGCTACTCCTAATCCAGCCATGAAGACGGCTTACGATGCAGACTACTACAATAACTTGTTTGACAACAATCAAGCAAAGTATCGTCCTGTTCGTATGGCCCTTGTTGGTCGTGAGAATACTGCTAAAACTGGACTTGCTCTTGACCTACTTAGGGCGGAGATTGAGGCTGGAAAGAAAGTGGCTATCTTCGATGTGGACAATTCTGCCAAGCAGACCGTTGATTATCTGTACCCCAACAAGGACAATATCATAGTGCTTCCTCTCTTCGATGAATTAGATGACTCTATCTTCAATGACGATAACTCTGTGAACTATACGGCTCTTATCGATAAGGTATCGTGGTTTACTAATATTGTAGCAGAACGTGTTAAGGCTGGAGAAGAATATGCTGGTATCATCTTTGATGGTGGCTCTACTTTCCTTAAGTGGTGCGAACAGGCTATGACTTATGTATTGCAGAATCGTTCTAAAAATCCGGTCAATCCCGAAGATGGAGATAGATTCAATCAAGCAGAATGGCGTATTCGTAACAAACTGTTCCGAGATACTATTCAACGTATTCATGGGTTAGATGTACCGAAGGTGTTCTTCACATTCCACTTGAAACCTATTCAAGAGTATGTGGACAACGGCTCTGGTGGCAAAGTCCTAATGAGTGTCGGTGAACGCCCTGAATGGGAGAAGGGGACTATGCGTTGTTTCTCGCAACAAATATTCCTAACTCGCTACATGAAGAAGGCTGACCCTGCGGCTGGTGTTAAGGGAGACAAATCCTTAGCCGAAGGTGAATGGGCAGTAAAGGCAATCATTGAGGAAATGAAAGGTCACAACATGGAACATCTAGGCGAGACTCATACTATTCTATCTGTTAAAGACGGCAAAGTGAATTGGACTGGACTACCTTTCTTGAATTGGGAGTGATTGAATGAATGTTAGAAACGATGCGCTAACTAGGCTTCTTACGCTAACTAAGCGACCACAAACGGTTGCTGGCAAGAAGCAAGACCAAGTAGAATCTACTCTACTTCGTTTCAGTGGTGATTGTGTTGAGACAATCAACATAGTGCGCGATGGCGTTACTTCCCTTTCACGTTTCTCTACACCTCATAAATTACCAATGGTGGTCAATATACCAATCGCATCAATAGATGCGGTACTAGGAATTCTACCTTATCATGGTACAGAAGTATCTTTGTCATGGTCTTACGATAAGTTGGAGATA
>MDSY01017080.1_pt1 | contig 11727 bp, 8 predicted proteins | sample 811131 | NCBI WGS metagenome assembly MDSY01 (sample SAMN05326643, study PRJNA326480) | marine metagenome | isolation source: seawater | place: Atlantic Ocean: South West | collected 2010
AACACTGTTCGCGCGAGTTACTCTAAAAATGCCAAATCGCCACACAAGCCGCCCGCCATCGACCTCTAAAGTAGCGCCCATAGGTTGCTGAGCAATGTAACGCCAAGCGGCCCTCGCAAACATCAAACCCTGAGAAAATATACAAACAGCGAGCGCCAACCGACGAGAGTCAGTCCCTGTCGACGCGATCAATAGCCGAGAGCGACCGCGATCAACTGGCGTCTAAAACTTCGCTCGCCGCAGCCGCGTCTTGGCTCGCCAAATCTGCTAGTTGACTCGCGTAGCGATTGGCTCGAACAACGTCCCCCATGATGAGTAGCGCCGGTGAGCGCAGCGGATTGCGCTGCAATTTATCGGCGATATCGCCGGTGGTGCCAAGTAATACACGCTGTTGGTCGTCGGTTCCCTGAGCTACTATGGCAAACGGCTTGTCGGCGCAACAACCTCGTTGTAGCAGGTTGTCAGTAATTTCTCTGAGCTTTGACAGGCCCATATAGAACACCATAGTGGTGTCTTTTTGCAACGCCAAATCCCAGTTAATGGATAGCCTGCCCGCTTGTCGATGGCCGGTAATAAAGGTCACCCCATGGGCGTAATCGCGGTGAGTTAGGGGGATTTTCGTGGCCGCGGCGCAGCCAATAGCGGCGGTGATACCTGGCACAATATGACAGCCAATCCCCTGCTGATCGAGGTAGTCGATCTCCTCACCACCGCGACCAAAAATAAACGGATCACCTCCCTTGAGCCGCACTACCGTCTTCCCACGGCGCGCCAACATCGCCAGCATTTCGCAGATCTGCTGCTGACTTAGGCTGTGGTTATTTTTCTTTTTACCCGCATAAATCAGCGCGCAGCTGTCGCTTGCGTAGTCGAGCAGCGCTGGATTGGCTAGGCGATCGTAAACAATCACATCGGCCTGCTTTAACAGGCGCACCGCTTTTAGCGTAATCAGCTCTGGATCGCCTGGCCCTGCGCCCACCAGATAAACGTTACCAACAGCGCATTGTGCAACCGGTTTTTCTATCTCTGATCGATTGCCAAATAGAGTCACAATTTTATTGTCCATGGTCGTTCCAGTGGCGCCGGTCATAGGGCGCTAGCAATTGACGGCGTGGCAAATTTTGCCACTAGTGTGTTTAACTCAGGGATACAGGATCCACAGTTGGTGCCGCATTTAAGGCGGCGACCCAGCGCTGTGGCAGACGTAGCGCCCTCTTCAATCGCCGCAACAATGCTTTGTCTGCGAACCCTTAAACACGCGCAAATAATTGGGTTGTCGGCGTTTTGTGCAGCCGACATCAGCGGCCAGTATGTATTGGCAATCGGCTGCGACAGCAGTCCGCGCATCCATAGATTATCGGGCAGCGCCTGTCGATCTCGATGGCTATATATCGCCAGTTGAATGCCCTGCTCGCTAAAGCAAATCAGGCGCTGGTCGAGATTGCGAGGATCGGCAAAATGCTCATAAGCCTGCGCAGGGCCAATTACAGCAGAGCGTTTTGCCACGATAAAATCTTGCCAATCAAAGTGGGCTGGAACAGCCAGCCGATAGATAAAGCCCTGACCGTCGCCAACCGGTGCGGAGCTCCAATGAATACAAGCGGCGCAGTCGATCCGCTGGCGGCTAGCCACGGTAGCCCATGCCGGCACCTCTACTTTCTCTATCGCAGCACGGCTGTATTTAAACTCGGGTTGACCGGACACGGCATCAATAATCGGAGCCACTAACGCAGCAACTCTAGCGCTGCTGGCGTACTGATCACTCCAGTGAATGGGTACAAACAGCTGGCTGGTTCCCATGCCTTCATCCAACGCCGCCACCACCTGAATACTGCCGTGCACGGTGGACACCCGAGCCAGATCACCCTCGGTCAAGCCAGCGCCTGCGGCCGTCTCTGGGTGCAGCGCAACAAAGGGTTGGTCTATATGACTGAGCAATGTGCTGCTGCGCGCGGTACGGGTCATGCTGTGCCACTGATCGCGGATACGCCCGGTGTTCAGGGTCAAGGGGTAGTCGTCGCTGCGCGATTGAGGTTGCGGCAATTGCGCGCAGATGCCAACAAAATTGGCTTTGCCGCTTGGGGTGAGGAACAGGCCGTCTTCAAACAGCCGCTCGGTACCCTTGGGTTTGAGTGCCGTCACTGGCCATTGAATAGGCGTCAGTTGATCGTATTGCCGCTCCGACAAATGGCTTAGACCGGCTATGTTAAACAGTCTGTCACCGTGGTTTTTAAACTGACTGAGCTGGGCGTGTTCGACGAACACATCTCTCGGCGAACTAAAGGCAAATGCGTCGGCAAAGCCCATGGCGCGACCCACCTGCGACATAATCCACCAGTCGGCCTTGGCCTCGCCGGCGGGCCGAACCAGCGCCCGCTGGCGGGAGATGCGGCGCTCAGAATTGGTCACCGTACCGGATTTTTCACCCCAACCGCAGGCGGGTAACAGTATGTTAGCGGTGGCGGTGGTGTCGGTCTCGGCGATACAATCTGAAACGATAACCGTACTACAGCGCTCCAGAGCCGCTCTAACACGATCCGCATTGGGCATGCTGACCACCGGATTGGTCGCCATAATCCAGATGGCTTGGATACGGCCATCGGCCACCGCATCAAACAGATCAACCGCTTTTAAGCCTGGCGCACGGCTTAGATTCGGGGTATTCCAGAACTCCGCAACGGTGGCGATATTTTCGGCACTGTAATCCAAATGGGCGGCCAACATATTCGCCAGACCACCCACTTCGCGCCCCCCCATGGCGTTCGGCTGGCCAGTCACCGAGAACGGCCCCATACCGACTTTGCCGATGCGCCCTGTCGCCAGATGGCAATTAATAATCGCATTGCATTTATCGGTGCCCGTGGCCGACTGATTGACCCCCATGGAATAAAAACTGATGGTTTTTTGGGTCTCGGCAAACCAGCGGTAAAAGGTTGTTAAATCACGTCCATCGACGGCTACCTTGCGCTCTAACTCAGCGCGCGTTAATCGCTCCGCCTCGGCCATTGCGGTTGCAAAGCCTTGGGTGTGCTGGGCAATGTAACCCTCGTCGAGATGACCACTGTCTTTGAGATAGGCGAGCAGGCCAGAAAACACAAAACCGTCCGCGCCCGGCGCAATCGCCAGGTGCAGATCGGCCAAATCACAGGTCGCGGTGCGGCGTGGGTCAATAACCACCACGCGCATGGCGCGGTTGCGCGCTTTGGCTTCGGAAATTCTGCGATATAACACCGGGTGGGTCCAGGCGGCATTGGAACCCACCAGTACCAGCAAATCACAGTGCTCCAGATCTTGGTAGTTGCAGGGCACCGCATCGGCACCAAAAGCGCGCTGATAGCCGGCCACCGCAGAGGACATACACAGCCGTGAATTGGTGTCCACATGGCCGGTACCAATAAAGCCCTTAGCCAGTTTATTGGCGACATAGTAGTCTTCGGTGAGCAACTGCCCAGACAGGTAAAAGGCAATGGAACCGGGGCCATATTGGTCGCGAATTCGCATCAGTTTTTCAGCCACAGTAGCAATGGCGACGGGCCAGCCTACGGTTTTGCCGTCGATACTGGGATGCAGTAACCGCCCGTGATTGCCCATGGTCTCGTGCAGCGCAGCACCTTTAACGCACAGTTTGCCAAAGTTGGCCGGGTGCTGCTGATCACCGGCAACGCGGGTCAGCAGATCGTTTTGAATGGTGGCACTGACCCCACAGCCCACCCCGCAATAGGGGCAAGTCGTTTTAATGACGCGGGTAGTGCTGGTGATTAGGTCGGTGCTCATGGCGATCGTATCAACGGCTCAACAGCACATGATCGGCGACAAGCTCAACCGCAAAAACCGGCACTGAGATGTCGCTGTTTTCTAGGCATTCACCGGTGAGCAAATCAAAATGCTGTTTGTAAAGTGGCGATGCAACCATTAGTCGACCGTCGATATCCCCGACCATGCCGCGGGCGAGTACGTTGGCTTTGCCAATCGGATCCCAGTTATCAAGCGCATACACGGCGGGCGTTTCCAGCGGCAGGTAAAACAAGGCAATTTGTTGGCCGTCCGCCTTTGCGCAGACCCCGGAATTGATCATCAGATCTCCCTGTCGGCAAAGGCTGATGCGGCGATTGATGGTGGTACGGTTCATGGCTAATGTCCTAAGCAGAATGGGTTAAGATGTGTTGCCGCTCAGCGTCGGTGGCCGGACGTGGCTGGCCGCGTTCTTCGACAAACACGATGTCCCTGTCCTCGGCGTCTGAGTTTACGAATTCGCGAAAACGCTTGAGCTTTTGCGGGTTTTCAATGGTGGTTTTCCACTCGCACTGGTAGCTGCCAACCACGGCGTCCATCTGTGCGTCTAGGTCGGCGCAAATACCCAGCGAGTCTTCAATAACAACCTGCTTTAGATAGTCCAGACCACCTTCAAGATTGCTCATCCACACCGAGGTGCGCTGCAGACGGTCGGCGGTGCGTACGTAGAACATCAAGAAGCGGTCGATGGTTTTGATCAGAGTTTTGTCGTCCAGATCGGTGGCAAACAATTCTGCGTGGCGCGGCTTCATGCCGCCATTGCCCCCCACGTATAGATTCCAACCATTTTCGGTGGCGATGACGCCAAAGTCTTTGGACTGGGCTTCGGCGCACTCGCGGGTGCAGCCGGACACCCCCGATTTAATTTTATGCGGCGAGCGCAGCCCCTTGTAACGATTCTCTATATACAGCGCCATGGAGACACTGTCCTGCACGCCATATCTACACCAGGTAATGCCGACGCAGGACTTCACCGTGCGCAGCGCTTTGCCATAGGCATGGCCAGTTTCAAAACCCGCGTCGATTAGCTCTTTCCAAATGGCGGGCAGTTGCTGCAACCGGGCTCCAAACAAATCGATGCGCTGACCGCCAGTGATTTTGGTGTAGAGCTGATATTTTTCGGCTACCTGGCCCAAGGCAATTAACTTCTTGGGCGTAATTTCACCACCGGCAATACGCGGCACCACCGAGTAGCTTCCATTCTTTTGCATATTCGCCAAAAAGGTATCGTTGGTATCTTGCAAACCTAGGTGCCGATCGTCCAACACATACTCATTCCACAAGGAGGCCAAAATCGAAGCCACGGCGGGTTTACAGATATCGCAGCCACGTCCACTGCCATGCTGGTGTAACAAGTCATCGAAACTCTTGAGCATTTCCACTTGGACAATATGGAAGAGCTCTTGGCGGGTGTAGTTAAAGTGCTCACAGATGGCGGTGTTAACCTGCAGACCCCGCGCCGCCATCTGGTCGTCGACAAGGCTTTTTAACAAGGTGGCACAGCCACCGCAGCCACTGCTCGCGGCGGTTGCCGATTTGACCTCGCCCAACGAGCAGCAGCCGGCATCCATGACCGCGACAATATCGCCCTTGCTGACATTGTGACAGGAACATATGGTCGCCGTCATAGGCAGTGCCGCGGCACCCAGTAGGGGCGCTTGCCCCGCTTTGGCAGGCACAATCAGCGTCTCTGGATCACTGGGTAGATCGATAGCGTTTAAGTAATATTGCAGCAGGGTGTCGTACTCAGCGCAGTCCCCAACCAGCACCGCACCCAGCAATTTGGTGCTGTCGGCACTGACAATCAGGCGTTTGTATACGTCGATCCGCTCGTCGCTATAGGTGTAGGCAATCGAGCCATCTGCCGCGCCATGGGTGTCGCCGATGGAGCCAACATCGACACCGAGCAATTTAAGTTTGGTGCTCATATCTGCACCCTGAAAGGGAACTTTATCGCGCCCCAGTTGGCTGACTGCGGCCTCTGCCATACGGTAACCCGGTGCGACCAAACCATAGATTCTGCCGCTCAATGCGGCGCACTCACCAATCGCAAAAATAGCCGAGTCGCTGGTTTTGCAATGGCTGTCAATTTCAATGCCACCGCGCTCGGCAATGCTTAAACCGCACTCCCGCGCCAACTGATCGCAGGGGCGAATACCGGCTGAAAACACAATCATATCTGTAGCCAGTGAGCCACCATCGGCAAAGCGCATCAGCAAACGACCTGCGCCGTTGCCGTTTTCCTCGACACTGGTGGTAGTCTTGCCAGTATGAACCTCGACCCCCAACGCCTCAATTTTGCGGCGCAACATGGCGCTGCCACCGGCGTCGAGCTGCACGCCCATAAGGCCGGGGGCAAATTCCACGACATGGGTTTGCAGGCCCAGATTTTGCACGGCATTGGCGGCCTCAAGTCCCAGTAGTCCACCGCCGACAACCACACCCACCTTGCCATTGTTGGCTTGGCTTTGAATCCTGTCGAGATCGTCAATCGTGCGATACACCGAGCACAGCGGCAGATCACTACCGTTCACCGGGGGCACAAAAGGATAGGAACCGGTGGCCAACACCAGCGTGTCATAGCTGTATTCATGGCCCTGTTCGGTGATGACCTTTTTACTGTCGCGGTCGATGTGGGTCACCCTATCACCAAAATGGGCGTCGATACCGAGGTCGCAGTAGTGCTCTGTAGTGGTTAGAGCAAGATCCTCGGGCGTGCGTCCGGCAAAGTATTCAGACAGGTGCACGCGATCATAGGCGGGCCGTGTTTCACCACCAATAACGGTGATACGTGCGATCACCGACGAGGCAGCTAGCTGTTCGACATAATGATGGCCCACCATACCGTTGCCAATAACGACTACTTTTAACATATTGTTTATCCTCGATAAGTGCTGTTCTTAAATGACTAGGCAGCCGTATTGGCGGTTGGGTGATTTTGTTTTTCATACAGGAAGCGCAGCACCTGCTGGCGGTAGCCATTGAAATCAACGTCTTCAGCCAGGTCTAAACGGTCTCTTGGCCGGTCTAATTCAACCTGCAATATTTCAGCAATGCTGGCCGCAGGCCCGTTGCTCATCATGACAATGCGGTCGGACAGCAGCACGGCTTCGTCAACATCGTGGGTAATCATCACCACGGTGTTGCCGAGTTGGGATTGAATCGCCATCAAGGCGTCTTGCAGGTGCGCACGGGTCAGCGCATCCAGCGCGCCAAAGGGTTCGTCCATCAATAGAACCTTGGGTTGCATGGCGAGGCAGCGAGCGATGCCGACACGCTGCTTCATACCACCAGAAATAGCCCCCGGCAACCGGTGCATGGCGTGTTCCATATGTACCAGCTTGAGGTTATGCTCGATCCAATCACGCCTTTCGGCTTGGCTTTTGCTGTTCTTAAACACGCATTTAACCGCCAACTCTACGTTTTGATAAACCGTTAGCCAGGGCAGTAGCGCGTGGTTTTGAAAAACCACGGCGCGGTCTGGACCCGGTTCATCGACTTCGCGGCCATCTAAAATAATGCCGCCCTCGGTCGCTTGATGGAGGCCCGCGATAATATTCAGCACGGTCGATTTACCGCAGCCAGAATGGCCAATAAGAGAGATAAATTCGCCCTTTTGTATCGACAGAGAGACATTTTCTAAGGCCCGGTAGGGTTCGCCAGCGGTGGGAAACTGAATACCGACCTGACTGATTTCTAGATAATTATTTCGCATAAGCGTCTTTTATTTCCGTAATTAAAGGGTCTGGGGATTAGCGCAAAATGGCTTGTTTGTCCCAGCTCACATACTTTTGTACCGCCAACATCAGTCGATCAAGAATAAAACCGACAATGCCAATGGTGATCACCGCGACCATAATCCTAGCCAGCGAGCTGGATGAGCCGTTTTGAAATTCATCCCAGATGAATTTGCCCAGACCGGGGTTTTGCGCCAGCATTTCAGCGGCGATCAGCACCATCCAACCAGTGGCTAGCGACAGTCGCAGACCGGTGAAGATCATCGGCAGTGCCGAGGGCAGGACAATGGCTTTGATATGCACAAAGGTCGATAGGCGCAACACCCGACTGACATGGATGAGGTCGTCATCAATAGCGGCGACACCGACAGTGGTATTGACCACCGTCGGCCACAGACAGCAAAGCGCAACGGTCACGGCCGAGGTCACAAAAGCTTTTTCAAAGTAGGGATCGCTACTGACATAGGTGGCCGAGACCACCATGGTCACCAGAGGCAGCCAAGCCAGCGGTGAAATCGGCTTAAAAATTTGGATAATGGGGTTTACCGCACGGTACGCTTTTTCGCTCAAACCGCAGACCATCCCTAGAGGAATCGCAACGATTGTGGCCAGTGAAAAACCGATGGCGACGGTGTACAGACTGGTCAAAATTTGCGCAAAGTAGGTAGCTTGACCGGTGTAGGGGCGAATTTTAACCACGGCATGCGGGTTTTCAGCCAGCGTTTTAGCGTTGCGAGCTTCTTGGCGTTGATAAAAATGTCGTGCTTTTTCGCGTTCACTGTAATGTTCGGATAGCAAATTATTGGATTGATCCCACACCGCTAACGGCCCTGGAAACTGGCCCAACGAGGTGACAATATTGCTAGCCATGATGTGCCAAACAAGGATAAACATAGCCATGCCAAGACACGGCAGTGCTATGGCTTTTGCAGTCAGCTCACAGAAATTGCCGACGGCGGCGATGGTCATCTGGTTTTTCAACCGTTGTAACTGGGGTACCATACTGAGACTATTCCTTGTATTGATTTTTCTGTATTGCGCCGCGCGCGCTGGCTCTAACAACCCTAGAGGACCTGGTTTTTTAGGCTGATGGAAAATTTATCGAGGTAAGCATTGGGCGCCGTACCGTCGTACACTATGTCGTCAATAGCGTTCTTTTGAGGTGGGCGAAAACCTGTTTCTGATGCGAACTGAGGGAAATCGGCGGTGGTCATCATGCCCTCTTCAATCAACGCAAATGCGGCCTTCCGGTAAATGTCAGGGCGGTAGACGCGGGCGGCAATATCGAAGTACCACTGATCAGGCTTGGGTTCAGAAATTTGACCCCAACGACGCATTTGAGTCAGGTACCAAACGGCATCTGAGTAGTACGGAAAGGTCGCGAAATCGCGGAAGAACAGGTTGAAGTCGGGGACTGGGCGCCGGTCGCCTTTTTCGTATTCAAAGGTACCGGTCATGCTGTTGGCGATGACCTCGTAGTCAGCGCCCACATAATGTCGTTGCGATAATATCTCAGCCGCGGCAGGACGATTCGCGTTGTTATTGGCGTCCAGCCACTGCGCCGCTCGCAACAGGGCTTTAACCACACGGACGGTGGTATTGGGGTACTTTTCGGTAAATTCCCGAGTCATACCAAACACTTTTTCTGGATTATTCTTCCTGATTTCACCATCGGTGATAAGGGCAACGCCGATACCTTTGGATACCGCCTGCTGATTCCAAGGCTCGCCGACAGAGTAACCATAGATGGTGCCGGCTTCCATGGTCGCGGGCATCTGCGGTGGCGGCGTTACCGACAACAGCGCTTGGGCGTTCAGTTTGCCGCTGTTATCGCCATTGTGGGGGGCATAGTATCCAGGGTGAATATCACCGGCGGCCAACCAATAGCGGAGTCCATAATTGTGGCTGGACACCGGGAATACCATGCCCATATTGAAGGGCTTGCCGTTGGCGTGGTATTGATCGACGATAGGCTTCAGATAGTCTGCCTTGATCGGGTGCTGGGGCTTGCCATCATGCGCCGGTATAGAGGGCTTCATCTGCGCCCAAATATCCATAGAGACGGTCACCGCGTTGCCGTTTAAACCCATGCTAAGCGGGGCGACAATATCGGCCTTGGTGCCGTAGCCGATGGTGGCTGCAAGAGGCTGACCAGCCAACATGTGGGCGCCGTCTAATCGGCCGTCGATCACACCATCGAGGAGTACTTTCCAGTTGGCCTGCGATTGAACGCTGACATACAGGCCCTCGTCTTCGAAGTAACCCTTTTCATAGGCGACCGCTATTGGTGCCATGTCGGTGAGCTTGATAAAGCCAAGCCTTAGCTGATCTTTTTCTGGCGCGCCCAGTTCGGCGTGACCCACTGTTGCGCTCATCAACAGGCCGACCCAAGACAGACACTTTATGCCATTGGCTAGAGCGCATTTTGTTATTTGCTGTGTATTTGCGCGCATGGTATCAATACCTCGATCTCAATAAACCAAAAAAAATGCCCACACAGTCCCCAAAAATGGAGAATATGCGGGCATCGTTACCCGATGAACTGACAGCCGTTGTCAGCGTCGAAAGATGTTACTGATAGGAAACTATTCAATAACTGTGCCAGCTTGCTCTAAACCATCGAAAGCCGCCAATATTGAGAGACTCCTCGCCCCTGCATTACCCTCGTTAATGATGGGCGCGACGCAGCATCAGGCCGGTGATCTTTTATGCGCCAGCCATTTTCGGTTGATCTCTAGCGCAGACGAAAAGCCGCTAGCCTGTGATTAAAAGGCGCACCCGCAAGGTGCAAAAAGAATCGAAATGGCATTTGTGTGCTCTGCGATGGTGCTCCAAATCCAGCCATAGCAGAGAGAAACTTGCTGGTGTAACCACCCACGTCGAGCCCATTACCCCTGGTATTTGCCATCTTAATATGGGCATTTGAGGACTCTCTGTCGCCTTGACCTGCGACAAAAAAGGTAACAATTAAACTGTCTATTGGGCTGATAGTCTTGGAATTAGGTTCTGGCAGTTAGTCGCTAGCCCGTCGAGGCCAAGGGCGTTGCCCCATAGGGGAACGCTGTGGGTCGAGGGTTTTAGCCGTTGTCATAACCGACTGTGGGTTTGTTAAATAATTCAATCACCGACTTGGCGGCCTCAGGTAGGGTCTGATTGGTGTCCATCGACACCTTGCGCAGGGCCGCATGCGCCTGCCCTTCGGTGACATGCTGGCGATCCATTAACAACCGTTTGGCGGCGTCGATCACCGACAGACCTTGGAGTTTTTTGCGCGTGTTATCGAGAGTTTGGCGCAGCGATTGGAACGACTTAAACTGCGCCATAGCGACGTCTATCACCGGCTTGAGCTTATCGGTGTCGATCTCTCCCAGCAGATAAGAAGTTACCCCCGCATCGACCGCATCGGCGATGTAATCCGGACTGTACTCCTGGGAAAACAACACCACTGGGATTGGGTTGTGCGCCCTAACCACCGCCAGGTTAACCAATAATTCGCGGCCGGGTGTCTGCAGATCAATAACCACCACATCGGGTCGATGCCGTTCGATTTGAGCGGCGAGACCGGCGGCGTCCGAGAGCCTCAAAATCACCTCAAAACCTTGTTCAGCGGGTTTTACCCCCACGTCGTTAGAGCGCTGCGGCAAATCGTCTACCAACATGATGCGGGTGAAATTATCAGTCGCCACAACGGCCATATGCGTGCTTATCATCCTTAATAAATCCGCGTCGAATATTCGGGCGGCGCGGCGAGCCGAAGATGCCTAAACCAAGTTCAGACCGCACCGACCATTACTGCGTCTTAGTCGATAGTTGCAATGACCGTGCCAGATATCTGATGGCCCCTGCGGATCGCGCTTTTTTAATGCCCATAGTGGGGATTTCAAAGCCATACTCAGAACAGTTCTAATGGCGCTCCGATCCGCGGTATTTTTGGCACCACGAGCGCCACGCAAGCACCGATTCGCCGCCCGGCGAGCACGATGATTGTCTGTTCGGAACCTTTGTAAGGCAGAGCGTGCCCTGCGCCTGCGTCTACCGCCGCGAATGCAGGCTTCAGCGGTAAATACCAACAGCGCCAATCGCTGGCCACCCTGTTATGGCGTATGCCCCGCAGTGCGGGATAGAGTCTTGCATTGAGCGAGCGCTAGCATATGCGCCGGTCACGCATTGCTCGGCGACGGACAAACCGGTATGACAA
>MDSY01083991.1_pt1 | contig 11727 bp, 18 predicted proteins | sample 811131 | NCBI WGS metagenome assembly MDSY01 (sample SAMN05326643, study PRJNA326480) | marine metagenome | isolation source: seawater | place: Atlantic Ocean: South West | collected 2010
AAACTTCACCTGAATTTGATCCTGAAACTTCACCTTATGTTGAACCGGTTGAAGCCCCTATAGTTACATCACCTGAATTTGATCCTGAAACTTCACCTTATGTTGAACCGGTTGAAGCCCCTACACAAACACAAAAATCAGATTTAGCTCCAACTGCATATCAATCATCTATTAACCAATTTGCTCCAAAAACATTTGGATCTGAACTTTCTCAACCATCAAGTGCAACACCTTCACAATTTTCACAACCCAAAACAGGTAGTGATCTTAGTAATCCAAGAAATACACAAAACAAATCTACCGGTAGATTGAGAACTCAAGATACTGATTTTTCAATGCCTGATGGTGAAAAACTTCCAAATGGAATTTATCCAGAAATAATAAGTTTTGAATCAGGAATAGTTAATCAAAAAATTAATTTATTAACTGGGGAAAGAATTTTTGAACATAGGGATAAACCTTCTACAAAAGATAGTGAAGATACATTTCGAGTAATTTCTACTACTCAAAAAATGCCAAAAAACCGGGTGTTTGATCAGGGATTAATGAATATCTTTGTCACTAATAAAGGCATAGATATAAAAAGAAAAAGGAATAATAAATTATGATAAATAAAGATTCATATTTTGTTATGATAATACTCTTTTTTTGTGTATATTTAGCTGTATGGATTCAAATAAACACTCCATAAAAAAAGTAGCACTCTTTTTAAGAGTGAGTACAAATGATCAATTTACAGAAAATCAGCGTATTCAATTAGAAGATTTTTGTAATCGTAGAAATTGGGAAATCACTCAAGTTTATGACCTTACCGGAATTTCAGCATATCAAAACGCCCATGAAAAATATTTAAGATCAGTACAAAAAGATGGTAGGGCAAATAGATTCAATGTTTTATTAGTCTGGTCATTAGATAGGTTATCTAGAGGGGGAGCTGAAAGTATTCTAAAAATAGTCCGAGAATTTGAAGAAACTGGTGTTCATGTAATTTCAGTTCAAGAAGATTGGACTGAAAACACAGATCCAATGTTTAGAGAATTATATTTATCTATAATCGGATGGGTAGCTAAATTTGAAAGCAAAAGAAGAAGTGAAAGAACTAAAATCGGATTAGAGAGAGCTAAAAAAGAAGGGAAAAAATTAGGTAGGCCAAAAAAAAGTAAGGTGTAATTATGAATAATAATTTAAGAATGAAATGGGAAGGTAAACAATTGGCAAGCATGCATGTACGAGAACATTCCCCTATTCAACAACCAACTTTTTCACAATTAAGCATGAAAGTGGCTCAAGTAGCTGAAATATTAAATGTTAATAAATTAACTGTTTATCAAGCAATAAGATTGAATCATATTCCCCACCTTCATATTTCAGAAAAAAATATTAGAGTTACTTTACCTTTATTAAAAAAATTTATGGAAGGTAAATATAAAAAAACAGAAGAATGTTCAATTTGTATAAATAAAGCACATAAAAAAAAGGGGTTAAAATTAATTAACCCCTATTAGCTATAAAAAACCTATTTTTTTTACCCCTTAGAAATCGTTCCTTTTTTTAGTAAACCTATTTCACCCTTTCAATAATTCCAATTTCACTAAACATTAAATCTACACACCAAGAAAATTGATCTGTAATATCAGCACATTCAACAAACTCTTTTATTCCTTCATTAAATGACCAATAACAATCATCACAAATACCTTCAGTTTGATTGCAACCAAATTCATCACAACTTTTAAAATTTCCATATCTTTCTAATAATTGACTACTTGATAAATGTTTATCTTCATGTCTTATTTCAATTTCATCAGATAGATTGTTTGTAATGTTTTTCCATTGGGTTGTATAACCCACCACACAACCTTCAACAGTTTCTATTGTTAGGCCTATTTCCTGATAATCATGAAATGAATTGATACTAGTTAATTTAAATTCTTTCATCATTTTCTTCTTTATCCTTTTTTATATATTCTTTGAATTTTTCAAATGTTAATAATTGATTTACTTGTCTAACCCTATCGAAAAAAGACATACAATTTCTTTTTAATAAAACCTGTAAATTTATATAATCTCTATTTTGAAATTCAAAGTTAATGTCATAAGGTTCAGCACTTAAATCATTAACTTTTGCATAAACTGCTTTATTTTTTACTTGATCTTTAACAGGTTGAATATAGGATCTTTTCTCACCAAATGATGTGTATTCATAAGAATCCCAAATAGTAATATTAGGATTTATATAATCTTTATCACCAATTATTATTTGGGATGCATCTATACTTCCTAAACTATAATCATCTTCTGTTCTACCTTTAATATCTGAAGGATACATAGCAAAATGAATTGGAAGATCTATTGTATCTTTATTTAATTCTTCATTACTTAAAGGATTAGATACTGTCCATTTTCTTTCATAACTACCTTGTATATGAGTATGTAAAGCATCACCACCTTCTATAAAATCGCTAGCTTGTTTTTTACTTGTTGCGAACACTAGATATTCTTTTTCTGAAATTTCCTGTTCTACAATTTTATAAACTTTAATCATTTTTTTGTACTCCATAAATAATCATTGGCTCTGTATAACTAATAGAATCATCTGTAAATACTTTGATATCTTCATCACATAATGCACAAATTGCATCAATATCTTTACTTTGCATAGAGTGTTGAAATATAAAATCTTCCATTGTTGGAGAAGATTCATTTGAAGGTGGCAATATAGATTCATTTTCATAAATAAGAAATTCATCTGATTTATTCATTAGATCTAATGTTATAGAAGGATCTAGTACATTATGAGAGAAGGCATAGTATTGGCCATAGTGGCCATAATCAAAACAATTTATATTACAAAAATATTCATTCTCTGGATTTTCAATTTCTTCTGATGTGAGTCTAATTACTATCATTTTTTTTCCTTTTTTTAATTTTGTTTTTTAAAGTCCAAGTTCATAGCCATGAACAGTTTTAGATGTATTGTTTGGATCAATAAATGCATAATCTTCATTGCGATATTCATTTATATTATTTGGATCAATTGGAATCCATTTTTTGGAATCGTAACTATAAGCTCTGTAATGAATGTATTTTTCTTTTTTGAGATCTTCAACACTTAAATTTGGAATGTATGTTGAATTTGGAATAAAATCTGTATTTGGATGCAAATAATTTATATTAAAATTCTTTAATGATTCTATTAATTGCGATTTAGTAAAATCTGTAAATTTAATAATTAATTTAATATAAATATGCATGAAAACTTCACCATGTGATTCATAATCACAATCAACATTAACGTGATTGCCATCTATATAATGTGCTAATTCATGCAAACAAGTAATTTGATTAGCTTGTAATTTTTGTAATCCGATTAAATTATCATCATTACAATAATAAGAAGATACTCTTCTATTAAATCCATTTAAAAATTTAATATTTATAGACGGATGGTTTTCATTGCCATCAATAACCCATTTGTAGGCTTCATTAATAAATTTTACGCATTGATCTTCAGTCCATACAGGAATATTTATTTCATTACTAAATATTTCATTTTCCCATTTATATACTTTTGATCTTTGTAAATCTCTAATCATTTTGCACATCTCCATTATTTAAAAAGGATTGTCGCATGTTTTTATTACTATGTAAAGCAAGTTTACATAGTAATTTTGAGTTATTTAAAAGATTGTGACTAATTTGTTTAATTAGTCTTTTTAATTATGTAAAAAACATTTACATAATCAAATTACTTCTGTATTTTTAAATTATGCTAAATAAATCTCAAGAATATATAAATACTTTAACTAGAAAGGGTTGGACTATCAGCTCCATTGCTGACCATCCATTTTTACAAGTTTCTAGACAAACTATTCATGCGTGGAAAAATGGTAAAACTATATGCAATTCTGGGCATGAAGAAATTTTAAAATTTTTATTAGATCAAGAAATTCCTGAAAGAATTAAATTGGGTAGACCTATAGAATATTAATTTACATTGTCTGGAATCCATTTATTTAAGACATTATAAATATATTCATAATCATTTATAGAAAAATCTCCATCTTGGTGATTCTTATTACGAGTAAAAATGACTAATGCTTCTTCATTTTCAGTTGTAATAACTGGAAACCATAAAGAAGTGTTATAGCTTGTAAAAATATGAGATTCATCTTTATATTTATGATCAGTAATCAGCATATCTTCAACATCTCCCATTGGATCTTCATTATTAAAAATTTCAAATAATTTATCTTTATGAATACCGGAAGTTCTATTAATAGCATTTTTATTATCCCAATGATTCCACCAAACCATATGTTTAGAAATGACAAAACTTTCTACATAAGTTTGTAATTGTGGATGCCTTCTAGTTATAACTAATCTATCGTAAGTTACTACTCCATTTAATTCAGATCTTAAATAAGTCATTAATTTTCTTAAAACAAAAGACCACCCATATTGTCTAAAATTAGATGATAATTTATCTGCGTCAATATCATGCAAAGAAGATCCTAAATCTCTTTGAATAATATGGGTTACATCAGCTAACAATAAATTTTTAGCTGTATGTGATAATGAATGGGTATGTGTTTTTATTAAATTAATAATCTGTTCTGTTTCAGGATCGATAATTTCATCATTATTTAATTGTTTTATTACACTTTCAACACTAATTCCCCATTCACTAGTAATTTTAAAATCTAATTCATCAGTTGGTAATTTTTTACCGGCCTCGATTTGACTAATTAAAGGTTGAGAAACTCCCAAAAATTCAGCCACCATTTTTTGATTTGTGTATTTTTTTTCTCTCACTTTAGTAAATAAATCACCATAATGTTGCATTATTTTTGACGTTTCTATTTCCGGGTTGTCGGCTATTATTTTTCTAATATTTTTATTACTCATATTACAGAATCCTATGCTTATTTTTATATTAGTAATAATTATATATGAGTAAGTAATAAATGTACCTTTAATTATTATGTTTTGAACTAGCATAATAGAAATATATTTATTACGATCTTTTTTAAAATATAAAAATATCGTGTATATATAAGTTAATTAAAACCTGTTTTTTAGGTTTTTTGTTTGTTTTTTTGTTTGCACTATTACAAATAACTTCATATATTTTAGTAAATCTATATGAATTTGTAGCTAAATAAGGCAAAAACAATATGAATAAAACGAAAAAACTGTACAGATCCACACGATTTTTTTGTAATAATAAAAGTTTTAAAAAGTTCATGAAAAACTATATTTTGATCCGATTATCAATACGAGTTATTACAAAATAAATGTTAAACACGAATTTAGAAAAAAATAGTACAAAATTAGAAACAAAACCTTTAATAGAAAAATTTTTGACTGCTAAATCTATTGAAGGATTAACTGATTACACAATTTATTGTTATGGAAAAAGATTAGAGCGATTTAATAATTTATTTGAAGAATTACCAGACACTATTGAAGAAATAGAAGATTTTTTATCTAACAAAAATTGGTCTCAAGGTAATCGTGAAACGTATTGGAGATTATTAAAAAACTTATATAATTTTCTTCATCTTAGGGGTTACATAGACCACAATATAATCAAATCTGTTCCAAGACCTAAAATCCCAAATACTAATGCCAGATCTTTTACTAAAAATGAGATTCAACTAATTTTTGATTTTATGAAAGAAGATCAAGATTATGACATGCAGACCAAAATTCTACTGTGGGTTTTAATGGATACCGGAATTAGGATTTCAGAAGCATTATCTATCAATGAAAATAGTTTTGATGGTTATGGGTTTGTAAATGTTACAGGTAAAGTAGGTGATCGAATTTTACCCATATCTTCAGAATGTGAATTAGCAGTAAGAAATTCACTACCGTGGAAATGGAACGCTAGAGGAACTGGATCAGAAGCTATAAGGAAATTACTAGCCACTATAGGTTTAACTGGTAATAGGGCATCAGCTCACACTATAAGACATACTTTTTGTCGAGAATATGAAGGGGATTTGCAAATTTTAGTAGATATTATGGGATGGACTTCACCAAGAATGTTAAAAGTTTATAGGCCATATAACATCAAAAAGGCAAAGATTGATCATGAAAAAAATAGGTTTACGAAAAACTTCACCTTATAAAGATTTTCAGCACAAAGTGACATGCAGTCCTGTCACGGCTGAGATCGACGGTTCGAATCCGTTCGGGGTCGCCAGAAGACAAGTTGAACAAAAACTTGGAGTAATGGTGATGTTAGAAGAAATAATAGAAACTAGTAAAAGAAATGAAATATCTACAGATGTTTTATATGAAATATTAGGTAATGTTGAAACATTAGATGATTTTAAAAAATCAATGGATGATTATATTGAATTGGATCTGATTTCAATCAATGATGCATCAGTTGAATTTAACATCCCCTATTCAACTATTGGCCATTGGGTTACTACTGGGAAAATAAGAAAACATTCTTTTAAAAATAGACCGGGTGAACAAGGTAGGCCATTCATATTGATTTATTTAGAAGATTTAAAAGAAATAATAGATAATCCACCTAAAATGGGTAGGCCTAAAAAAACTTTCTAATAAATTTATTCTTCTTATACTTTTAGTTTAATTCTTTATATAAATAATATAAAAATATTATTTTGTAAATTTGCTTGATTTTGTTTCTCACGAAGATTAATATACTCGGAATCAAAGTTTTAACTAAACTTTTAACATTCGAGTAAGGAGAGACAGAGTTCTGTGTTTAGTTGCAAGTGCCATTGCAACCATCTCTAATAGATTTAGCTTGTTATGATCAATAAATCTACCAATTCGTTCTCATAGCAAGCTATTTTTAATAATCAGAACTAATCACTTATGTGTAAATCTATCGAACCCATGTGTAATGCCAAAATTGGTGAAGATTTTGATTGGCAACCTATTAAAAGTTTAGATGCAAAAGTTTCTATGATGGATGGAAAATTCACTTTAGAAACAGCTTGGAATGATAATCGAATTATTAATCTTCAGGATGATCTTAAAGATCTAGACGAGAAATTAAATAGGGCATTAAGGGTTGAATCTAATCTTTTTGCATTAGCTGAAAAAGTTGATCAAATAAATGAATGTCTTAAAGCCCTTAGTTTTAAAATTGAAAATCTAGAAAAGGATATTTTATTAGCCCAATAAAATAAAAAACCCCCTAACTGCAATTAGGGGGTAAAGGAAAAAACAGCCCTATGAGTAAAACTGCTTACATCTATTATACCGAAGTACCCACAAACCTACAATTTGAAATTGGTTCATGTTATGGGTTTTAAACTTCAAAATCTTATTGCTCCTATTTCTATTAACAATCGTGATAAACAGATTTTAATGGAAATTGCCAGAAAATCCCCTGATGAAGATCGCATTTATGAAAATGGAGTTGTCTATAAAGGATTAGCAAAACTTTCAATGGATCAAATTTCTACTGTTTTATGCATGCATCCCAAAACAGTTCAAAGGGGAATTAATCAATTAATTCAAGATAAATATATTTTAAAAAGAAAAATTTCTAAAAGGGGAAATCATAATTATTATTTAATAAATTTTGAAAATCCTGAGATTTCTAAAAGTAGCACAGAGTTACATTTAAACAATTCTAAAAGTAGCACAGAGTTACATTTAAAAAGTAGCACAGAGTTACCTTTAGACGACTTTAAAAGTAGCACAGAGTTACCTTTCCGTAATATAGATCTTATAGAAGATTATAAAACTAATAATTCTATAGATTCTAAATCGATCGATTTATCTATAGAGAAAAATAATTCATTTGCAAATCCAATAGGGGAAATTCCCCCTGAAATAAAAGAATTAGAAGGGTTTGATTATATTCAACACCAATTTGAAACTTTTACTGGGCAATTATTAACTGATAAATGTAAAGAGGATGTTCTCTCTCTTTATAATGAATCTTCTTTATTTTTAGATATTGTGAAATATGACTATGATTTATCTACTGCATGGAGACAATTAGAGAGTATTTATTCAGATACTTATTCACAATCCCATATAAAAGCTCATTTTCCTTATTTAATTACTGTTATTCGAAACAAAGTCAAAGAAACACAACTTAGACCACGAAAAACAAAAAGGCTTTAAAAAGGGGATTTAAAAAATGAAACTTTGTAATGTGAAAACTTCAACTGGAGATACTTGTCGATCATTTGTTTCTGTAGATAGTTTTGGTGAATCAGTTTGTATTCATGGCCATAGGCCTTCTGGATTTAAAAGAACATCAATGGATTTTCTAGAGCGTGATCATTCGAATATGAATTATGACATCACAAAAGGTTTTTTTGGAAATATGTGGCAAAAAAATAAAGAAAAACCTGATTCCACAAATTATGGTAATTGGATCTTTGAAATAGATAAAGGTATGCAAATTTTAACTTATCAAGAAATGTTAGAAGTATTAACTTTTGGTTTTGAAAATTGTGACATAAGAAAAAGATGGAATAAAAAAAGCAAAGCAGATTTTAAATTGGTTGCATCTGGAATCCCGGTTTTAAGAAAATTTTTCGAACAATTTATTGATAATGATGGTGATATTAGATCGAAAATAGGGAATAGTTCTTCTGTAACTAAAATTTCTGGGGGAGTTCCACATGTTGTAGTAAATATCACCCCTGAACAAATTTACATAGATAAAGGCATCTCACAAGCTAATAGAAGGTTAATAGTTAAATATCTATATGAAAATATGGATGAAATCACAACTGAACAACTAAAGATTCAAGAATCAATGCACAGACCTTCCCACTATTGGTTTGAACACAAAATAGTAAATCGAATGTTAAAAGTTTATGTAGTTTCTTTTGCTAAAAATTATGTAAAACCCACCTTACCTGATGATTTGGTTTCAATTTCTTGGATGAAAAAACATTTAAAAATTAATAATCAATTACTTTTTAATTGGGCATCTAAAGGAGAAATATTTTCAACTTATGTACACAAACAAAAATTGAAAGATCTTGAATATGAAGGCAATTCAAATATTGAAGAACATAAATATATTTTAAAAGGAAGTTCTAATTATCCACGAGCAATTTCTTATAAAGAAACAATAGAAAAATTTAATTTATATAAAAATTCTAAAAACATTTCACAACCATCATTAGAGGAAGTGGCCATATGATTTATGTAACTAAAATTGGATATCTAAGATTATTTGTGTGGAGTTGATGTGTTAGATAAAGAATCATCAATTTTACAAAGTGCATATTTTAATAATGGATTATCAGAATTACATATTGGTAATTCTGTTGATGTTTTAAAAAACATGCCTGATAAATTTATCCAAACTGTAGTTACATCTCCACCTTATTTTGGGTTGAGAGATTATGGAACTGCTAATTGGGTAGGGGGAAATGAAAATTGTGATCATGCAATAGGTAGGATAGAAAGAAAAGGTTTAACACAAAAACAAATTTCTAATATGCAAGCATTTGGATCTGATGCTGTAAAAAATAATTCTTATTGTCCGAAATGTAATGCGTTGAGAATTGATCACCAAATTGGATTAGAACTATCAATTGAAGAATATATAAATAATTTAATTTTATTATTTAGAGAAATTCACAGAACTTTAAAAGATGATGGAACAATATGGATCAATATTGGAGATTCTTATAATTCAAAAAAATCTTCACCGGCAATGTCTAAGTTATATGGCAGAAATCTTAAAGCCCAAGAAAATCCTAATGCATATTTAGTTAGGCCACCAAAAATAAATAGTTTGAAAGCAAAAGATTTAATGGGCATACCGTGGAAATTGGCATTTGCATTACAGGATGATGGATGGTTTTTAAGATCCGATATTATTTGGAGTAAGCCAAACCCAATGCCTGAAAGTGTTAAAGATAGACCTACAAAAGCACATGAATATATTTTTTTATTAAGTAAACAAAAAAATTATTTTTATGATTATAAAGCTATTCAAGAACAAGCAATTTCAGAAGGGAAAACAATGTATTCCTCAGCTTACATTCCTGAAAGTAATGAATTCAAAATGGTTCAAGATTTTAAAAATAAAAGCACAGTCTGGAATGTAAATGTTCGTTCTTATTCAGAAGCCCATTTTGCAACATATCCTGAAAAATTAATTTACCCATGTGTTCAAGCCGGATCAAAAGTAGGTGATATTGTCCTCGATCCATTTATAGGATCAGGAACAACTTCTGTAGTGGCTCAAAAACTGAATAGAAAAAGTATTGGCATAGATCTGAATGGAGATTATCTAAAAATCGCCCAAAAACGCATAGAAAGCACTAATTTACCATTATTTTAAAAGGAGTAACTATGAAATTTAGAGAAATAGAACCAATCGAAAATAATACAGACATAACCGGCCATTTTTTAATTAAAAATTTAGGAAATTTTATTGAAGAAAAATTAGTTTCTTCTCCACAAAAAGATGTAATGGAATTACTAGTAAAAGAAGTAACCAAATTATTTAATCAACATATGGCTAATAAAGATGTAATTCAATATTGGGAAGATCAAAAAAATTATGAACCTAATGGAGATTTAAAAGTAGAAGATAAAAATGTACCAAAATTTTTTGGGGGAACTAAAAAAAAATATGATCCAAAAATAGTTTTTGATCCCAATTGTTTAGGAAATCATTGGGAGATACTTAGATAATGAAAAAACCCATCTTTAAAACGCCCATAGAGCCAAACCTTTTTGAAACGCCCATAGACAATTCATTAATGCCACCCTACAACCCAAAGCCAAAAGATAGTGAAATTTCAGGATCGATAGATAGAGAAAGAAGTCTTTTAAGTCAAATATTGTATGAGTTGAAAATTATAAAAAAGGAAAATATGGCTAAATCTAAAAAAAGGAAAAAAATAGATTTAAATTTTAGAATTATGGATGCTGTTTATATTGCTAAAACTATTAAAGAATTAAAAGTTGATATATCAGTAGATATGGCAAATTATCAAACTAAACCTACTAATAATGGTTTAGAAATATTAGATATGTTAGTTGAACGTATTGCTGATGGATATTTAGATCCAGAAGAAAAAATTGAATTTAAAAATCTTTGTCAGCCCATTGAGAATAAAGAGAATAAATAGCCATTGAAATTCCTAAAATAAGAATTGGAAAAAATATTATTGGATGATCAATTAATTCCATAATTTATCCTATAAAGTTGAGTAGATCCTTTTTCATAAATTAAATCTAGCCAATGTGCTTGTGATGTTATTTCCCAATGGTTTTCCGGTGCTAAATAAATACCATTTGGACTTTCTTTAAAATATGGAAATTTTTGTTCAATTAAAATATGTGATGTATCTAAATAATTTATAGAATTTTTATAATCACAATTTTCAATCCAATTTAAAATACATCTAGTGTGTTCATCAGTTAGTGTGTAGGCCTTTGGGGGTTCAGAAGTCCACACATGTGGGGACTTTACTTTTTCCATACCGGCAATCCATAAAGATAAAGAAAATGAATTAGTAATTATATTTTTATGATTTTCTTTTTCTAATATTTCAATAGCTATTTCTGATTCATTTGTAATTATTTTGGAGTATTTAGATTGAGCATCAAATATCCATGCATAAGTTATAAAAAATAAACATAAAAAAAATACAGAAATTATTTTTGGTATGTGGAGATGTTTGGATCTGTTTAAAAATGTGGGATAAAAAACAGGTTTTATAATTTCTTTTCTTAAAAGATATA
>MDSY01012983.1_pt1 | contig 11725 bp, 3 predicted proteins | sample 811131 | NCBI WGS metagenome assembly MDSY01 (sample SAMN05326643, study PRJNA326480) | marine metagenome | isolation source: seawater | place: Atlantic Ocean: South West | collected 2010
AACTTATACATTAAGTCCCAGCGATCATCGGCATGGTCCAAGAACAGTTGCTTCGCCTGGACGAGCTCTTCAAGCTTCGCTTCGCGATCGCCATACAGTTTTCCATTCCTTTTATACCCACGCTGTTTGGCGAGCCAGTTGCCAAGCAACTCGCCTTTATACTCTGCGCCAATGGGAACGTTACAGTGCTCGCGGTTCCCTTTCTCGGGATCGTCCCTCCACCGCAGCAATAACCCATACATGGTATCCCACGTCGTCGTACACACGCGCTCGATGTGCAGTCTTACCAGTTCCTTGACGCCCTCTATTTCTAATCTTTGTCGAGCGTCGCCTCCTGCGTTTGGACTCGCGGTATCGTTTCGACCGTCTTGGACGGGATCGAAGGGCGTCACGTCCCTGACATCCACGTATTTGGCAAGTTTATCTCGAGCGTTGGTGAACCCGCGTGATGTATCCGATCGCACTTCACCAAGTGCCTCCTGGATGTCGGGATTGGCCTCGGCGAGCGCGCGCAACACCACCTTGACGTTGTCAAACGTTGATAACAGATTGGAGCCGACGGCTCGGCGTTGGACGCCTCCGCCCGACACGACATCACCACTCGATCCACTGATCGGCGTGCTCACCGCCGTCATCACAGCGTAAGAATCTCCCGGGATGTCCATTTGGAGCTTTCCAAGACCGTCCTGCAGTTGCTCGGGCTCTTCGTGCTCTCCATCGACCCGCAATTTCTTAGTTATACCCCGCAGATTCGCTGGCTCATCCGCCGACGGTATTTGTGATTGATTAGTCATTCCAACGTCTTCCCCGCCTCGCGCAACGGCGACGCGCAGACTCGTTGTTGGTGTGCCCCTTGCCGACGTATCTTTCGTAACTTCTGGACTTGCGAAGTCGAGCTTCTTGACTCCATTTCGCAGCTCAAGCTCATCCTGCCCTTCATCGGATTGACTTTTATCGATACTGTTCTGCAAAGCAACTGCCTCATCCAACGTCGGCATTTTTTTCTTCTTCCATAACTTTTTGGCTGAAGGAGGCATGCCACCGATGCCTCTTCCCGGAGTGTTCTTGAACTCCCATCCAGATTTCATCAGCCGCTGAATATGTGGTTCGCGTTCGTGCTTCTTCTTGCCGATTGGGGTCTTTCCTCGCGGCTCGTTTCGCGCTTCACCGCTTTCAACGGCCGACACACATTCCTTGGTATCCGGCGACTCCCAAGCCTCGCGCTCCTGGCTAGCGGTGCTTTCCAACTCGTCAACGTCTGCGTCGGCAAGCATCACCAGTACCAACACGTACCCGAACACTTTACGCGGGTTATCATCTTCGATGCGCGCCGCGCGACCAGTCGCTTGACCAAGAGACACTGCACTCCGCATGTTCACATCGAGCACAACGAGGTTGATGCTCGGCGAGTTGACGCCTTCCCCGAGAGCCCGGACATTCGTCACCAATCCGCGTGCGTTCTCATTATTCATCCGATTATCGGCCATCGCTTTCAACATGGCGGTGCGCTTGTGTATCTTAGTCTTCGCGCACGCGTGATTCACCGACCATTTCGGTTCACGCCCTTCACTATATCCTGCAAACTCTGTTCCAAATCTTTTGGCATCATTAACCTTGTGATGGAAAGACAGTGCACTCACACCGCCCTGCTCCTGAGCAATATCATCGGCGGCACAATCGATCGACGCAATCTTCAGCAACATCTCCGCGCGTTCGTGGTCTCCCTGACACTGTTCCATAAGTTGTTTAAGTTTTTCCTCGCAAGCATCCTTACGCACAACACCGACAATTAGTTTTTTTGGCAGCACGATACCCGGCTTTCCGTTTTCAATATCCAAAATGGCATCCTTCTCCTTCAACACCCAGTGCGGACCGTATATCTCATCGTCATCCATGGTCGACAACTCAAAATCTTCATCCTGTTTCCCGCCCTTCGGGCTGCCCTTCACCTTGGGGCATCGAGGCGTGGCGGTCAAAAATAGTCTGCGACGTATGTTGATACCAGCGACTGTCTTGCAGTGATCTTGAAGCGCGATCTGATAGCAAGATGCCCATTTTGCTCTTGTGCTGCTCACCGTGCGATGTGCCTCATCGAATATCGCGATATCGAAAGTCCCTTGACTATCCTTTCCTTGCCCTTGATAAGTATCAGACAAACGTTTGCAAGCGTCTTGCACGATGCTTGAGCTCTGATATGTACTTAGCACGACACGAACACATGATGCCTCGGGGTTGAGCAAATGATCCTCGATGTCGCGCGGATTGCTCGTGACCTTGAGATTTGCTCTCTGCGCGTCGTCGAGCTCATTATCCTCGAAGGCGTCACCATCCTCGCCGCCGCGGGCGTGTACATTGCTGTCCGAGCACACGGTGAGAACGTCCAGGCCGGGCAGCTGGGTGACCTCTTCCCAGTTGGCCCTCCACTCCTCTAAGATCTGGGCCAGCAGCTGCAGACCCGGAGCAAGAACCAGGATGCGGACAGCCCTAGTAGTTTGGGAACTTTCCGAAAATAGGTCACGCAGCAGAGGTAGTGGCGCGCGTGTCTTCCCCGCCCCACACGGCAAAACCAGTGTCGCCCGTTTCCACGTTCCCGGCTCGTCTTCTGTAAACCCATCCGTAAACCATCTGCATAATCGTCGAGCAGCACGCTCCTGTAGGCGTGTAACGCGTGCAAAACGTGCTCGGCGCCTGCTGTCCAGGTCAGGGGGCTCGCTGTCTTCCTCGTCTTCCTCGTCATCCGAAGAAGACTCGGAAGGCTGGAACAAGTCAAGCCCGAGGTCCTCATCACCATTTTCGCTCTCATTCGATTCGTCACTGTACGAATCGTCCCGCGGCTCGTGTTGCGATGAATGCTCGCCATGGCCCATTGACTGATTGATGAGACCGAGCTCGATCGCTTTTACCCTGGGCAATCGATACACGCACTTGCCGTACAAGTTCTCGTTGTCCATGCTCGTAGCCGAAACCTCAGTCATGAACAACCGGCGCTCCGATGTCATCCCAATCAAATCATCGCCATGCGGTTGCCAGTCTTTCAGTAAGCGCTCGAAGTTGACACCGCTCGAGTACTTTGAAGACTCGCTTTCGTCGACAATTCTGAACATTGTGAGCGCTGGTTCCTTCTCCCTTTGGTAGAATGCCTTGCTCACCACACTCGCCGAGTGATACGTGCTCACTGTCAGTCGCACGAGTGGCTTGCTGGACGTGCCATCACGTCGAGGCATGATCCATTCCCACATCGTCATCGGATCGTCGACAACCTTTCGCCACTCTTTGGGCCACTCATTCTCCTTGAGTTTGTCCTTGAGCTTGTCCTTGACTACTTCCTCATTCTCATATTTCTCATATTCGTCACCGCACAATTCCAATAGCTCCTTCTGGGACAGCTTAGGCAAACTGCACACGCTCGCCACCTGACACTCAAACATGCACTCAGTAAGACCGGGCCGCTCGTGCATTAGCGCGTGCCACTCGTCTATCGTTTTCGGTATCAGCGTGAGCGTGGGTACCAGCACGACGACATCAACAATGCCAGTTGCATCGTGCCCGTCACCACCTCGTGACAAGCACCCGTCCTGCACCAGTGCTTCGACGACGCGCGCGCCGAGCCGAGCCTTCCCGATCCCGCTGGCCAACTCGACGGTCGCGCGCGTTCCAGTTTCTCGCAGGTTCTCCAAGATCACCGCCGTCGCCTCGTCCTGCACCTCGGTCTTCCTCACGACCACGCCTTTGTCGTACCCATCTCCACGCTCGGCCTCGTTGACTGTCGACTCAAGGTCGCCCGAATCGCCCTCTCCCTCGGACCCCAATCCAAGCATGCTGTCATCTGGCACATTGTTGATGTCTTCATCTTCTTCCTCCGTTGCTTTTCGCACTTGCGCAAGTGTCTCTGTGCACACATCACCGCCGCTCACGGAGTACTTCAGCGGTTCACGTGCTCCCATGGGTTGCTTCCGGACACTGACTCGACGCACACGGGGGTCGCCGACCGACGGCGACGGCAAAATTAGAGAAAGGCGGTGAGAGCGTATAGAATGGACGCGCCGCGTAGACTAGGCGTGGGAGTGGTCGCGCGTCGAACAGTGCCCGAATATTTGCTAAAAAAAGGTTAAGTTATCAGGTTGGTTCAACACTGCACTCCACCAGACAAGCAAATACAAGTAATAAGTGTAGTCTACTGTACAAGTCTATCAATAACGAGGTCCTCCCCGACACTTATGATAGATGCCACAGCTCCGTGAGCATCGACGGGTGTTAAAGCTGAGCGTCTACGGACATGGATTCACGCGAGGAAATGATTCGAAAGCGGGCTACTGCGGCGACTGAGATTAATTCTGACTCCGGCGCGCGCACTTGCGATATCTTGGCCACCGCGATACCAAAGCAGGCAACGATTGCTTCGCTTCTTCTGGACGCTGTAGACATCGCGCGGCTTGCGTGCGGTGTGCTCAACAATGGCTTCGCTGACAAAAATACCAAACGAGCAGGGATTCTAGTGCTTTATCCAACGAACGATGACATGGTGAACGACATTACGGATAACTTGAAGGACTGCGGTGTGGTCGACGTCGATGTCGTGGCTTGCACGGAAAACAAGGAAAAGTTTAATACTCTTAATGAGTTGGTGAAGATCGAAGGTGGAAGTGAAAGCAGGGTTGAAGATACCGGTGAAAGAGGCGGTGCGAAATTCGCGTGCTTCCTTGCGCATGCGCACGCAAGAGGGGCGAGCATCACATATCGTATGTTTCGACCAAGTGATGGTAATACGCCTCTTTTGGTTGACGAAACGACGAAAAGGTCACTGGTCGTTTGTGTTCCGATTGAGGGGATTCAGAAGGAAAAGTTGGGGAAAAGCGACTCGTTGCTTGATGCGCTTACACCGCCTGCAGGAGCTTACACGCACGGCTTTCGGATATGGTCTGCGCTCTCTCGCGACGCAACCCCAAAGAATACAAAGAAATACAGCTGGTTCTTTGAAGAAATGAAGATTCCAACACTATTCCATTATTCAGTCACTGAGGCTATTGGACAGAAGCGTAAGCGCGATGGGGAGGTGGATCCTGACTTTGGGCGCACGTCGGGTAACCCCACGCGTCAAAAGTTGTCCGAAGAGGAAAAAATAGAGAGACGTCGTAAATACCAAGAGCGGCTGCAACGTCATCTGGAGGCTGAGAAAAACGCGGCAAAGCTCGATGTATATTTTCGGTACGATCGTCCTGGGTCAAAGCTCAAGAAGGTAATTGACGACATTACCCACTGGCGGCTCAAATATCCAAGTAATGCTGCCGATGTTGATGATGATGTGGCATCGTGGGAGAGCCAGCTCAGTGACGACAGCCCTTTGCACAAAACACTGAAGGAGCTGCGGGACAATCACTTAAAATGGTTGCGCTGGTTGTACTTTAGAGCGGCGTGCAAGCTGCGCATGAACTCTGGTGGTCTTGGGCCCAAACCTTCAGAGTGGCCAGATGATGAACGAAGAGATCTTATATGGGAAACCTGCACACAGTGGATCCACTCCGCAGGATTGCACGGCTCGCGTTTAGGGGCGGGGTACCTCATTTCTTTGCTTCGAAAAGAAGAACACTTTGTGGATATTTGCGCAATCGCAGCGACGAATGAACAGAATGTAGCCTTGCTGCAGACCTTCAGAAGTGCCGTGCGTGTTATCACTGCGGATTACAATACGGGTCTATCGGAGTGGGGAAAGCTCGCGGTGCCCTAGGTCTGTGTGGTCCCTTGGACTTCTTCGATCCACCTTTCCCGTAACCATTCTACGCATTTGCGAACTGCATCTTCATACTCTTTGTCAACGTGTATTTTAAGATGGTCATTGCTGCTGATGTCGTGTAGTTTAAGACCGTCCAAGAAACCGTATTCCGAATCAACGTGGTCCACCGTTCCTGTGATTTCATTAGTCAGAGTCTCGGTTCGGTTTGCGCGCCCTCTTAGGCTTTGTTTCGCCAAGCCAGTCGCCGAGGATTCGTAAACGAGCAGTCGTGCCATGCCTCGATTTATTTTTACGTCACCTTTGCAGGCGCAACCTTCTTTATGGTTGCTGGTAACAAACTCCACGCTCAAATCCTGGCGGCCGCAGCCTAACTTCTCACAGATGCGCAACTTCAGCTCACCAGCGAGCGCCTTTCGAGCTTGCATGCCCTTCGCGTCTTCGGGATCAAAGGAAAACGTATCTTTCAGATCATCTGGTAGTTGTTCAATAATCCTCCATTCCCACCCGCTGAACCGAAACTTGGCCGGTTTGAAGAAGAATAGCTTCTCTGGGTTCCGTTCTTCGAACGGCGGATCCCACATCATAGGATTACTTGCTGGCTGATAGGTGCCAACTTCTTTCCCGTTGTAGGGATTGATGTACGAGAACCCTTCCCACTGAATCGCGGTGCGAACTGTCCCGATGCGTAGCGACGGGGGCAAACGCAGTTGCGTAGCCTCGAGCCCATCGAGCGATTGAACAAACTGACTGCACATGATCTTGTCACCCCTCGTCTTGAAGCTGCGCATCGTGTCACCGGGAAGAAGTTTTATCACGTGCACCGCTTCCAAGCGCGGCAACCAGCGCCCTTTGCTCACGTCAACATGTTCACCCCTCCTTGGGTGTATATTTATGACTCTGTAGAGCTGGCCGTGAGGATCCTGAAAATGTGCGAAGTAGTGAGCCTGCTCAAAGCATTTGAGCGCGTCGATCCTTGCGAGCTCCACGAATGGCTTTCCGCGACCACGGCGCCTCGCCACGCCGCTAATTTGAACGTCCCCTGCAACCTCAGAACCTTGGACGCGATGACACAAACGAATGCTGACAGCACCTGAACTTAAGCCGCGCATGCTCAGGTCTTTGGAAATGCAGCCATCACTACACGGGGTCTGCTCATCATCACGAGCAGTAATTTCATTGCCGAGCTCACCATCCAACGTACTGTGATCTATATCGTCGTTAAGTCCGACGATCGCTTCATGTTTTTGTTGCTCTGAGCACTCCAGCGCCTTCATGTCGCGCATCAGCTGTCGAGCACTGTGTAATTTCATGGCACGTGAACTGGCTATCGCCACGGCTGTTTCCTTTGGGCGAAGGTAAGCCTTAGGATCTCGCATCAGATCAGGTTGAGTTGTCATATCAGCATACGCTGCTGCCTCAACATCGTCGTCGGCAGGTCCTTCAGACGTTTCCTCATCCACATCGGGTTCATCGGGTTCATCAGGTATTGCATCCCCAATTCCCGGCACGCCAATGATACAGACTGCCGGTGTTCCAGCCACTCGTCCTGCTCGCCCGATGCGCTGCAGCAGTGATTCCCGGCTGCAGCGTGAAGCATCGAGTATGATGATAACGTCGATGCCCCTCACGTTCACACCCGCCTCTAGCGCCGAGGTGGCCACGATGATGTGTAAATGCTGTGTCGGGCTGCTTTCCGACGGCTCCATCACAAAGTCCTTCATCATAGCCTCGTAGACGCGTCTGTGCATACGAGCAACATCCCCGTGGTACGGTGTCACGGTTACTTCTACATTGTGCTCAGTCTTCCATGGATCAACAAAACTGCGCGATTTGAGCAGTCGAACAAGCTGCGCGCTGATAGCTTTCGAGTCGAGAAAGATTAGAACGCGTCGTACCAAGGCCTCTGCCCTTTGCAGTCGTACGCCCAACACAGACGGCGAAAGGATAATATTTGGCACATCATGGACCTTGATCTTATCGGGTAGTAGCAGCAAAATCCGATGTCTATGTGTTGTATGCGGCCTGAGCTCCTCAACGAGCGCCCTTGCGTCTGATGCATCCACGTGGTCTTCTGGTGACATGTCTTTATAATCCAGCGGCGTCTTGTATTTCGTGCCATTTTTTGACGGCTCAAACAAGAACTCAGCTGCACTACCACCGGTATCATCAACATTCGGAGGAACCAATTTAGCATCAGAGCTGCCCTCAGGTCTGCCTAGCAGTTTTTTGCTGAATACCTCTGGCTCTGGGATGGTTGCGCTCACCAACATCACACGCTGCCGGCAATCGTTTTTATCTTTGATAACATCACGAAGCGTCCTCATCCGTCGCAAGAGCTCTCGCGTCTGACCACCCATCACCTCTTTGAACTCGTGCGCCTCGTCGATCACCACCAGACCGAGTTTCTTGACCCATTCCTTACGACTTTCAGCGCTTTCATGGCCCCAAGCTGAAATAAACGAGTCACAAGAATTGGTATCCCGTGGGTCCGGATATGCCCACTTATCGGGCGTGGCCAGGATAATCTGCGCGTTGCGAAAGATCCGATGCATCGTGTGCATCCGCATGTGCTCGTCGCCAGAGAAGCCTCGCCAGATTGTCCATGTGATAGAATGGCGGACATCTTCATCATTGTCGTCTTTCAGGTCGACATGTAGGACACCGCCGTACGGCATTTCTGTGCCGCTCGCACGGTCGTCTGCCTGGTATTTGACCACTTCATCGTGCTCGCCATCGCACAGCTTTGCAAATTCACAAGCAATGTCCGACATGAGAGCAGAGTACGGCAAAAATATGACAGCCCTGCCGGCACCGTATATAACTTCATGTACAGCAGCGACCGTGTAGACACGAGTCTTGCCGTAGGCTGTGGGCACTGTGAGCGTGATGTCCGGCCGGTTGTTTTGGTCGAAGACATGCCGCATGGCTTGCGTCTGCAGTGGCCGCAAACTACTCGACGCTCCATCTCCATACAACGCATCAACCAGATCACCAAGTTTGTCTGTTGCAGGCTCGGCATCTATTTCAGCGCTGTTTGACATGCAGACAATTCGAGCGACAGGCAGGCTTTCGCAGACTGCGCCCGCAACTGTGCCAGCTCGTAAAAATGGGTCGTCGTTACGTACATCTTTATCCGAGCCGACCAACAAATTCATGTGAGCGAGCAGTGCTGGATCTTCGTTTGCCGGTTGGCCACACTTTGGACACGTGCTAGCCCAGTGCCCCTTCGCGCCGCATTTGCTGCAAAGATCGTAGCGTGCACGATAATGACTGCGCAGCTGCGCCAATTCCGTCTCGCTCAGTTTGGGAAAGACGTGCACGCCGCCACGGACATGGTGCAGCCCTCGCGTGTTGCAGAGCTTCAGAACACGGTCATCCTCATCTTCAGTCGACCAAATATTATCATCTTTGACTTTCCACGCGATTTTTTTATCACGACGGCTAATTTTTTCATTGAGCTTCCAACCGCCAAAACGATCGGGCCTGCATCTTCGATTCAGACGGCAAGTCATGAACTTGATGAAATACGCACCTTTGTCTTTGTTCGCCTCTAACTTCCCGGCGTGTTGATCATGCCGCCGAATCTCGTTGTTGGTGACGCCGACATAATACTTGAAACCATGAGGCCTGCAACCGAGACAGTAGTGGTCCTCCTTGGTTCCTTCGAAGTTTAAACTCTTGTCCTCCTTAAACTTTGGGTCAAGGCGTTTGAGTTTCTTGTAAATATCATCAAAAGCAAACTGGTCGCGTCGATGCTGATTCATGAGGGCAATGGCACGATACGCTTGGAGATTCAGGCCGTCCCGTTCATCCCAGAGTTCCTTCTTGGCTTCCGCTTTCGGACCATCAGGAACTTCATCGTCAGCAAACAAATCACTAATTTGACGGTGCATGGATATGCGCTGACCGTCTCGGTGGAGCAGCGGATGGTGTCCTGTGGAATCGGGGTATTTATACGGTAGCTCTTGTAGAGGGTGGAAGAACGCGACCCAGTGCTTCTCAATCAGCTCAAACAACTCTTTACACCGTGTTTGATCTGATGGATCGTACCATGGTATCTTGCGCTCCAGTCGCTCAGTGTAAAGAGCCGTGTACCGGTCTTTGAGGGCCGCTTCGCCGCACGTCGCACAGAAGCACATGTCACCAATGCCCCACGGTTCGTCATCATCCCACGATTCGTCATCCTGCGAGCGTTTGATCCAGCCAGGAATGTCTGCGAGGGCACGGACGGCTTCATCAGTCAATGTGCCTTCGTGCTCCGCTAAACGAATTCGGTTTGCCAGGTCTGCGTATTTGCCATCATCTTCGTTGCTGTCATGAGGCAAACTTTCAAGCACCAGATTATTTGGCAAGTTGCGCTGCAACTTCTTGTGGTTATCAGACGGCGCGCGGCACAGAAGCTTCAGAAGTTTTTCCCGTGGCTCCAGTCCTTCCGGTGATGGAATCTGTGTGGCGTCTTGTAGTTTTGTGTTGCACCATTTTTGGAAATCCAGGACATCGTCGGTAGGGACATCCTGTTGTCGTGAGTCATCCCGGGAAAATATGCCTTGGTTGGCGCCGCCGCCCAGATTGATGGCGCCGCCTTGATTGACGCCGCCGCCGCCTCGGTTCATGTCGCCGCCTTCGTCGTTGCGAGGGGCGAGGTCGGGACGCGCACCGTCTCGGCCTCCATCAGCTCCGCCTTCGCCACCGAAAATGGCTCCGCCCTGGGCCCCGCCATCACCAACGCCATCAATACTGCCACCGGCTCTGCCGCCGGGGCTGCTGTCTCTCCTCCGCTTTCGACTCGCAGACATACCTCCACGCGCCCTTCTAGTGTAGTTTACGACTTGATGAGAATTAGAATTACTTGTAAATAAAGGTACAAATCTAACTCTTACAACAAGCAAGTACGAACGAATGAATGAAGGTACAAATCAAATACTTGTATCAAACGGCACCAATCATTGCAATATCATCTCAAGTGCATCACCCGGCACGGCTCCCCTGATCAGTCGTGAGGGCGCGATGACCGAGACAACTTTCACGACGCGTCAGGCTCTGGATGCGCTTGGGGAAGAGTTGAGAACGCAACGGTTCACGGACCCGTACTTTCGCTTCAGGGCAACTCACGCTTTCCACACAGCGTGGGCGGAGATGTGGCGAGGCGGTATGTGGATCCGTAATCGTGTCGGTGACAGTGAACGAGCGATGAGTCTCCGTGCAGCCATGTCCGAGGCAGAGCTCGAAGAGTTCAACAGACTTTTGGAACACTACGGCGGTGCTCACCATTGAAACAATACAATCTACAAGTAAGTGTTACTCCTTCGTCCTCGAACCTTTAATATTTAGACAACTCGGCGAAGACGTCGACGAAATCAAGAGGCGGGTCCACCGCGAAGTTTACGTCCTCGCCGGAAACCGGATGCACAAATCCCAACGATCGCGCGTGGAGCATCGGCCTCGCGCAGCTCTCGGCGATGGACCTCGCGGCGGACGCCGACATAACCTCGTTTCGCCGCAAAAATCCCGCCGCCGCGGACTCGCCGCCTCCGTATGTATCGTCCCCGATTATGGGATGCCCCATCTCGCGGCTGTGCACTCGAATCTGATGCGTCCTGCCAGTCTCGAGCTGCCACTCCACGAGCGATGCGTTACCGCCCGACAGCTTGACGCGGACGCCAAAGTTACTGATCGCCTGCCGTCCTCCGGCTCCGCGTACGATTCCCATTCGTAACCGATCTTTCGGGTCTCGACCGATTGGCGCGTCGATCCTACCCGTCTCTCGCTCGGGGGTACCCAACACGATCGCGAGATACCTGCGCCGCACCGACCTTCGCGCGAACTGTTCCTGTAAACCAGCCTGCGCGGCGGCGTCTTTCGCCATCACCAGTAACCCGGAGGTGCCTTTGTCGATGCGGTGCACGACTCCGAGTCGAGGCACCTTGGATATCTTCTCGCCGTTGCAGTGGAACAGCAGCGCGTTCACGAGGCTTCCGCTTGAGTGTCCCGCCG
>MDSY01032325.1_pt1 | contig 11725 bp, 9 predicted proteins | sample 811131 | NCBI WGS metagenome assembly MDSY01 (sample SAMN05326643, study PRJNA326480) | marine metagenome | isolation source: seawater | place: Atlantic Ocean: South West | collected 2010
CCATAGGGATGGACTCGTGCAGTGGGCAGGAGCCTTTGGACAGGCGGAATATTCTAAGGGTAAGTGGACTGCTTTTGTGAATGCATCAAGCGTACTAAACTTCTACAAGGGCATTGATTACTTCCGTAAAAAGCAGCTTACAATAGGTGATACGCTCATTGAAATAGGCTATGCTGATACCGTAAATTATGACGGTCAAATGTATACGCGTAATTCAGATGGATTGAAGCATAATGAAACGGATTGGATTTCACGCACAGGCTTTACCTTTAAAACTGGTGCCAACTTTAATATGACGGAAACCTCCAATATTTTCCTCAATCTTGGGTATCTCAACAGAACGCCACAATACAGCAATGTAGTCGATAACAACACCAATACGTTTTTCGACAATCTAGTGAATGAAAAGATTTTAGCTATTGAAGTGGGCTACGGATTCCGATCCAAACGTTTTAGCTTAAATTCAAATGGATATATTACGCAATGGGAAAACAGACCACTTCCCTATGGATTATCTGTGCCAGATCCACTAGATCCGTCTGAATTTATAAGAGTGAACGTACCAGGAATGGATGCAGTTCACATGGGTATTGAAACGGATTTCGCGGTGATTTTACACAAGAAACTTAGTCTCGAAGGAATGGTGAGTATTGGAGATTGGAGATGGGCCTCTAAAGAGGATATTGTAATCTATTCAGACACGATTTCATTTGATGCAAGAGGAGTTCATGTCGGTGATGCAGCACAATCTACATTTGCGGCAAGCCTTAGGTATGCCTTTGTAAAAAATGGCTATCTCAAAATCAAATACACCTTCTTTGATCGTTACTACAGTAATTTTAACCCGAATTCTCTTTCAGGAGAAACCAGCGGGAAAGACTCTTGGAGAATACCTTCATATGGGCTAATGAGCATTCACGCAGGCTATACGGTTCGTTTCGAAAAGAGTCAGCTAAGGTTCAAGGCAAATATTTTCAATGCGTTAAACAGTCTTTACATTTCGGACGCTAGAAACAATTATCACTTGGATGGCACATCTGATTTTGACGCCAATTCCGCAACAGTATTTATAGGTCAAGGGCTACGATTTAATGTATCCATTGGCTTTCAATTTTAAACAACTATGAAAAAAACGTTCACATTAATTCTTATATCATTAAGTCAATTTTATTTTAGCCAAACCATTGCCGAGGCACGGAACCAAAGTATAGGTCAAACCGTTACAATTAATGGCGTAGCAACCAATGGCGGCGAGCTAGGAGCAATAAGATACATTCAAGATGCGACTGCTGCCCTTCCGGCCTACGGCAACAATCTTTCAAGTGTACAAAGGGGAGATTCTGTTTCGGTAACTGGAGTTATGTTCGAATTTAGTGGCCTTCTCGAGCTTTCTCCAACCACTAGCTTCACCATTCTTGGACAGGGAACCATGCCTGAACCTCTTTCTATTCCAATTACAAGTGCCGATGAATCACTCGAAGCGCAATTGGTTCGATTTGAAAATGTCAGCTTTGTACAGAGCGGTTTTTTTAGTACCGGCAGCAGCACAGTTCAAATTACGGATGGTACGAATACATTAGATGTCCGAATTAATGGCTCTACAAATATTGATGGGTCCGAGATTCCGAGTGGTCCTGTAACAGTTGTCGGGTTGGTGGGGCAATTCAATGCCAATTACCAACTCATCCCTCGTGATTTAGAAGATTTATTTCCTTATGTCGCTCCGGAAAAAGAAATCAATGTTAAGTTAGATGGTAATGACGTCCTCAACAATGGAAGCTATGTTGTTGGAAATACGAACACGACATCAATTACAATAGAAAATACAGGGTCTGAAAGCTTGACGATCTCGGGAGTATCAATATCAGGACTTAATGCTTCTGACTTCTCAACAAATTTGACATCCATAGTAATAGGACCTTTATCAAGTGAGGCGTTTACATTAAATTTTAATCCAAGTGCTATCGGCTCCATGTTTGCGGCATTGGTCATTGACAATGATGACAGCGACGAAAATCCATATACGATTAATCTTCAAGCTTTTGGGACGGACAATTTAGCCACTGAACCTAGTAATAATGCCTCTTCATTGGTATTCAACACCATTGAGGCGTACACATTGAATGGGTCGTATCAAGATGCCGCAGCAGATGGTTATTTAGTATTGTGGAAAAATGGCAGTTCGATCTCAGAAGAACCTCAAGACGGCGCAAGCTATCTTCGAGGAGATTATATCGGAGATGCAAAAGTAGCTTATGTTGGAAGCGGTTCGAGCATAACACCTAGGGGCGTTATTGCAAATCAAGATTATTACTTCAAAGTTTTTGCATTCAATGGTTCAGATGGATTTGAAAATTACCGAACAACGGACCCTGCCGAAGGTCAAGTAACAAGCTCAGGAGCTCAGATCGGCGATTACTACAATGGTATTTCAAGTGCCTCAAGCACGCTGCTGGGGGATCTTAATACCCTAATCAATCCGCACAACTATATTTCCTACTTCTTGTATAAAACAACGCTAATGAGTCAATTTGAAGTAAAGGACACCACAAATGGACAATCCTATGTGACTTGCTGCTATTCAGGAGAAAATAAGGTGTTTAATGACCCCTTTGATTGGTCAGACAATAACTATTCTAGAGAGCATACCTATGCGCATTCTTGGATGGGGACCTTCCCATGTAATGACCCTGAACAAGAAGAATATGCCGACCAGCACAATCTATATCCAGCTAACCTACCCAATGCAAATTCACCAAGAAGTAATTTACCTCTAGAGGATATTTCAGGGGATGTAGTATTCAACTATTTAGGAGGGAGTGTTGGATACAATGGAAATGGTCAATTGGTTTATGAACCAAGAGCGTCACATAAAGGAAATGCTGCACGTGCTATATTTTACATGGCAACTTGTTACACAGGAAACGGTGGGAATAACTGGGCCGTGCCTACCAATCAAAGTGCCGAATCATTGGTAAACTGGCACTTTAACGATTTGCCAGATAATTATGAAATTGCGCGTCACGAATATATTTTCAACCTTCAAAATAACAGAAACCCTTATATTGATTCCGTTGATTATGCTTGCTATATCAATTTCGGAAACATGACCTATAAGCCCGATGGATGTGGTAATGCGGGTGTAGAGACATTGCTAAATCAGAATTTTTCTGTTTTTCCAATACCTAGTTCGAATAAACTATTTGCGCAAATTAATGGAGAAAAAATAACCGCATACCAGTTGATCAGTATGGAAGGAAAGCAAATTGATGCTAAAAATAACTTAAACCTTTCTGTTTTAGAACTGAATACTTCATCGTATAATTCAGGGGCCTATTTGCTAAATGTGACCTCAACAAAAGGCGTCGTCCAAAAGAAGGTGATCATTGAATAGAATACAGTTATTTGTTGTTATAGGGATTGTAACTGCAAGCTTTTTGGCTTGTAAATCTCAGCTACAAATTGAAAGTAATTCGATTATTTTAGATGAAAAGTTAAAACAGGACAGTGATTTGTTAGAACTCATTCTACCCTATTCGGTAAAAATGGATGCCCAAATGAATGTCAAAATTGCCGAATCCAAAAATGACTTTATTGTTGCGAGACCTAGCTCCAATCTTATGAATTGGATGGCGGATGCCATATTTGTTAATCAGACAAGAAACAAGCGTTTGAGCGAACCAACATTCTGCCTATTAAATACAGGAGGGATTCGTTCAAGTATTGGCAAGGGAGATGTTAAACTCAAAGATTTATATAAGGTGATGCCTTTCGACAATACCATCGTATGGGTTAAGCTGCCGTCAAACGCATTAGATGAGATTTCTGAATACCTAAAAACTTCTGGAGGTGAACCCATCTCAAATATTAAAATGCGGTCAGGAAAATTAATTTTAAATCCATCTCTGAAAAGCGATTTTTTCTGGGTAATAACGTCTAATTACCTTTATCAAGGTGGGGACCACATGGACTTCTTTGAACTATCGACTGAGGTTATAGAAACAAAAATGCTAATACGAGATGCACTTATAGAGGAGGCGAAGTTTCAAAAAGTACTGATAAATGATACGATAATTCGAATTCAATGAAAAGAAGAAGTTTTCTTGAAAAATTCGCGCTGACTTCTGCTGGTCTTATGATTACAAGACCATCATTAGCATACATAACAGGACCCACAGAAAACAAACATAAACTAGTTATTTTACATACCAACGATACGCATTCTAATATTGATCCATTTCCAAAAAACCATTCAAAATATCCCGGTATGGGTGGTATTGCAAAAAGATATGCAATGGTAAAAGAAATAAGAGAAAAAGAACCAAATGTCTTACTCTTAGATTCAGGAGATATTTTTCAAGGAACACCTTATTTCAACACATTCCATGGAGTACTTGAAATGAAATGCATGAGTAGATTAGGGTATGATGCCTCAACGATGGGGAACCATGACTTTGATATAGGAATGGATGGATTTATAAAAGCAAAAAAGCATGCAAACTTCCCTTTTTTATGCGCAAACTATGACTTTTCAAATACAGTCCTAAAGGATGCAACCCAAGCCTTCAAAATATTCAAAAAAGGAAGTGTAAAAATAGGTGTATTTGGTATTGGTATTGAACTCAATGGACTTGTACCAAGCTCAGCTTATGGCGATACTGTCTATAACGACCCTATAGAAATCGCAAATGAGACAGCTGCACAATTGAAAAAAGAAAAATGTGACCTTGTTATTTGTCTATCCCACTTAGGTTTTGAATACCAAGATGACCAAAAAGTGTCAGATAGAAAGCTTGCCCAAAGTTCAATAGATATAGATCTCATATTAGGCGGACATACACATACGTTTTTAGAAGAGCCTGTCATCGAAAAAAACAAATCAAAAAAGAACGTTTTGATCAATCAGGTTGGATGGGCTGGAATTCAGCTCGGAAGAATTGATATTGATATAAAGAAAGTCAAACTCAGTTCAGAAAATCTCGTTGTTTTTTAAATTAAAAAACTGAAAAAAAGGCGAAAAGAGGATGTTGGATTCAAATGCGTATCTTACCCTCCCTAATGAAAATTAACATCCTACTTGTTTCAGTCACCCTAATTCTTGCTTTCGCTTGTAGAAAGAAAAAAATTCAAGAGATTGCCCTAAGTCAACCCCAAGAATTGGTCGTAGATGGAACAATTGAAACGGGACTGAATCCAATTGTTATTCTAAGTCGCTCCTCAGATATATATAGTCCTACAGATCTTGAATCATTTCTTCAAAACTTTGTTTATAGTGCTGCATTAAAAGTTGTAAATCAATTAGATACGATCGATCTAGAACTAAAGGCCATAGGCGATCTCGACATTACCCACCAAAAGAAACTTGCAGAAATGCTCGGCTTAAAAAAGCTAAAGAAGGTTTTAGAGCTTCCTTTATTGGTTTATACCACAAATAGTATTGTAGGAGCTATAAATCAATCCTATGAATTAATTATTGACCACAATGCAAATAGATATACGGGTACAACGTATATTCCAGAGGCTACTGCCTTAGATGAACTCTATTGGAATATAGAACCAGGTAGCACTGAATACGGCTATTCATGGGCTAAATTGAGTGACCCTGCCAATCAATATGATGCTTATAAATGGGAGGTAAAACGAACGAATGTGAAGGATGATGGCACACTAAAGGATGACATATTTATGAGGTCTAACGACTGCTATTTTGATGATGAATTTTGCGATGGCTTATCATTTGATTTTTCATATGAAAGTCCTGTACCACGAAGGGACTCCACACATCTTCAAGAATTTAAAAGGTTTTATAGACTCGGTGATACACTGGTCGTTAAATTCTCAAAATTAGACCAAAATGTCTATGAATTTTATCGCTGTAAAGCCCATCAAATATCGAATGCAGGTAATCCATTTGCGACCCCTATTAATATTCCTAGCAACATGAGCGAGGGAGCCTTGGGAATATGGGCAGGATACAGTCCAATTTATGATACATTGTATTGCTATCCTTAAAGAAAACCCATCTGATTTCATTATCTTTGCCTCCAAATTTGAATTATGTCTTTAAATAAAGTACGTGTAAGGTTCGCTCCTTCTCCGACAGGCCCATTACATATGGGGGGAGTTCGAACTGCCTTGTACAATTACCTTTTTGCAAAAAAAAACAACGGGACTTTTATACTCCGAATTGAGGATACCGATCAAACTAGATTTGTAAAAGGTGCACAGGATTATATATTAGATTCCTTTAAATGGTGTGGTATAACACCAGATGAAGGACCTGGAATTGGTGGAGAATATGGCCCCTACATACAATCAGAAAGGAAAGATATCTATCATGAATATGCCCAAATCCTAATTGATACAGAGAAGGCATATTATGCTTTTGATACATCAGAAGAGCTCACGAAGATGCGGGATGAAGCAAAAAAAATGGGTATGCCTAATTGGCAGTACAATGGAGTAAGTAGAATGAGCATGCGGAATTCATTGACACTTCCTCAATCCGAAGTGGAAACGTTGATTGCAAATAATACGCCTTATGTGATTCGTATGAAAATGCCTCGAAATGAAGATGTACGTTTTGAAGATGAAATTAGAGGCTGGGTCGTAGTCAATACAAATAACATAGACGATAAAGTACTTTTTAAAAGTGACGGAATGCCAACCTATCACTTGGCAAATATTGTAGATGACCATGCCATGAAAATTAGTCATGTAATTAGAGGAGAAGAATGGCTCCCCTCTGCCCCATTACATGTTTTACTATACGACGCATTAAATTGGGAACGTCCTAAATTCGCCCACCTTCCACTTTTGCTGAGACCCGATGGTAATGGGAAATTATCGAAAAGAGACGGAGACAGGCTCGGATTCCCTGTATTTCCATTAGATTGGAAAACTATTGACGGTGAATTGTATTCTGGATATAAAGAAAAAGGATACTTCCCGGAAGCTTTTATAAATATGCTTGCCTTTTTAGGGTGGAATCCTGGAACGCAACAGGAAATTTTTAGCTTAGAACAATTGTGTGATGCATTCAGCTTAGAGCGAGTATCCAAGGGAGGTGCTAAGTTCGATCCTGAAAAAACAAAATGGTTTCAACAGCAATATATTCGAAACACTGCTGCAAAAGATTTGGCAAAAATGTTAGAAAATGATCTACCTACAGCACTGAATGATTCTGAAAAAATAACTGTTTGCGAGCTCATGAAAGAAAGAGCGACCTTTCTTCAAGACATACTTAAGGATGGAGCATATCTATTTGAAGAACCAAAAGCGTACGATGAAAAAGTCCTTGCCAAGAAATGGAAAACCCAAACAGGAGGACTCATTCAGGATTGGGTAAAAATCATTGAGGACATAAATGACTTTACGGCAGCAAACATAGAATCAAAATTCAAATCATTTCTTGAAGAAAGAGAATTAGGATTCGGTGCTGTTTTATTACCCTTTAGACTTTTAGTGACAGGCGTTGGTGCAGGTCCAGGAATGTTTGACATATCTGAATTCTTGGGAAAAGAGGAAGTCCTCAATAGAATTAAATCAGGCCTACTTCACATTGAACAAATAAAGAATGAAGCATAGTATTAGTGTTGAAAATATAAAGCTTTATGCCCACCACGGATGCCTTGAAGAAGAAGAGAAAATTGGCGGTCAATACAGTGTTGATGTCTTTATAGAGACTGATTTTACAGAAGCTTCTAAAAATGATGAGCTCAGTAATACCGTTGACTATGTATTGGTAAATCAAATCGTAAAAGAAGAAATGGCGATTAGATCGAAGCTAATAGAGGCGGTAGGACAAAGAATTATTGATCGGCTGAAAAAGGCATTTGAGCGTTCGGAGTTTAAGGTGGTCATTAAAAAGCTAAACCCGCCAATTAATGGAGATGTTGGGCTTGTTTCAATTGGCATTGACTCAAGATATTAATAACACTCTTTCTTATTTTGTAGATAATTCAGCCCTGCCTCTAAACCAACCCGGTAATCGAGCTCAATATTCTTAACAGCGGTCGTAAATATCTGCGTATTGAGTGGGGTTTTTGGGGCAATTTGTTCAACAGTGATGTGCGCAGGTAGCGCATCAATATAATCTATGGATTCTTTAATTTTCAATTGAAAACGTTCAACATCTGAAATGATTTTATCACTAGCACGTAAAAATTTGGAAACCAAATATTCGGGTCGAAACATCCCCGGATTAAAATCAAAATGCGTTGTGCGGATCAAAACAATATCAGTAGCACCATTTTCTACAGCCCACCGAATCGGAATAGGGTCCGAGATGCCTCCATCTGAATAGTGTCGCCCGTTTACTTTATGCTTCCCTTTAGTCAGCATAGGCACAGTACTTGCAGCAATAGTCATATCAATCCAATTCTCTCTTGTTGGCTCCAAATAATGGGTTGAACCATCTTCACTATCCGTAAGTACAATAAAATAATCTTTATGTTCTAGCTCTTTAAGAGCCGCATCAAAGTCAAAAGGAAATTCAGTTTCAGCAATATCATAAAAGAAATCTAAATTCATTAAACCATCGCTAAAAGCCTTGCTGTATTGAATAAATCGCTCATCTTGGCATAAAGTCCGCATACATTGGTAGAAATAACCGTACTTATTACTTAGAAAATAAGAAATTGCTATGCTTCCACCTGAGACACCCACGTAGGCATTAAAAGGATCATAGGAAAGAGATCTAAAAGCATCAAGAACTCCTCCAGTGAAAGAGGTTTTGAATCCACCACCTTCCAAAATCAGAATTTTTTTACCTGCAAAAACACCCTTTTCTTTCATCTTTATCTTTTCTTTTAGACCTGAAGTTTGTTCATTAAATGAGCTTTTAGCTTTGCAAAAGCACGTGCTCTATGACTAAACTTGTTTTTTTCCTCTAAAGGCATTTGCGCAAAGGTACGATCTGTACCATCCGGAATAAAAACAGGGTCATACCCAAAGCCATATCCCCCTCTCTTTTCATCAATAATTCTACCATCAACAATTCCTTCAAATTGAAGAGAAAGATTGGATTCGCGATAAGTAATAACAGTTCTAAATCTGGCCTTTTTATTTGAATGTTCCGTAAGGTTTTTAAGCAACAGCGCCATGTTTTGCTCGGCATTACAAGCTGAACCACTATACCTGGCCGAATAAACCCCTGGAGCACCATTTAAGGCCTCGACTTCAAGCCCTGTATCATCTGCAAAGCAAGGACGATTAAACGCCTCAAATACTGTATCTGCTTTTAGCTTTGAATTTCCTTCTAAGGTCGTTTCTGTTTCTTCAATCTCTTGGGAAAATGATAAGTCCTTCAAACTCTGAATTTGAATGAAGTCACCCAATAACTCCTGAAGCTCAATTGCTTTATTATTGTTGGCTGTTGCAAAGATTAATTTCATTTAAATAGATTAAGATATTCTTGTGAATACGCCAAAACAGAATATTTATTTTTAACAGTCTCTTTTCCCGCGGCGCCAATGCGTTCTCTTTCACCTTTGTCTTGTATTAATTTTTCCAGAGCATCCTCCCATTGTTGCTCGCTTTCGGTTAAAATACCGTTTATATTGTGGCTCACTATTTCATTATTAACACCTACCGGAGAGACTATAGACGGAATACCTAAAGACATATATTGCAAGCATTTGAAACCGCACTTTCCCTCTGACCAAATATCGTGTTCTAAAGGCATAACACCAATCGAAATTTGATTGAGATCCGTAATCTCCGTATCTCTATTCCATTGCATAAAATTCAATGAGCTCAATTCATATTCGGGTTTCTTGTTAGAAATAACTCGAAACTCAAAATCATAACGTAATTCAAGCTTCTTAATAACTGGGACAAGAAAATCTAAAAACCGCATCGTTGAATGAGTGCCAGTCCATCCAATAACAATTTTTTGATCGTAATCAGTAGTCACATTGTGATAATGAAGGGTATCAATAGTCGTCGGAATAATCGTCACATTATCATTAAATTTCCTCGCATAATCCGACAAATAAGCATTCCCAACTGTTATGTGCCCTGCCCACTTAATACAATATTTTACTTTCCAATAGGCTTTTAGGCGATGAACCTTTGCATTTGATTCACTATAATTTGCCAACCAAATAGCATCATCAAAATCATAGATGTACCTTTTTCTAAAAATCTTAGCAATAATAAACTCAAAAATTGGTGGCCCTATATGCGAAGCCTCTCTATGGATAAAAACAAAATCATATTTATAAATTGTGAGAATCGTAAATAAACGCCTTACAAAACTTCGTATAATTCCTGTTATTTTTTTAAAAAAGCTTCCTTCATTATATAGTTTTGACCAAGTCTTTTTATCTAAAAAAGGAGCAAAATGAATTTGATACCCATTCTCCTTTAAAAGAGGAATATACTGTTCGAATCGAAAACGCTGAGAGGGTGCCTCTCCATGCGGGTATGGAACAACGAATATAATTGACTTACTTTTCTTTGGTGCCATTATGCGCTGATGTTTTTGTAAATGTCAGTGTAAGTATTTACACCAAAATCGAGCCCAAAAAAGTCATTTGCACCTTGTATTGAACGATTTCTGTCAAAATTAAACTCATTCAATATACATGAATCAATTTCAGCGGCTGGCACTACAAATCCAGCATCGTATTTTTTAACTATATCAGCAGTATCTCCTACACCATCGTTACAAATGATAGGAATTCCCATAGACATTAATTCACCTTGCTTTGTAGGAGAACTCGCTTTTTTAGAATAGGCAGGAAGGATAAAGAAGATAGAACAGGTAAACAAACTCATATACAGAGGTACCTCATGATGCATAGACGATACCACGCGAATAGATTGACTATTGATTCCTTGTTTTGCCGCCGCTTTTAAAATATAAGAGGGTTTCTCTTTTGACACAAAAAAGAAAATTGGATTTCGCTTTTCTTTTGTGTTTCGATAAAAAAAAGATAACATTTCATCGAGCATGTACCATGTCCCAATTGAGCCAACATAACCCATAACATAAGCGTCGTTGTCAATATTTAGTTTGGAACGAAGTTCAATTTTATTATCCTCAGAAATTAAGCTCGAATCGAATTTTTCCGTGTCTACACAACAAGGGATGACACTTATTTTAGACCCTATCTCGCCCATTCCATGCCAGCTTAAAATTTCACTTTTACCAGCTTTGGTTAACGAAACAACATGGTCTGACTCACGAAAAAAATCAACCTCTTTTTTCTTGAAGTAATCATAAACCCACTTAAAAATTGGGTTTTTAAGCTGCCAAATACCACCATCTAATCGCTCATCAGCCCAAAAACCTCTCATGTCAAACAAGAAAGGAATACTTTTTTTTCTTTTAAAGCTTAACCCAATCAAGGCCGAAATATAGCTGCGACAATGAATTAATGAAAGCCCGTGCTTATTATGCAACTGGCTGGATATGCGACGCATTTTCAAAACGTCCCAAACGGTAGAAAGTAAAGGAGGTCTTTTGGTGTACTTTAGCGGGTGCCATTCAATGTTGTTTTCTTTACAAATAGCTTCAATGGTTCGACGATTTTCCTGATACCGGTCTGGCTTTTCAAAGCTCACTAAATGAAAGGAATAGCCTGCTTTTGTCAATCCGATAATATAGGGCAAAACTTGTGACTGACCGAGTGGATCCGTCATTCCATCATAAGAAAGGTACAGGACGTGTTTCACCATTTCAACAAAGATATCATTCTTAGAAATATGCCGTATATCC
>MDSY01033631.1_pt1 | contig 11725 bp, 8 predicted proteins | sample 811131 | NCBI WGS metagenome assembly MDSY01 (sample SAMN05326643, study PRJNA326480) | marine metagenome | isolation source: seawater | place: Atlantic Ocean: South West | collected 2010
AGGACTGTGACGACACGGTAGGCACCATAGGGCAGGTCGTGGGCGCTGATGAGGGACAGTGCCAAGATGCCAAGGACCAGAGAGACACCCTAGAATCCTTGATTCTCCCCCTCTATGTAATGGGAGCATTATTGGTGGTTATGCCAATCGCGCACTCCCTCCTGCGAAGACGGAAAGAATAGGTCATCCGTTGTCCCAATTCTCCCACGATTGGTTAGACACTTCCTCCTCCACTTCCTCCACAGGGGGTGTACTAGGCTCGGAACCCTTCCATGGGTCAGGCACCGGCTTTTCTACAGGGCCCTCTCTATTGTACTGCTCGTAAACCTCCTCGGTAGTCATTATCCGGACCTCTGCGGAAACCTCTACCTTGCTGCCATCCGGCCTAGTCCACCCAACTATCGCTAAGATCAGGGCCACGACACCAAATGGAATTCCGAAGCAGCACCCGAACATCATGAGTAGCACGGAAGGGCTCCCTAGCATCTCCGACTGTGCGGCATAGTCATCTACTATCCAGACCGAACCATCAGTGGCGTCGTTATGCAACGTGTACGTCCCCGATTCTCCAGGCAGATATACCCTTACTGTGCGATATATTGGACTATCTGGAGAAATCTGACGATCTATGCTCAGGGTGCCCGGCTCCTCCCAAGCGCAATCATTCCCTCCGGAGTCAGTTAGTCTGAGCTCCACAGGAATATCCTCCCCGTCTTCTGTTACCCTCAGAGCTAGGTAGTACCTGTCGTTCGATAGGTTAACCGAGGAACTAGAACCCGCTTCGACGAACGCTTCGTTGAACTGTTCGGGATCGAGGAACGGGGCGGAGTCATCAAGCGCCTCACTTGCAGACATCACGGCAACCAGGAGGAGCAGGAAGGAGCACCCCGACAGGATCTTGGCCCACCGCAGTACCCCTCCCATGAGGGGCGCTCCCCGACTCCCGATTCAAGCCTTTGTGGTCCGCCAGCTAGCGATGTAGCGATCTACTTCCGGCGACTCTTCATTCACGAAATTAGTGAAATTGATCATTGTCAAACCTTCGAACCTGCCTTCCAACCATGTTCTGGAAAGTGGCCAAGGAGGAGGGGGTTCGTCGAGGAAACGGTCCCCCAGCAATCTGCCAATGCAAAGTACATGTCCAGAATCATTCAGGAATGACCGGATACATTCCGCAGCTAGATTTCGAATACTATCCGGAATCGCCTGCAAGATGTGTATCTCGACGACTAGGTCGAAATTATTCAACCAGTCCTCAGGAGGAGCTAGTAAGTCGGCTGTGATGTATTCGACATCAGACTTCGGAAAGCGCTCGCGGCACCATTTTATCGATGATTTCGAGATGTCGAAAGCTACTACCTGAAAGCCAACCTCAGATAGCCACTCAGCGTCATCCCCCAATCCACACCCTACAACCAAAGCTCTTCCTCGTACAGAAGGTTGCCTCGCAACCCACTCCACCATCTTGGGATGCGGCTCCATCCTGGCCCATGGGATTTCATCCGAGTCCCTATTAGCGCCACCATACAGTTCCTCGAACCATCGCAGCGGCTCACCATCTGCTTCAGCGGCCTCGGAAAGCTTCAGTAGACGTTCTCGCACCTCTGCGAGCTTCTCATCCATTCGTTTCACTTCACATGTGGTTTACTATCGCCCTGCCAAATTCCGAGCACTTGAGAAGTGTAGCCCCATCCATAAGCCTCTCGAAATCGTAAGTCACGGTTCCTGCGCTGATGGCCCCTTCCATTCCCTTGACAATCAAGTCAGCCGCCTCTATCCAACCCATGTGTCGCAGCATCATTTCGGCACTGAGGATGAGGCTTCCCGGATTCACCTTATCCTGTCCGGTGTACTTAGGAGCGGTTCCGTGGGTCGCCTCAAAGATCGCAATTCCAGTGTCATAGTTGATATTGGCTCCTGGGGCTATTCCAATCCCACCGACCTGAGCAGCGAGAGCATCTGAGATGTAGTCGCCATTCAGATTCATGGTCGTAAGAACGCCATATTCCCTAGGCCTAGTCAGGACCTGCTGAAGCATGGCATCAGCGATTACGTCCTTGATTGTGATTTTGGTACCGGTCTTTGGATTTGTCATAGTGCACCACGGCCCACCATCGAGTAATTCTGCTCCGAACTCATCCTGCGCGAGCTGGTATCCCCAATCACGGAAACCCCCCTCGGTGAACTTCATGATGTTCCCCTTGTGTACAAGAGTTACGCTGTCCTTGTCGTTCTCGATGGCGTACCTAATTGCAGCACGAACAATCCTAGCGGTGCCCTCGCTAGAAATCGGCTTGATTCCTATTCCGCTGGTGCTCGGGAATCGAATCTTCTCAACCCCCATTTCATCCTGCAAGAAATCGATGACCTTCTTCACCTCTGTAGAGCCTGATTCCCATTCGATTCCAGCATAAACGTCCTCACTATTCTCGCGGAAGATGATCATGTCAACTGCGCCCGGATCCCTGACTGGACTAGGTGTGCCTGCGTACCAACGTACTGGCCGTACGCATGCGAACAAGTCCAGCTTCTGGCGGAGTGCAACATTGAGACTTCGTATTCCTCCTCCCACAGGCGTGGTCAAAGGGCCCTTGATGGATACCAAACCGCTCCTCATAGCGTCTAGAGTAGACTCTGGAAGCCACTCTCCCGTGGTATCGAAGGCCTTCTGTCCTGCAAGTACCTCCCTCCACTCAATGGACCTGGATCCACCATAAGCTAGCTCGACTGAGCTGTCGACAACGTCAATCATTACTGGAGTGATATCAATCCCAATACCATCTCCCTCGATGTAATGTATCACCGGTCTTTCAGGTACGACTATCTCTCCATCAGTTAGTGTGATTGGCGTACCGTCGGACATGTCTCTCAGGCAGCCGACCCGCACGACATTGATGAAGCCAACCCTTGAAGGCCGATGCCTCTGGTGGACAGTCCATGAAGGGCGAGGTGAAGTGGACTGGTGATGGCGGTTACGTTGGAGCCACTTCCAAAGGGAAAGTGTTCGGTATCTATGGAGAAACATCTCCGAGTCCAATGGAGATGGTATTGCATGCACATGCGGCCTGCTCACTGATTGACGTAATTGAAGGCCTCAAGGACAGGAAGGACAACCTCGATTATGCTACGGTTGAGGTCGAAGCTAAGAGGGCCGACGATAAGCCGAAGGTTTTCACTGCAGTCAAGATGAATTACATCATGAAGGGCGATGTTCCAGAGATGCTTGTGAGAAGGCTAATCGAGAGCAGCCACGAGAGGTACTGCAGTGTCGGAATAATGATCACAAGATCTGGAGCAACCTTAGATTGGACATTGGAAATGGCCGATTAGAAATATCACAAATACAATTATTGTGAGACGTAAAATATTACGATTTTGCAAGTGACAATCCCGTCATCTTCCTCTAGCATTAAGAACCCCCCATCAAGAAGACGGAATCCCTTGTGCGCTCCGACGTGCGAGGGTGCACGCAAACAGAAGGGAGGAGATATCGAATGCAGCCAAAATTGAGTGACGCTGTCGAGAGCTCGGACGCAGAGTCCGGAATGGTCGTCGAACGCCGCTTCACATCCTCTGGAAAGGATCCGTTCGATAGTTTCGATTGGATAGAGATGGACGCGGAGATACGCAACCCAGACGGTTCCATGGCAGATACGATTCTGGGCGTCAAGCTTCCTTCTGGTTATGCAGGAGTTCCTGGCAAGGTGCTCGCCCAGAAGTACCTCCGCAAGGCTGGAGTTCCTACGCACCTGAGGAAGGTACCAGAGGAAGGAGTTCCCGTATGGCTCCAAAGGAGTGAGCCGGACACCGAGAAACTTGACCTTCTAGAGGCGGATGAGAGGTTTGGCGGGGAGACAGACGGAAGGGAACTATTCAGGCGTCTAGCGGGCACATGGACATACTGGGGATGGAAGCATGGTTACTTCGCGAGCGAGGCCGACGCAAGGGCCTACTTCGACGAGATGTGTTATATCGTCGCGAGCCAGAGGTCTGCTCCAAATAGCCCCCAGTGGTTTAACACAGGACTTCATTGGGCCTATGGAATCGAGGGTCCAGCACAGGGGCACACCTACATCGACCCGGTAACAGGGAAGCTGGAGTACTCGACAAACGCATATGAACACCCTCAGCCACATGCCTGCTTCATCCAGTCTGTCGGCGACTCTCTGGTCGGAGGGAAGGACTCCATCATGGGCCTATGGAACAGAGAGGCTCTCCTGTTCAAGTACGGATCTGGAACGGGTTCAAACTTCTCGAAGATAAGGGGTGCGGGTGAACCCCTTTCAGGAGGGGGAAGCTCCTCGGGGCTGCTATCATTCCTGAAGATCGGTGATAGGGCCGCTGGCGCTATCAAGTCGGGAGGGACCACCAGACGTGCCGCGAAGATGGTGACCCTCGACCTAGATCACCCCGACATAGAGGAATACATCGATTGGAAGAGCACCGAGGAGGAGAAGGTATCAGCCCTGGTTATTGGTAGCAACATTCTCCAGAAGCACGCCAACCGACTCATGGAAGCAATTTGGGAGGGCGATGACGATGAAGCACGATTCGACCAGAACTCAAACGACTCATTGCGAAAGGCAATGATCGGCGCCATACGAGACAGCGTGCCACAGCCTCACATACAGAGAATCGTGGACCTAGCCAAGCAGGGGTGGAAGGGAGTAGACTTCGAGGTTCTCGACACGGACTGGCAGGGAGAGGCCTACCTGACCGTTTCCGGACAGAACAGCAACAACTCAGTAAGGGTGCCCAACTCATTCATGCAGTCCGTCAAGGACGGGGGGCCATGGGACCTCCACTGGAGGACTGAACTAGACAAGGCCAAGGCAGAGGGTCGCGAGCCTGGCGCCTGCAAGACCCTAGACGCCGGAGAGCTCTGGGACAAAGTCGCCTACACAGCATGGGCCTGTGCCGATCCAGGAGTACAGTTCGACACCACAATCAACGAGTGGCACACCTGTCCGGAGGCTGGCAGGATTAACGGCTCAAACCCCTGCTCGGAATACATGTTCCTTGATGATACGGCATGCAATCTAGCGAGCATCAACCTACTCAAGTACTACGACTTGGACACCCACACCTTCCAGATCGAGGACTTCAGGCACAGCGTTCGCCTATGGACAGTCACACTCGAGATCAGCGTCCTAATGGCCCAGTTCCCATCAGAGGAGATAGCTAGAGGGTCGTATGACTACCGAACACTAGGTCTAGGATACTGCAACATAGGCTCGCTCCTCATGCACATGGGGATTCCCTATGACGATGAGAGAGGATATGCAATATGCGGAGCACTCACATCAATAATGTGCGGAGAGTCCTATGCGACAAGCGCTGAGATATCTTCAGTACTGGGGCCGTTCCCAGACTACGAGAGAAACGCAGAGCACATGCTCAGGGTCATGAGAAACCACCGAAGGGCCGCCTACGACGCCCCCACCGAGGAATACGAGGGACTCTCCGTGGCCCCAATGGGAATCAACTCCAAGAAGTGCCCGAAGGACCTTCTTGAAGCAGCCAGGGGGGCTTGGGACAGGGCCCTAAGAGACGGGGAGCAGCACGGATACAGGAACGCGCAAACCACGGTGATAGCCCCTACGGGGACCATCGGCCTCGTCATGGGGGCAGACACAACAGGAGTAGAGCCCCAGTTCTCCCTAATCCAGTACAAGACACTAGCAGGAGGCGGATCTCTGAGGATAATCAACAACGGCGTCCCCGCTGCTCTCAAGAGGCTAGGCTACTCAAAGCCAAAGATAGCTGGGATAATGGAACACATCATGGGCTCAATGAAGCTAACTGGATGTCCCCACATCACATCAGACAGGCTCCAACAGTCGGGTTTCACGAACGACGTAATCTCAAAGGTCGACACGAGCATGCCGGACGTATTCGGGATCAGGGGAGCGTTCGCACCGTCGATTCTCGGAGAGGAGTTCTGCATGGATGCACTTGGCATGAGCGAGGAGCAGTGCGCCGACCCCTTCTTCGATGTCCTAAGCCACCTAGGCTTCACCCCGCAGGAGGTAGACGAAGCGAACGACCACGTCTTCGGCAGGGGGACCATCGAGGGCGCCCCCGGTCTGAAGGACGAGCACCTGGAAGTATTCGACTGCGCCACACCCTGCGGCAAGTACGGCGTCAGAGCCATCGACTGGAAGGCTCACGTGCTGATGATGGCCGCTGCCCAGCCTTTCATCTCAGGTGCGATATCTAAGACGATCAACATGCCCTCAGACTCAACGGTTGAGGACATCAGAGCCGCATACGACCTCAGCCACGAGACGATGAACAAGGCGTGCGCGGTCTATCGCGACTGCTCGAAGCTGTCTCAGCCACTGATGAACCAGCTGGTAGACACCTCCTCCCTAGAAGAGGAAGAGGCCGACGAGGCCGTATCGACGATGGTCAAGCAGGTAGTCGAGACAATGCCGGTCCCACAAGAGGTGGCTAGGCCCGTCGCCGAGTCTTTCGTGGACTACATCGCCACACGCCGACCACTGCCTGACAAGAAGAAGGGTGACAACGTCAAGGCCAGGATAGGCGGCCACAGCGTCAGGCTGATCACAGGGGAGTACCCAGACGGGAAGCTCGGGGAGATAATACTGGTCACCTCCAAGGAGGGCGCCGCGTGGAGGGCCATGCTGAACCAGTTCGCAATTGCCGTGTCGATAGCCCTCCAGCACGGAGTCCCGCTGGAGGCATTCGTGAAGGTGTTCACCTTCCAGAAGTTCGAGCCCAGCGGCATGGTAGAGGGCGGTAGCGGACGAGTCAAGATGGCATCCAGCTTGGTCGACTGGATATTCAGAGAGCTAGCGATCGAGTACGCAGGCAGGGACGACCTGGCTCACGTGGCAGCCGAGGATTTGGACCCGTACACCATAGCCAAGCCGGAGATCACCAGCGAAGGGGTCATGAGGACGAAGGGCGAGACCAGGGAGGTGCAGCTCACGCTGGATGCGATACAGCCCGAGGAGACCGCCGAGGCTAGGACCTACAGACTTGCCAGGGAGGCAGGCTTCACAGGAGACATCTGCGACGAATGCGGAAGCAGCCAGATGGTCAGGAACGGGACGTGCCTGAAGTGCAACACATGCGGAGCGACCACGGGCTGCTCGTAAGCGCCCTCTAAATCACTCTAGAAGATCAGAGATTGACGGACCTCTCCTCGAGATCCTATCCTTGAGATCTTCATATCCTTCGCCGCTAAGCTCTCTGATTCTCTCAGAGGTATTTCTGAATCCTTCTTTGGATGCCCCCGCCTGCTGTATCATCAGGCCAGCCAACCTGGATTTGGAACCTTCATTCGATGACATCCATGCCATCGGCAGCAATCCAGACTTGTCATCCGAATCCATTGATAGGTACTCTCTCATGGCGGAGTCCACGATTCGCTGTGTCATTCGCTGATCCCCTCTGCCAAGTACGATGGATGCCTTCTCTACGAACAGAGGCATATCGGTTCTGACCAAAGAAGACAGGTATGTGGTGGCTAGAGTCCTCACGTCAGAGTCACTATCTTCCAGAAGTACATCCATCAATTGTATGGCGAAGCCTCCGTCCTCTGAGGAAATCCTCTGCAACGACGAAGAAAGCTCCCTTCGAGCATCCCGATCAGAGTGCTGGGAAGCCGCTAGTAGAATGTCCCTGGATTCACCAGGCCACCCCGTCATTAACTGGATGGCCCCCCTCACAAGAATCCCCGTGTGCTTACCAGACCCCCTCTCTAGGCTGCTCATCAACCTGTTCGGGACGTCCAGAAGTCCACACAATCGACGATTGACAGTGAGTCCCTCCAGCCAATGTGGCAGGATTTTGGTTTGGGACGACTCTCCCATTGCCATGGTGTCTAGGATGGCTGATGCCGCCAGTACGCCAGAGGGATGCGGGGCACCATCATGCCGCGCCGCGCCATCGGGGTTCCATGCCATCTGGTGCGCCCCTGTTATTTCCGATGACCAGGAGCCGGGAGGCTTTGCCATCGCTATCGAGGTCAGCAGATGAAAACCACCCCTCCTGGCTATGTCTGAGCCACTCAGAGAGGAACCGATTAACAGGGATACTGCCAGATACCATCTGTCAGTATCCGGAGAATCCTCGTCCAAGGCAGAGCACATCCAGTCCCAGGCCATCTTCGACAGCACTCTCTCGGAAAGCCCATCGACGTTCTCGGACATCCACTTCTCCCTTGTCGAATCTGGATCTATGTTCCTCTTCACGAAATCCGGCTCCTCCTCCTCGACTATCGAAGACAGCCGTTGGTTGAACCCGGCCCGATCTACAGCATAGAGCCCGGAAGCCTGTTGAACCAGGGAATCTGACTCGTTTGGCTGGATAGCTGGGAAGTCAGGGAGCTCAAGAGGAGGATTAGGGAGGGGGGCAATAGAGAATGAACGCTCGACGTATTCCTTCAGCAGCTCCTCTCCACGCTCCCAAACGAGAGCAGAAGCCTCCCTACGAGACATGTAATCGACTCATATTTCTAGTTCGATGTTCAGGTTCTGGATAAGCTCCTTGTACCGGTTCCTGATTGTTACCTCGGTAACTCCCGCTACCTCGGCCACCTCTCGCTGCGTCCTTCTCTTGCCGCACAGTACGCTGGCGATGTAGATAATCGAGGCTGCGATTCCAGTCGGGCCCCGACCGCTAGTCAGCTCCTTCTCCTGAGCGGCCTGTATCAGCTCGTATGCCTTGGCCTGTACCTCAGCATCCAGATCCAGCCCGGAGCAGAACCTAGGGATGTAGTCCTCTGGCTTGGTTGGAGGTATCTTCATCTTGAGCTCCCTCACCATGAATCGGTAGGTCCTACCGATCTCTTTCCTTCCAGTCCTGCTAGCCTCGCCTATCTCGTCGAGTGTTCGTGGATTCTTGCATTGCCTGCATGCGGCGTAAAGGCTCGCTGCAGCGACGCCTTCGATGGAACGACCCCTAATCAGTCGTGCTTCCACCGCCTTCTTGTAATTCACAGCCGCGGCCTCTCTGATTGACTTGGGCAGATCCAACCTGCTCGCCATTCTGTCTAGTTCCGCTAATGCCATAGCCAGATTTCTCTCGGTAGCGTTGCTGACCCTCGATCTCTTCTGCCACTTCCTCATTCGGTAGAATTGACTTCTGTACCTGCTCGAGATGGACTTCCCTGAGTAGTCCTTGTTTTGCCAGTCAATGTCTGTGGAAAGACCCTTGTCGTGAAGCATCACGGTCATCGGGGCCCCTGTACGGGCTCTCTGATCTCCTTGCTCTGGGCTGAAAACCCTCCACTCGGCTCCCTGATCTATCACCTTGTCTTCGAGGACCACTCCGCAGTCCTCGCAGCAGACCTCTCCTCGGGTCTCGTCTCGCAGGAGATTCCTGCTTCCGCATTCGTTGCATTTCACTGTGTCCTCTACTAGATAATCCGCCATATCTACGCCTCCTTTCATGGGAAAGGTATAAACTTCCGAAAGCGCATCTTATTTAAAGTTAACAATATAATCAACTCAACTCAATCGTAGCACTAGTCTAAAGTGGATAATTCTCAAATCGTTGAGAACCGTGAAATAGAATCGACTCTTGGACAGTTCAAGGAGGGAGTGTGTTGGGAGTCGATACTTGGCCACCGCAGGAGATAACACTGACTCCCGGCAAACGGGTACTATTCCTTACCAAGAATCTGGATTTAGTGAGAAAGCAACTCTACGATGGCCTCGATCTGAGGATGGAAGACCTCTCTGTGGAAGATCTGCTTGACGACATAAACACCGATGTTATGACCCCAGCTTGGGTATGCTTCGATCACGATCCAGCCGCCATTGCAGAGAATGCTTACGCAGGACTCATGCACGAGGGAAGGAGAGTCGTCGACGAAGGCGCTCTTACTGGGGCTGGCTTCGAAGTCATAGTAAGCGGCCATCGAAAGGGAACAGGAAGCAGTCGCGAAACTGCTGCCCAGTGTGAGCGATGGTCGGGAATCAGAATAGTCATTGCAGCATCTTTCGCCCCCATACATGAGAGGAACAACATCAATCTCGGGCAGCTAATGGGCGATCATTCTGTATTGGAACGATTGCAGAACGGCGAGAGCATACCCCTTGAGGAGTTCACTGGCAGGTACGATCCCGTAACCAGGCTGATATTGGAGAACGGGGGTCTTCTGTCCTTCGCTAGGGAGCTGAAGGAGGGAAGAGTCACGCTACCCGGCGTCAGACCCGCTGGCCGTCCCATGACAATGGCTGAGAAAATAATCTCAGGCAAGCTAATCGGCGGCGGAGCCAATGGGGCCAGCGTCGCACCCGGGGATGCTGTACTAGCTACGGTAGACGGCGGCTACTCGCACGAATACACCACCGCGCAAGTACACGCATTCCTCTCGGATGAGTATGGCGATGGATACAGTATTTCCAACCCCTCTAAATTCGCGGTATTCGAGGACCATCTCCTATACGCGACCGACGTTCCCCGATACGGCCCCTTTGTTCCGAAGATAGAGACCTTGAGGGAGATGCAGAGGGTTTTCCAGAGGCACACAGGGGTAAGGGACTACTCAGCCGAGGATGGAGTTAGCCCCGGCATATGCCACCAGGTAGCTCGAGAGGAATTCATCGATGTTGGCGACTTCATACAGGCCACAGACAGCCACACGTGCATGGGGGGCGCCTCAAACGCACTGACCTACGGCGTCGGCTCTAGCGAGTACGCAAACCTCGTTCACAATCAGTTTTCTTTCGTAAAAGTCCCCGAGAGCATAAGGTTCGAGCTAACGGGAAACCTTGATCCGGGTTGCACGGCCAAGGACGTGATTCTTCACATACTCGAAAAATATGCCAAGAACTCAGATACACTTGATCGCTCTATGGAGTTCGGGGGACCCGGACTTTCCTCCTTGTCAATGGACGAGAGGGCCACCCTGTGCAACATGGCCACTGAATGTAGTGCTAAGACAGGGATATGTGAGGCGGACGACCTGACCGTGAAGTGGCTTTTGGAGAGGAGAGGTGATCTGACTGAGGAGTCCATCAGGGCCGCTTTCGTAAGCCCAGACGAAGGCGCAACGTATCATGGAGGCGTTCACACAATAGATTTGGACGAAATACGCCCCATGGTTGCCCACCCGGGAGATCCCGACAGGGGCATACCATCGGACCCAACTAACGGCGCCTACATTGATGAACTCGGAGACATAACAATCGACATTGCATACGCAGGGTCCTGCACTGCCGGGAAGGATGACGATTTCGCCTACTACGCGAAGGTAACAGAGGCCGCACTTGAGGCCGGGTTGAAGGTGCATGGTGACGTTGAGTGCTACATACAGTTCGGCTCAAAGAGCGTCAAGGAGCTCTCAGCCAGAATGGGGTGGACCGATCTCTTCGAGGAAGCAGGAGTCAAGCTAATCGATCCCGGTTGTGGTGCCTGCATAGGGGCAGGGCCGGGAATATCCGATAATTCTGAACAAGTCACGGTTTCTGCAATCAATAGGAATTTCCAGGGCAGGTCGGGACCCGGGCGGCTTTACCTAGCCAGCCCCCTGACAGTGATGACCAGTGCATTCACTGGAAAGATCACCGCATGGAGTCCGGATGTATTCGTCGAGTGAGAATTCAACGTCCTCATTACTTTGACACCAGCAGTATTCAATAGGCATCAGCGAACGCGATTGGGCAACCATAAGCAGGCCCCGTGCCATTAGGGTATCGGGAGGACCTGATGGGGTGATTCGCATGGGTGAAGCAGAAGAAATTTCAAG
>MDSY01086996.1_pt1 | contig 11724 bp, 8 predicted proteins | sample 811131 | NCBI WGS metagenome assembly MDSY01 (sample SAMN05326643, study PRJNA326480) | marine metagenome | isolation source: seawater | place: Atlantic Ocean: South West | collected 2010
AGTAAAAGCACCACCCCAAAACCAACCGGAATGAGCGCTGTTGGAGAATTCAATTCAAGGTAACCCCACAAACCCATTGCAATTAAAACGAGGGCATTGATAAGATTCATTCGTGTTGCATTTAACATGATAATTGTTTTTGATTATTTAGTTTAAAAATATAAAAATTTAACCTGCCCTTTTTCGGTGGCTAGTCATTTAGCTTCAGTACGGCAAGGAAAGCCTCTTGAGGAACTTCAACTTTACCCACTTGACGCATTCGCTTTTTGCCCGCCTTCTGCTTTTCCAAAAGCTTACGCTTACGTGTTATATCACCACCATAACATTTGGCCGTTACGTCTTTCCTTAGTGCTTTAATGGTTTCTCTAGCAATTACTTTAGCTCCTATTGCCGCTTGAACAGGAATTTCAAATTGTTGGCGAGGAATCAATTCTTTAAGCTTCAAACAAATTCTTTTACCTAAATCAAAAGCATTACTTCTATGCACCAATGCAGAAAGGGCATCAACCTGCTCACCATTGAGCAATAAATCCATTTTTATTAAATCTGAGGCTTTATATCCTGTAGGATGATAATCAAATGAAGCGTATCCTCTTGATACAGACTTTAGCCGATCATAAAAATCAAAAACAATTTCTGCTAGGGGCATCTCAAAAGTGATTTCTACTCTATCCTGCGTAAGATAAACTTGGTTTTGTAGCTCTCCTCTCTTTTCAATACATAGTGTCATTATTGCACCGACATATTCTGTTTTTGTAATCACCTGTGCTTTGATATATGGCTCCTCGATTTTATCCATACCCGATGGATCGGGAAGCTCAGAAGGATTGTTTACGATTAACACCTCATCGGGTGTTTTCTTCATGTAAGACTTATAAGATACGTTAGGAACTGTTGTAATCACGGTCATATTAAATTCTCGCTCGAGACGTTCCTGAATAATCTCCATGTGAAGCATTCCTAAGAAGCCGCAACGAAAACCAAAGCCCAAAGCAGCGGATGACTCCGGTTCAAAAACCAATGATGAATCATTGAGCTGAAGCTTTTCCATTGAATATCTGAGCTCCTCATAATCTTCAGAATCTACAGGATATATCCCAGCAAAAACCATAGGTTTTACATCTTCAAAACCTTTAAGGTCATCCTCACAAGGGTTTTCTGATGAAGTAATGGTGTCACCGACCTTAACCTCGTTTGCTTGTTTTATTCCTGAAATAATGTATCCTACATCACCAGTTCTAAGTTCTTTTTTGGGATCTAAGCCCATTTTAAGCACACCGATTTCATCGGCATTGTAATCTCTGTTGGTGTTGAAAAAACGAATTCGTTGTCCTTTTCTTATCACACCATTTTTTACCCTGAAATAAGCAATGATTCCTCTAAAGGGGTTAAAAACGGAATCAAAAATCATGGCTTGTAAAGGAGCCTCTTCATCTCCTTGAGGTGCGGGAACAGTATTCACAACTGCTGCTAGAATATCTTCAACTCCAAGTCCGGTTTTCCCAGATGCCTGGATGATTTCCTCATATTCACAACCGATAAGCTCAACGATTTGATCAGAAACCTCCTCAGGCATAGCACCCGGCAGATCCATTTTATTGAGAATAGGTATTATCTGCAAGTCGTGCTCTAATGCTAAGTATAGATTGGAAATGGTTTGGGCTTCAATACCTTGAGAGGCGTCAACAATCAACAAAGCACCTTCGCAAGCTGCAATCGAGCGCGAAACCTCGTAAGAAAAATCAACGTGTCCGGGAGTGTCAATTAAATTCAAAATATAATCATCGCCTTCATGCTGATAACTCATCTGAATGGCATGACTTTTTATTGTAATCCCTCTTTCTCGCTCTAACTCCATATCATCTAAAGCTTGGTTTTGCATCTCGCGTTCAGAGATTGTACCGGTCGCTTGTAACAGCCGATCAGCAAGTGTGCTTTTCCCATGATCAATATGGGCGATAATACAAAAGTTTCGAATGTGTTTCATGAGCTCTCAAAATTACACTTAAAATCTGAATATCTCTAAGTTTTAAGCCCTATTTATTATATGTGTACTACTTGTAAACTCTAGAGAAAACAACCTCTTCATGGAGCGCTTTTCCTTCCGTCATAAATTGAGCCATTTCCAACGAAAGTAATGGAGCAAGCATATAACCCTTCGTACCTAAACCGTTGAATATAAAAAGTCCTTTAGCATCAGGATGTTCCCCCATAATTGGACGTCGATCCGAAACGGTTGGACGCATTCCCACGGTCTGGCCATTTACTTTATAACTTGCATTTGTAATGGTTTTAAAAACGCCCTCTAACTTTTCGCGTGCCTCTGCTGTAATGTTCAGGCTTGGTTCATTCCACTCATAAGTTGCTCCTAGCATGAATTTTTCTCCCCCTGTTGGCAGAATAAATCCTTTTCGATTCCATAACTCATGCTGCGAAAGCTCGCTGCTTTCAATATGAAGTATTTGGCCTCTATTGTGCTGTATATTTGCCTGATTGAAATACGGAATCTTATCATTATCTGATCCACAACAAAAAACAACTGCGTCGTATGTTGAACTGCCGTAGCTCAATTCCTCTAAAGCAAATTTAGCAGGCTCAAACTGACCATACTGCAAAACCTTCTGCTCTTTCAGAAAAAGATGCATTTTTTCCATAAAGAGCTTAGAACGAATCCAAAAGGCGTTTTTCACAATCCCAGAGCCGAATTCACTTTTTGCCAAGGGAACTTTTTCATCAAAATCATCATGTAACGTCAAGTACTTTTGATACTCAGCCTCGTGCTGTTTCTTTTCCCAATAGCCTCTTTCTTGCTCGGATGAAAAGAACCTACGAATCCTGAGCGTATTGTAAAATTTAGCCTTTAACCTATCCTCCAATTCTAAATAAAAATCACGGGCATATGGCAGCATTTCATCTACACGCCAAGATAAATTCATGCGGCGAAAAACCATTGGATTTACCATGCCAGATGCAACCGCAGAAGAATGATTTGTCCCTCTGTCTAACAGCGTGACTCCAACCCCTCGTTTCATCAACTGAATTGCCAATAAAGACCCAGCTATTCCGCCTCCTATGATTAGTGTTTTTTTCATGAAATGTTATTCGCAATTGAAAGACTAAAAATAGTGATTTGTAAGTTCTCATTTTTTTCTCTGAGCACATCACAAATTGCACTTATTGTTGCCCCTGTGGTTACAACGTCATCAACCAACGCAATAGAAGTATACTTCTTGACCTCGTTAGAAACAGAAAAAGTATCAATCGTGTTTTCTCTCCGCTCTTCCTTAGAGAGTTTTGTTTGGCTCTTTGAATTCCTAATTTTAGACAAAAGACCTGTTTTAACAGGTAAGCGTGTTATCGATGAAATCCCCCTTGCCAATAGCTCACTTTGATTGTACCCTCGATCAAATCTTTTTCGATGATGGATTGGTACAGGAATTAAAGCATCAATGCTCGAGCTAATCTGTTTGCGCTCAATTTCTTGACCTAGAAGGCTCCCAAAATAGAGACCAATACTACGGTTGTTTTTATATTTTAACTCGTGTAAAATTGTCTGAACAGGATTGCCTTCCTCAAAACGATAAAGAACAGAGGAGGATAATAAACCTGGTTTATTTACAGATTGCTGAAGCAAATGATGTACCTCTTTTTCTCGCCATTTTACTAGGTCTATTTTTGATAAACAGGCATAACACAAAAACGGAGAGTTTTGCTGGAGTGACTTTTTGCAATGAATACATAAATCGGGATAAAGCAGATGAGATAATGCCCTTAAAAAATAAATAACTCGCGTCAAAATACCTCGAAACATTAGCATAGACGAGAAGTTAAATTATATAAACAATATAGTGTGAAAAAAGGAACTTGTTTTTGATAAAAAAGAGAAGAATTCCCACCTATATTTATGATGTATAAAAGATTGTAAAAAAATCAATACAATTTAACAAAATCATAAAGAAAAGTTTTAAAGGTCTTCATCTAGATTGTGTGGATATCTTTCGACTACTTGTTCATAATCGCTGAAAGGTCTATCAACAAATGGATTGGGACAAGAAGTGTTGAAAACATTAATTCATTGTTAATTTCTTTAATTTGATTTCGCGAGATTTTTAACAATTTTTGTATGCCTCAGTAACCTAAAGCTTTTGACCAAAAAACAGTTTTTAAAAGGCGCTTGAGGAAGCAAGTTTGTTTAAGGAATCAATTTAATCATCAAGAAAAACCTTTCTTGACCAAAGTCGACTCCCTTAATATTTAAAAAAACCAAATAATATTAGAAAACATGGCGGAAACAACAGAACCAATTCTACAAGAGAACAACAATAGATTTGTTCTTTTCCCAATTCAACATGACGATATCTGGTCTTATTATAAACGGGCAGAGGCAAGTTTTTGGACCGCTGAGGAAATTGATTTGTCTCCAGATTTAATTGATTGGGAAAACAAGCTGAATGACGATGAAAAACATTTCATCAAACATGTATTGGCCTTTTTTGCAGCATCAGACGGGATTGTCAACGAGAATCTTGCTGAAAACTTTCTTGCTGAAGTTCAATATACGGAGGCAAAGTTCTTTTATGGATTTCAAATCGCAATGGAAAACGTGCATTCGGAAACCTATTCCCTATTAATCGATTCTTACATCAAAGATAGCGCTGAAAAAAAGCACCTATTCAACGCAATTGAAACACTAGATTGTGTAAAGAAAAAAGCTGATTGGGCCTTAAGGTGGATTGATAAAGGATCATATGCTGAGCGGCTTGTCGCATTTGCGGCAGTTGAAGGAATATTCTTTTCAGGGTCTTTCTGCTCCATATTTTGGTTGAAAAAAAGAGGGTTAATGCCAGGCCTATCTTTCTCAAACGAATTGATTTCAAGAGATGAAGGCCTTCATTGTGATTTTGCGTGCCTTTTATATACCAAACACCTTAAAAACATGCTCCCTAAAGAGCAGGTTACAGAAATAATAAAGGATGCTGTCGAAATAGAAAAAGAATTTGTTACTGATGCACTTCCTGTTCGACTTATAGGTATGAATAGTGATTTGATGATCCAATATATTGAGTTCGTAGCTGACCGGCTTCTAGTCGAACTTGGAAATGAAAAGGTTTATGATGCAAAAAATCCTTTTGGGTTTATGGAAATGATTTCCATTCAGGGTAAAACCAACTTCTTTGAAAAAAGAGTTGGAGAATACCAAAAGGCAGGTGTATTATCGGGAGATAACAGCCAAAGCTTCAGCTTAGATGAAGATTTTTAATAACTGAGAAAAGATAAGAGAAGATGTACGTAGTTAAAAGAGATAGTAGAAAAGAACCTGTAAAATTTGATAAAATTACAGCTAGAATAATCAAAATGTGTTACGGTCTTGACCCCTTAGTTTCACCAGAGGCGGTAGCGATGAAAGTTATTGAAGGGATTTATGATGGCGTCACGACAACCGATTTAGATGACCTTGCGGCCGAAGTCGCTGCAGCGAAAACAATTGACCACCCAGATTATGCTTTATTGGCCTCTAGAATAGCAGTGTCGAACTTGCACAAAGACACCAAAAAAACATTTTCTGAGGTTATGGGGGACTTGTACAATTATATTGACCCAAAAACAGGCGAAAATGCGGCGCTCCTGTCCGAAGAGGTTTTTTCCATTATCATGGAAAATAAAGACCTTTTCGACTCAAATATTATTTATGACCGTGACTTTAGATATGACTACTTCGGTTTCAAGACCCTGACGCGCTCATACCTCATGAAATTGAACGGCAAAATTGTTGAGCGCCCTCAACAGATGCTCATGCGGGTATCAATTGGTATTCACAAAAACGATGTGGAATCAGCATTAAAAACCTACAACTTAATGTCAGAAGGTTGGTTTACGCATGCTACACCAACATTGTTTAATTCAGGCACACCGAAACCACAAATGTCTTCGTGCTTCCTATTGACTACGAAAGAGGATAGCATCACCGGTATTTATGATACGCTAAAATCCTGCGCGCAAATATCTCAATCTGCTGGAGGAATTGGCTTGTCAATTCATGACATAAGAGCTACGGGTTCATACATAAAAGGAACAAATGGAGAATCCAACGGTATCGTCCCAATGCTGCGGGTGTTTAATGATACTGCACGTTATGTAGACCAAGGAGGGGGTAAAAGAAAAGGTTCTTTTGCTATCTATCTCGAGCCATGGCACGCCGATGTTTTTGACTTCCTCGACTTAAAAAAGAATCACGGGAAAGAAGAGCAGCGCGCTAGAGATTTATTCTATGCATTGTGGATACCTGATTTATTCATGAAACGCGTAAAAGAGAATGGAGACTGGACCTTAATGTGTCCACACGAATGTCCTGGGCTTTCTGACACTCACAGCAAAGAGTTTGAAAAGCTATACACCAAGTATGAAAAAGCCGGTAAAGGAAGAAAAACCATCAAGGCGCAAGATCTCTGGTTTAAAATTCTAGAATCTCAAATCGAAACAGGTACGCCTTATATGTTGTACAAAGACGCTGCAAATGCGAAGTCTAATCAGCAAAACCTTGGTGTAATTAAATCCTCTAACTTGTGTACGGAAATAATTGAATACACTGCTCCTGATGAGGTAGCGGTATGTAACTTAGCATCATTAGCCCTTCCTAAATATATAAATAACGACAAATCATTTGATTTTGAAAAGCTATTTAATGTCACCTATCAAGCGACCTTAAACCTAAATAAGATTATTGATGGTAATTATTACCCTGTTGAAGAGGCACGTAATTCTAACATGCGACACCGACCAATTGGACTTGGCGTTCAAGGGTTGGCTGACGCTTTTATTTTAATGGGATATCCTTTTGAATCTAAAGAAGCAAAGGCATTAAATCAAGAGATTTTTGAGACGATATATTTTGCGTCTATGACTGCGTCAAAAGACCTTGCCAAAGAATATGGTCATTATGAAACCTACCCTGGATCACCCGTTTCAAAAGGCATCTTCCAATACGACATGTGGGACGTTACTCCTACTAAACGTTGGGAATGGAAACTACTCAAAGATGAAGTAAAAAAATATGGTGTGCGCAACTCTCTTTTACTTGCCCCAATGCCCACTGCCTCAACCGCACAGATACTAGGGAACAACGAGTGTTTTGAGCCTTACACATCAAATATCTATACAAGACGTGTTCTTTCTGGGGAGTTCATTATCGTAAACAAGCACCTGCTGAAAGACCTCGTTAAGGAGGACTTATGGAATTCAGAGATGAGACAAAAGATAATGGCGGCAAACGGCTCTGTACAAAAGATTGACGAAGTTCCTCAAAAGATTAAAGACTTGTACAAAACGGCATGGGAAATATCTCAAAAGGCAATCATTGAGCAGGCTGCAGATCGAGGCGCATACATCTGTCAAAGCCAGTCCTTGAATATCTTTATGGAAAATGCAAACTTTGGTAAGCTAACCTCAATGCATTTCTACGGTTGGGAAAAAGGATTAAAAACAGGAATGTACTATCTAAGGACCAAGGCAGCTACAGACGCAATTAAGTTCACTGTTGATAAATCTGTTGTTGAAAATACATCCTCTAAATCAGAAGAAGAAGCATGCGCGATCGATAATGGAGATGATTGTGAAATGTGTTCCGGTTGATTTCAAATAATAATTAATTAAAAATAAATAGGGGTACGCACTTAGCTCCCCTATTTCTTGTTTTAAGCAAAATATAAACCCATTAAGAAAAATGAAAAAAATCCAATCTGCTTTAATATCTGTCTACTATAAAGATGGTCTAGATGACATTGTAAAAGAATTAAACGCACAAGGTGTTCAAATTTATTCTACGGGAGGCACACAGTCCTTCATAGAGTCTCATAATATTCCTGTTACGCCTGTGGAATCCCTTACAGAATACCCATCTATTCTTGGTGGCCGTGTAAAAACCTTACACCCCAAAATATTTGGTGGGATTCTAAATAGAAGAGGTCTAAAAGAAGATCAAGATACAATTGAAGAATATAATATACCAGCACTCGACTTGGTTGTCGTTGACCTGTATCCTTTTGAAGAGGTTGTAGCCTCAAAAGCGCCTCATTCGGATATTATAGAAAAAATTGATATCGGCGGAATTTCATTAATTAGAGCGGCCGCCAAAAATTATTCTGATGTTTTGGTCGTCTCCTCTACACATCAGTATGCAGATTTTCTAAACGATTTAAAATCCCAAAACGGAGCTTTTAGTCTTGAGCAAAGGAAATCCTATGCGGGAGCCTCTTTTCAGATATCGTCTCATTATGATACATCCATTTTTAATTACTTTTCTGAAGATTCAAGTGAAGCACTTAAAATAAGTAATAGCCAAAAGCGTTCGCTCCGATATGGGGAAAACCCGCATCAAAAAGGAATGTTTTTTGGGGATTTCAACGCCGTGTTCACGCAACTTCATGGAAAAGAACTTTCCTATAACAACCTGTTGGATGTAGATGCCGCTACGAATCTCATGCAAGAGTTTTTAGATGACGGTCCGACATTTGCCATTATGAAACACAACAATGCTTGCGGGTTAAGCACAAGAACTACAATCAAAGAGGCCTATGAATGTGCTTTAGCAGGAGACCCCGTCAGCGCTTTTGGAGGCGTCTTGATTTCAAACACTGCAATAGACAAATCCACTGCAGAACTCATTAATAGTCTTTTCTGTGAGGTGCTGATTGCTCCTTCATATGATGCGTCTGGTTTAGAAATTTTAAAACAGAAGAAGAACCGGATTCTTCTAGAATCAAAACCGCTTATAGCTAGTAAGCAAAGTGTTAGGTCAGTTTTAAATGGATTCCTTGTTCAGGACAAAGATACTGCAACTGAAACTGCCTCTTCTCTTCAAAATGCTACTACTAAAGAGCCTTCAAACGACGAAATACGGGACCTGTTATTTGCAAATAAAATCTCGAAGCATACTAAATCAAACACCATTGTTTTGGCAAAAGGATTGCAGCTACTTGCAAGTGGAACAGGACAAACCTCTCGGGTTGATGCACTGCGTCAAGCGATTCATAAAGCGAAGTCTTTTGAATTTGATTTGACAGGCGCTGTAATGGCGAGTGACGCGTTTTTCCCTTTCCCAGATTGTGTTGAAATTGCACATAATGAGGGTATAGATACTGTTATCCAGCCAGGGGGGTCCATCAAAGACAAGCTGTCCATTGATTACTGCGATACCAATAATATGAAAATGGTTTTTACAGGAATTCGTCATTTCAAACATTAACTTTACTATATTTGACAAAGCTCCTTTTTACTAGAGGAACTCATTCAAAATACAAGTACAGAAGGGATCGTTAATATGGGTATTTTTAGTTTTTTAACACAAGAGATTGCTATTGATTTAGGGACGGCAAACACGCTGATCATTTGGAATGATAAGGTTGTTGTTGATGAACCCTCAATTGTGGCAAAAGATATTCAATCAGGTAAAATTGTTGCCATAGGGAAAAAGGCACAACAAATGCATGGGAAAACCCATAAGCTCATTGAAACGGTGCGCCCTTTAAAAGACGGGGTAATTGCAGACTTTCAGAGTGCGGAACAAATGATTCGCGGAATGATTAAGATGATCAATTCTGGACGAAGCTTGTTCAACCCAACACTAAGAATGGTAATTTGCATTCCCTCTGGAATTACCGAAGTTGAAAAACGAGCGGTTCGTGATTCTGCTGAACATGCCGGAGCAAAGGAGGTGTATCTCATTCATGAACCAATGGCTGCTGCAATTGGAATCGGAATTGATGTTGAAGAGCCGATGGGTAATATGATTATTGATATAGGTGGAGGGACATCAGAAATCGCAGTTATCGCGCTTGGAGGGATTGTTTGTGACAAATCAATTCGTGTTGCCGGAGATGACTTCACAGACGATATTGAAGAGTATATGAGACGTCAGCACAATATCCTAGTTGGAGAAAGAACAGCTGAGCAAATAAAAATAGAGGTTGGTGCAGCGCTTTCCGAATTAGCAGATCCGCCTCCAGAATATGCCGTAAGAGGGCGCGATTTAATGACTGGAATACCAAAAGAAATATTAGTTTCCTATTCTGAAGTAGCTCAGGCACTAGACAACACAATTTCAAAAATAGAAGAGGCTATTCACAGCGCACTGGAGATGACGCCTCCTGAACTATCTGCTGATATTTACAAAACAGGTATATATCTTGCCGGTGGAGGATCAATGCTAAGAGGTTTAGATGACCGAATATCTTCCAAAACAAAATTACCAGTTCATATTGCAGAAGATCCATTAAGAGCCGTTGCAAGAGGAACAAGTATTGCGCTAAAAAACATCGACAAATACCAGTTCTTAATCAAGGACTAATCTTATTCAATTTTCAGAGTTCAAGAGCTCTATTCTAAGGTACTTTCTTATCTTTGAATATGCAGAATTTAATCGCATTTATTAAACGACTTCGTTTCTTCATCGTTTTCTTCGTGCTCCAATTTTTTGCACTCTCTATGTACGTCTCATTTATGTCTGCACCCAGAAGTAGCTATTTTACGACTGCCTCCTACATTAGTGGTAATTTATTTAAAATAAGACACTCGATTACACAGCACTTTCTTCTTGAGAAAAACAATGAAGCATTACAAAAAGAGAATGTCAATCTCCGCAAAAGCTCTTCACTTTTTTTATATAATGAGGCGTCTCAGGAGACAAGAGTTATTGATTCTACATCTGCTCAGCAGTATGATTATATCCCGGGAACAATCATTAATTCTACGACTATGAAAAGGGATAATTTCTTCACACTCAATATCGGGAATATTCAAGGAATAGAAAAAGGTATGGGCGTGTTCTCAAGCAATGGCGTTGTAGGTATCGTTCACAATACAAGCGAACACTTCAGTGTCGTTAAAAGTGTACTCACAAAAAACATAAATATTGATGTCTTATTGACTGAGGTAGGTGCTTCTGGCATGCTAAAATGGACTGGAGAAAATTCAAATGTTGGTTATATCGCAGGTATTAGTAACGACATTGTAGTGCCTATTGGTAGCAAGGTTGTAACAAGAGGTGGTAGTGGTATTTTTCCGAGGGGAATTGAAGTCGGGATTGTAAAAAATACAATTACTATTGAAGGAGAGGCGTCTTGGCACATTGATGTCGAGTTTTCCCAAAAATATGCCGCTCTAGAGAATATATATGTCGTAAAGAACCTTTTTCTTGACGAATTCAAAACAGTTCAAAACCAATAAATGTCACAACTACAAATTTACTTTTTGAGGCTACTGTTGTTTCTCTTTTTACAATCATTCATTTTCAACCAACTCGAAATTAGCGCTTCAATCCATGTGATGATTGCCCCGTTATATCTTTTCTTACTTCCTTTTGACAGGTCCATATTAAGCCTGCTTCTGATTGCGCTCGTTCTAGGCCTAGCTATTGATGCCACATCAAACACTTTCGGTCTGCATACCTCTTCTTTAGTTCTTTTTGCCTATCTCAGGCCCATTGTTTTCCGGGTTTTTTCACCCCGAGACGGTTACGACTCGCTGAAGAGCCCTTCGATCTTTGACATGGGCAATAGATGGTTTATTTCGACCTTTTCAATTCTACTTTTTAGCCACCATTTATGGTTTTTCATTTTGGAAGCTTTCTCTTTCAGTGAAACCTTGTTAATTCTTCAAAAAACCATTTTAAGCGGTGTAATTTCATTTGTTGTTTGTGTTATCTTACAAACAATCTTTATTAAACGTGCC
>MDSY01024646.1_pt1 | contig 11721 bp, 11 predicted proteins | sample 811131 | NCBI WGS metagenome assembly MDSY01 (sample SAMN05326643, study PRJNA326480) | marine metagenome | isolation source: seawater | place: Atlantic Ocean: South West | collected 2010
ATATCGAACGTGGGGATAATATATTCCAGAAAAATACAGAAGAATTTATTTTCGATGATATAAAAAATTCTCTCCTAAAACTGGGTATTAAATTTGACCAGTTCACTAATGAAAAAACATTTTATGAAAATGGTGATATTGATAAACTTTTAAATACACTAGCTGATAAAAATCTGATTTATAAAAAAGATAATGCAACATGGTTTAAATCATCTGTTTTAGGTAAAGAACATGATAAAGTGTACATAAAAAGTACAGGAGAACCAACTTATCGAGTGCCAGATACAGCCTACCACGTAAATAAAATAGACAGAAAATATGATTTAATTGTGGATGTATTTGGTGCTGATCATGCTGACACTTATCCTGATGTAATTATTGCTCTTGAAGCATTAGGATTAAAAACTAATCACATTAAAGTTTTGTTATACCAGTTTGTCACATTAATTCAAAATGGCGAAAAAGTTAAAATGTCTACAAGGCAAGCAAATTTTATTACCTTAGACCAATTAATTAAAGAGCTTGGTACTGATGTTGTCCGTTATTTCTTTGTCATGAGGAGTATGAATAGTCATTTGGATTTTGATTTAGATATAGCAAAAGATCAATCACAAAAAAATCCAGTATTTTACCTACAATATGCATATGCTAGAATATCTAATATAATTAAACGAGCAGATGAATTAGGATTTAATCAAAACAGTCCTTACGACACTGCACTTCTTAATCATAAAGATGAAATCCACATGCTTAAGCATATGGCTCGCTTTCCCGAAATTATTGATATGGCATTTGAAAATCTAGAACCTCAATATATTGCAAATTACTTGCAAAAATTAGCTTCATATTTCCACAAATTTTATAGTCAATGTAAAGTTATCACAGATGACAAAAGTTTAGCATACGCTAGAATCAGATTAATTAAATCCGTAAAAATAATTTTAAATAATGGATTTAGTATTCTTGGTATAAGCTCTCCTGAGCAAATGTAAAATGTTTGAATTTATTCAACATGAAACTCAGTTTTTTGTTTTCTGTCTAACAACTCTTTTTACTCTTATTAATCCAATTGGTATCGCACCAATATTAATAATAATGACAGAAAGATTTTCAAAGGAGGAAAAAAATAATATAGCAAGAAAAGGATCTCTTACAGCATTCATCACATTAATATTATTTTCTTTACTTGGCTCTGTTATTTTTAATTTTTTTGGCATAACAATCGAAGCCTTTCAAATTATGGGCGGGATACTATTTTTTAGAAATGGTCTTAGAATGCTTGATTCAAAAATAGGACGATCAAGAACTACCCCAGCTGAACAAGAAGAATCTGAAGAAAGTGATGATATAGCAGTAAGTCCCATAGGCATCCCACTAATTGCAGGTCCAGGAGCGATTACAGCGGCAATGCTCCTTTCAAGCCAAACACCACAGATTTATAGCTATTTCACTTTAATATTTTCAATATTTTTCGTTCTGTTTTTAGTCTATATTATTTTAAGAAATGGAGATATTCTTTTAAAACTACTCGGTACAACAGGAATAAGAATAATACAAAGATTGATGGGGTTGATACTCATGGTGATAGCAGTACAATTTATGATCAATGGGGTCCTTTCCATCTCAAAACAATTTATTTTATAAAGGATAATAGATTGATTTAATTGTATTGAAATTTATTTTTTAGATAACGATTGATTTAGCATGTAGTTAAATGTTTCCGATTTATCAATCCTAATATTTTGTTCATCTATAAGAGAACCTGTTTTAAAAACCCTTAAAGTATGATCTCCAGCTTCAAGCTTAAGACGAATACTATTCACATCCCAATAATGCTCTCCATTTAGTTCAAATATTAGACCTTTTTCTTTGGTCTTAAACTTGCAATTATAGACAGGGTTTAGGAAAAAATCAATTTCGACTGCCTGAGAAGGATTTACAATTAATTCATATTTGAGAGGAGCATATCCTTTCTTTTTTATTTCAAAAACATGTTGGCCTGGTATTATACGCTCATTTCGAATTGGAGATGACCCTAGATTCACATCATCCAAATAAACATCTACTTCAGATGGTATAGTATTAACATCCAATTTTATTTGCGAAAAAACAATTGAAAAAAACAAAAATGGAACTATAGTGTTTTTTACTAAAAAATACATTTTATTGCTTATTTGACTTTTTGTATAAAATTCATATTTAATTCTTTTAAATCAACTCGATTAGCCCATCCTTCCATAATAATATTTTCCCCATCATCAATCTCAACCTCAATGTATCCATGGTAAGCTCCTGGCGTAATTCTATCTACAGAGATTACTTCACCTTTATTCAATAAAAACAATGTTTCAGCTCCAATATCCGGTCCTTTTTTAAATTGTACATTTTCCTTATTGGTAATATACAAAGGTCCTCTCATTTTTTTACTCGGCCCCAATAAAATATTGATTTTTAATTTTCTAGAATTTTTAAAATCCAATTTTTCGGAAAAAGGTTTAAGAATAAGGTTTTTTCCAGCAACAATTTTTAAATCTTCAGCAAATTTTGATTCTCCTGGGATTGCAATTTGATAAAAACCAGAATCATTCGAAAAAGTATTAAAAATAACATCATCAAAATTTTGCACAGAAACCTGAACCTTTGGAATTATACTACGATTATTTTTTAAAAAAGTTTTTCCTGATATAATTAATTGCCCAGCTCTAATTACCTTAACGGGCAGAACTATACGACCAAACCCAATACCTGTGAACCTTACCGAAACAGGATCAAAGTTTTCATCTTGAGGTATAATTTTGATTAAATTTGTCTTATCATTAACATCAAGTGATCCTTGCGGTAGAGTAGTCCTAAACTCATTCGGTTTTTCTTGTAGAATAGAAATTATTGGATTCATAGTATCCGCCTTAGCAAATACTTTAAATAAAATATTATCTGGTATAATCCCATCATATTCTAATGGAAGAATAATCTGCACTTCCCCATATTCATATTTTACCGAAATCAGTGGTTGCTTATTATTATATATAATTTCTGGATATTTGGGCCCTCTAAATTGAGCACAGCCAAAATAAAAAAGCAGAACCAAACTAAATAAATTAATATACAAGTGTTGGGAAAAGTATTTCATAATATGCTGTAATTTATAATCTTATTTAAAACATTACATTGAACCACATAATATTTTTGAAAATATTTATTAAATACAATTTTGGTACTTAATTAAGAACTTGATATCATAAAAATTTTATGCGTGATAAAGAAAAATCATTATTAGAAAAAGTCCAAATTTCAGATAAGCTTGCTTTTCAAAAACTTTTTAATACATTCCATGACCAACTATTTCATTTTATTGCATATAGAGTCCAAGATGGGGAAATTGCTAAGGATATTGCTCAAGAAACATTTTTTAGAGTTTGGAAAAACAGAAAAAGCCTTCAACCAGAAAAGTCATTTTTTTCATTATTGGCTCGTATTTCAACTAACTTATGTTACGATCATTTTCGACACACTGAAGTAAGAATTAGACATAAAAATCAAATACCAGAGTTTGGTAAATCTCATTATGATAACCCTGAAGAATTGGCCCAACTAAAGGCAATCGAAGAAATAATTAGAAAATTGGTTCATGAAAAACTTCCTCAAAAATGTAAAATTATTTTTATAATGAGTAGAATAGAAGGTCTTTCTAACCATGAAATCTCTAAAAAATTAAACCTTAGTCTAAGAACAGTTGAAAACCAAATTTACAGATCTCTTAAAATTTTAAGAAAACATCTTGAAAAGTATTTGTGAGTATATCACTAACAAATAACGTTAACATTCTAGAGCCATCTATAATTGTGTTCTATTAATATGAAACTAAAAAAAGTAGAAAAACTAATTTGGGAGATTAGTGAAAAAACTAAAACACCTAGTCCACCGAATAAAAAAGATATTTGGAATAACCTTGTTCAACTCATTGAAGATCAAGAACCTTCTATAACTTCCAATAAAATACCTTCTATAAAATACATAAAAAATTTATGGTCTGATTGGAACTTTAATTATAATTACGCTATAACACTTACATTAATCGCAGCCTTATTGCTTCCCTTATACTATACATTTTTTCAAAAGAAAACCTTTAAAACTGAACCAGGTGAGCATTTATCATTAGTGCTGCCTGACAATTCAAGATTAACTTTGAACTCTGGAAGTACAATCACTTACAAAAGCACATTTGATACCAACCACCGCATGTTACACCTAGAAGGTGAAGCATATTTTGAAATTGAAAACCATCCCTCTACTTTCATGGTGAAAACTCAGTATGGAGATGTTACCGTACTGGGTACTACTTTTAATGTAAAGTCTAGAAACGATGAATTCGAGGTCGGAGTAAATACTGGAAGAGTAAATGTCTCTAACCAAAATTCTCAGCTTCAGCTAAATGCAAACCAATGCATAATGAATAAAAATAATTTTAATAAAGACGATATTGTAAACATAGATTATGAAAAATATCCTGGATGGATAAATCAAAAGCTACATTGCAATCAAACCAATCTTGAATCAGTATGTAAAGAAATTGAAAGAATTTTTAATATAAAAATTAAATTTTCTGATCAAAGTCTAAAAAAAATTACAATTACTGGGATAATTGATACTTCTGATTTAAAAAACATGCTGAACACTATTTCTTTATTAACCCAGCATACATTTAAATTAAAGGATGGAACCTACACCATCATCTAACAAAGCAAGATTATATAATAGATACTATACATTAACGATTCTATTCTGTGTTTCTCTTCTCAAAACTTTGGGACAAGAAAATATTACATTTAATTTTGACAAAACAGACCTTAAATCTTCTCTAAATTATTTAATTGATGAACATAATCTTGTAATTGTTTATCCTGATAATATTTCTGATTATACCTTATCGGGAACCTGCGAAAAATGTGATAGCGAAAAAGCACTATCCTTAATTCTAAAAAATACAAATTTATTGTGGAAAAAATTTGGAAATCAATTTGTAATATACGAACAAGAAAAAAAAATTAGTTTTTCATTATTTGGTCGGTCAATTGATGAAGATTCTGGTGAACCCATTCAATATTCCAATATTTATATCTCTGGATTAGATATTGGAGATATTTCAGATCACAATGGAACCTTCTCTATACAAAATATTTCAGAGCCATCTTGTAGCTTAGTAGTATCTTATATTGGATATGAGACAGTAATAAAAATTTTAAATTTTCCAAATGATCAAACCATATTTCATCAGATTAATCTTAAACCAAACATAATTAATTCTGAAGAAATCTCAATTGTAGGACTCAATAGAGAATTCATGGATTATTCAAATAACCCAGGACAAATTTCCTTTTCTCCTAGACATGTTGCCACTCTACCAAACTTGGGCGAAATAGATATTTTTCGTTCTATACAATACTTACCAGGAGTGCAACTTGCTTTAGGTTCTACCTCAAATCTTTATATAAGAGGAGGATCCCCGGATCAAAATCTCACCTCTCTAGATGGAATGACTATATACCAAACTAGCCATATGTTTGGGTTTTTAAGTAGTATCTCTCCGGAGGTAATAAAGGATGTTCAAATTTTCAAAGGGCATATCCCCGCAAAATTTGGAGGAAAAACTTCAAGCGTAATTGAATTATCGAGCCGTGCTGGGGATAATACTAATCTCCATGGATCAGTATATGGAAATCTAATGAGCAATGGGGCTTCTGCTGAGATACCAATTTTTGGAAGAGGAAGTATATTAGTTAATGTAAGAGAATCAAGACCATCAAATCAATACTCAGAAGTATATAAATCCATTGAAAAATTCATGACCGGGGATGATAAATTTAACTTGATAACAGAGACTGAAAATCAAAATCAAAAGACAGAATATGATTTAAATTCCTCTTATGGGGATTTTTTCAGCCGTTTCTCATTTTTATTTAGTCCTAGACACAGACTTACCTATACAATACTAAACGGTAGAGACTCTCTTTTCGAAAATAGAAACTATTACGGCTTTAGCACTATTTTAGAATTCGATACAACATACATTGAAGAACAGAATTCATTAAAGCATTTTGGACAAAACCTTAACTTTTTTTCTCAATGGAATAAAAAATATAGCTCACACTTGAGCATGTCACATTATTCTTATAATAATAAATATATCTCCAGACAAACTTCGCAATACAATAACAATATTTCTCTAATTGGAACCGCGGATAAATCTCATAATTTTTCAGATTATAGTATTCGATTTGTACAACAATATCGTAATGAAAATAATCACAATCTATCTATTGGCTTCGAAGAAAGCTCCTACATCTTAAATTTTAAAAATAAAAATACTGAAAGTATTTCATTAGATTCATCTTCTATGAATCTGAATGGATACCTTTATTCCTTTTTCCTTCGAGATTTTTGGAAAATAGAAAAGAGGTGGATCTTTGATACAGGCGTTAGATTTTCCTACTTTCAGAATTTAGAAAAATTTTATTTTGAGCCTCGGCTTGCTATTATCTATAAAGCAGATAGACAACTATCTTTAGAACTCTCTTATGGTAGGCATCACCAATTTATTCATCGGATTGGGATAGAAAATAATTCCAAGTTTGATGATAACAGATGGATTCTATCATCAGCCATGATCCCAACGGTTTTATCCAATAATTACCATACTGGAGTTAGCTGGAATAAGAATAATTATAGTTTATCAACAAAAGCATATTTAAAAATACTGACAGATTTTTTTCAGTTTGATCCCTCATTTACCTCACAAGAAGATCACACCTCTTATGGAAAAATGATCAATTCTGGAAATGGTAAATCACAAGGTTTAGAAATACAATTGCGTAGAAAAACTGGTAAAATAACAGGATGGTTATCTTATCATATTAGTCAAACAAAATATACTATATTGAATTTCAATCAAGAAAAACCATTTTATGCAAATCACGATAAAAATCATGAATTTAAATCAGTAGTCTTAGCCAGGTTTTTTAATATGAATTTCTCTGCCTCTTGGGTTTTTTCTTCAGGAAGACCTTATACAAATTTAGATAATTTATATGTTGTGTCTGGTTCAGGTTATGAAATAGGCTCTAGAAAAGACTACAATGGTGAAAGCATTAAATCTTCACATCATCTAGATGTTAGTATTTCAAAAACTATTAATATATCAAAAATTGCAGTTGATATAGGCTGTTCGATATATAACATTTATAATAAGAACAATATTTCCCATAAAAGATATAATCCATTTTCTGGGCAGGTATCCATAAAAGATGTTTCTATGTTTGGAGTTACTCCTACCGTTTATACAAAAATTCATTTTTAATTCTAGATACATATAAGGTATTCACAAAATATAATTTGTTCTGATATTTATTGGAATTCACGCGGAAAGAAGTGGAGGCGGGGAGAATCGAACTCCCGTCCGAAATAGAGCAATGAAAAACATCTACAAGCTTAGTTTCCTGATTATTATTTCATTTCATTCTGTACCAGGAACAAAAACAAAATCAAACTAGCTTTCTTATATTTTATCTCAAATTCGAAAGCAAATTTGAGACTAGCCTATGTAGTGACGCCCTTCGCTAAGACCATAGACTTATCTAGGCGAGGACGGGCTGCTAGACTTAAGCTGCAGCCATGTAGCCGTTATCGGCATTTATAGTTGTAACAGATGATTAAGGAGGGAACTGTTATCCTCCGCTTGCAGTTCGACATATCTCTTAAATCGTCGATACCGATCGCCCCCAATTTTCAATGAGCTATAAAATTTAACACATCAGATCCTAAAAAGTAGAAAAGGCTTCTAGCGCCAACCCGAAGCCTTTCCAAAAAGTCGAATTTTTCCTATCAACTTTCATACATTTGTCATTCTCTTTTCTTAAAATCCATCTTTTAAAAATTTTTTACCAAAAAGAGGTTAAGAAGTATAAATATTTGATAAAACTATAGGCAACTGATAATTTGTTTTTATATCATATTTTTTTCATTTTTAAAAATAAGGATACCTTATTTCTTTCAAATCAAATCTCATTAATAATAATTTTAGGTAATTAGAAATGGGATCATAAATGAAATCATATATGCAAGGTTTTATAACTGGAGGGGTGTTTGTAATCTCATTATTTATATTTATAGGAGCAAAGTCCCCTCAATTAGATGCAATTGAAAATGAGATTATTAAAATTTGGGATTTAGAGGAATCACAGAATAAAATGATAAATAATAATCAAATATATATCACCGATCTTGAAAAAGATATTGATATATATATGAAAAGCATAAACTTAAATTTTAAATCTATGGTAAGTGAATTCGATAAATTAATAAATCAGCTCGATGAGCATTGTGAATGTTACAGGAATCAAGCGTACTAGAGCTATTATCTTATAAAAATTACTGTTGTTTATATTTTATTCTGTGTTATTAAAGCTCAAATGTACTACTCTAAGATTAGATTCTTATATTGTGAATCATTTAACTATTCATTAGACAGAGTTCAAACCCTTTTTTGATTTACAAAAATTTGATTTTCCAAATAAATTGCTTAAAAGTCAAAAATCATAAATGATGGATTCTGATCATTGGGAAATAATTATATTTTTTTAATCTAACGTATGAGAATGAAAGGAGAATTCACTCTTCTTCTATTTGAGAATCTCTTTTGGCTTGAGGCTTAACTTTCTTAATAAGATCTTCAGAAAGAGCATGTTGTAACTTCATCCAAAAACTAGAATTATCATGCTGTAAACCTTTTAAACGAATACTATTCCATGCAATAAAGATTACCTCACCTTTTGCATTCACATCAGCCGAGGCCGGTTCACCTGTTAAAAAACTAATTTCAGCTATAAAAGCTCCTCTTTCTAGAGTGGCAATTGGTTTATTATTTACTTCTACATTCGCAATACCAGAAAGAACTAATAAAAGATTATTTTGTTTTTCACCTGAATGAATAAAATAATCATCAGTAACAGATTTTATCGTACCCATATTCCAAAAATAAAGAAATTCCCTTGTAGTTAAATTTCTAAAAATCCCTTCGTATAGATCTCTTATTTCATCCGGGACAATTTTAGATCGTCTTTCTACCAAAATTTTTACGATATTGTATGTGTTGACGAAAATAAAAACTGCTGTCCAGAAAGCTGCAAATTTGTTTCCAATATAAAAATAATGATATGTAAAAAGAGAAATTTGAGCTGCTGTTAAAGTAGTTCTAAGCCATAGAACTTCTCTAATTGCTAGCGCAACAAAGGTAAGAGCATAGCCAATATTTAATACAATAACTGATTCAGACATAACACTATTAGATTTAATCCATTTATTTTATCAAACATAAAAGGCGAGCAATATAGAACTTTTAGATATTAAACTCTAATAACTTGTTTATCAAAAATCTAATATTATGAGTAAACCTTTTAGATGGGGTATCATTGGCACTGGTGGCATTGCAAATGCTTTTGCCCAAGATTTACAATTCCTAAGTAATCATAGTATCAAATCAGTTTTATCTAGAGATATAGGTACAGCAAAATTATTTGCATCCAGACTTTCTGATTGTAAAACCTACGATAAAAAAAAACTATTTTTTGAAGATAAAAATATTGATGCTGTATACATAGCAACGCCAAACACGCTTCACTCACCTCAATCCATAGAGTCACTTCAACATAAAAAACCTGTTTTATGTGAAAAACCGTTTGCTATGGATCTACAGGAAACAGAACACATGATTGCTGCGTCGAAAGAAAACAATACCGCACTGCTAGAAGGAATGTGGATGCGCTACTTACCACATATGAAATTTTTAAAAAAAATATTGAAAGAAAATCATATTGGGAAAATTCATTCTCTCTATGCCTGCCATGGACAAAATTTGATAGGAATAAAAAACCCTAGACTTTGGACCAAACAACTTGGAGGCGGTGCTCTTTTAGATTTAGGAATCTATGTAGTCTCATTATCACAAATGGTACTCGGAACGCCAAAATATATAGTGGCCAAGTCTTTATTTACTAAAGAAGGAGTTGATGCAAAGACATCCATGATTTTTGAATATGAAAATGGCGAGATTGCTAACCTAAGTTGCACAATGTATGATTCTCAGCCTAACCGTGCTGTTATATCAGGAGAGGAAGGATGGATAGAAATTAACCCGACGTTTTATGCACCTACCACAGTAAACGTTATCACCAAAAATAGAAAAGAAATTCATTACTCTGATGAGTATAAAGGACACGGACTTCGAGAGCAAGCATTAGAAATGGAAAACTGTATAATGAATAATGCTATTGAATCTAAAAAAATGTCACATTCTGATAGTAGAGATGTGATGAAAATAATGGATAGGGTTCGCTCTAAAATTGGATTATCATTCTAATATAAATTCATGACAAAAAAGACAGTTAATATTCTTTTTATTATTCTTGGGTTTATAATCATTATTATTTCAATTCAAAAATTATTATTACTTCCTCTTATCATTGGGATAATTGCAACAATACAAGGCATTTGGGGTTTTATGAAAAAATGAAGAGAAAATTATCATATAATAATTTGGTTTTCCTATTGTTTACCATCCTTTATTCCCAAACCGAATACAATATAACATCCTTGATAAAATTTGAGGGTTTATACAAAGAGATAGGAAATAAAAAACTACCGGAAAAGGTAATTGTATATAAATTAGACAATTATATAAAAAAAAATCTTGGAAAATTAGTTAACGGTAAAAAACATGGTACGTGGACTGAGGTTTACCCGGATATGCGCGTTCTTGTCGAAAATTACAAAAAAGGTAATTTAGAGGGTCCAGTGAGTTTATTTTATAATAACAGACAAAAAGAATGGAGATATAATTACACTAAAGGCATACTAAATGGTACTTATACACGATGGTATAAAAATGGACAAACAGCCATTAACGGATATTTTGAAAATGGTGAACCAGCTGGAGTTTGGGTATGGTGGGGTCAAACTGGAAAGATTTTAAAAAAAGAAAAATATCCACCAAAAAAAATTGGAATAACAAAACACCACAATCAATACACTGACAGAATAAATATATATTAATAATATTTTTCAAATAGTATCTGATGTATAAGAATTGAATTTCTTATTTAGATTAATATAGGAAAATTTTCAATATTTGATAAGGAATAAACTAAAATGAAAAAATACCGAAAACTAAAAAACGGAGAGTCAGCAGATGAGCTTGATAAATCTATTAAGCTAATTATAAAAACAAAGTGTCCAACAAAATGGATAATTGAAGATCTGGAAACTGGTCAAAGATACCGAGCAAATGGGAATACAGAGATAGGAAAAATGTTTACACCATTAGAGACACCGAATGAAAGATAACAATGACTTCCTTACCCATGTTCCACCAATGGGTATTTACGAGACCTTGTATGCATTTCAGAATTCCTATGGGTCATATATGGGAGAAAAAGGTACCCACCCTTGGAGTCAAGGTTTCCCCCTAACTACTCAAATCCCCGGCGGGCCTGAAATGCCAAAATCCATCTCCATTAATTCAGACGACCTTAAATATCCTAAGGCATGGGGACAACCAGAGCTTCGACAAACAATTGCAGAATATTATAATCATTACTATGGATCATTCATTGATTATGAAAATGTTATGATATTTGCTGGTGGAAGACCCGGATTAACGGCTTTATTGAT
>MDSY01086964.1_pt1 | contig 11720 bp, 8 predicted proteins | sample 811131 | NCBI WGS metagenome assembly MDSY01 (sample SAMN05326643, study PRJNA326480) | marine metagenome | isolation source: seawater | place: Atlantic Ocean: South West | collected 2010
AAATTCCAATCGTTCAAGTTTTCTAACCAATTTCCAAATCGGCCTGTTCCTGTTGATTCCGGCTTCCATAGAATTTCCTTATTCAAATCTTGCAGTCGTTCCTTAATTGCTGTCGTTTTAATGAACCAGCTATCCATCGGGTAATAAAGAATTGGCTTATCAGTTCTCCAACAATGAGGGTAGCTATGAGAATATTTCTGAATTTTAAAAGCTTTTCCTTCTTTTTTTAGTTGAATACCTATTTGCTCATCTACGCTTAGCTTTGGCCGTTCATCATCGGAATAATATTCTATTTTGACATATTGACCAGCTAAATCTCCCATACAGTCAACAAAACGGCCTTGTAAATCAACAAGGGGAACAGGGTTGCCAGAACTATCTAAAACTAGCATAGGTGGAACATCAAATTCTTTAGCAACCCGAGCGTCATCGGCACCAAATGTTGGGGCGGTATGGACAATACCAGTTCCGTCAGAAGTTGTTACAAAATCACCAGGAATAATTTTAAAGGCATTATTAGGGTTTTCATATGGCTCTGCATAAGGCAATAAGGGTTCATATCTTAAGCCAACGAATTCTTTACCAAGATACTCGGATAGTTTTTCCCAAGGCAACACTTTGCCATTTGGTAGATCAGAAATATTTTCGTCTTCTTTCCGGAAGTAATGAAATATCAGATCACTTGCAATTATTACCTCTTGAGCCTCTTTAGTATAAGGGTTGAAGGTGGAAATCCTACTGTATTTTATTTTTTTGCCTATGGTTAAAGCAGTATTTGAAGGCAATGTCCAGGGAGTAGTCGTCCACGCCATAAAATGAACTTTAGAATCACCAAAAAGAGACAAGCTTTCTTCAGATGAGATTATTTTAAATAGAGCTGTTGCACTTACGTCTTTTACTTCTCGATAACAACCCGGCTGATTCAACTCATGTGAACTTAATCCAGTTCCCGCTTTGGGCGAATAAGGCTGAATAGTATAACCTTTGTAAAGAAGATCTTTCTTATGAATCTCCGAAAGAAGCCACCAAACCGACTCCATGTATTTAGACTTGTAAGTGACATATGCGTCTTCGGTATTAACCCAATAACCCATTTTCTCTGTTAGGTCATTCCAAATGTCAGTATATTTCATAACAGCCTCTTTACAAGCTGCATTGTACTCTTCAATAGTGAGCTTTACACCAATGTCTTCTTTGGTAATTCCAAGAGATTTTTCAACACCAAGCTCGATAGGTAATCCATGAGTGTCCCAGCCTGCTCGTCTTTCCACTTTAAACCCTTTTTGGGTTTTGTACCTGCAGAAAATATCTTTAATGGCACGAGCCATTACATGATGTATTCCAGGAAGTCCATTAGCTGAAGGAGGACCTTCGTAAAAAACAAAACTTGGAGAGTCTTTACGTATTGATGTTTCAAACACGTCGTTATCTTTCCAAAATTTCAATATATTTTGTTGAGTTTCAGAAAGATTTAATGGGCCACGTTCAGAAAATAATATACTCATAGTGAAGCTATACACTTTAGTTCTATTGCTATTGGCGTTGGAAGCGAAAGGACTTCTACGGTCGTCCTACATGGTTTATTATCAATGTTTTGAAAGTATTCTGAATAAATTTTATTGAACTCCGTGAAGTCACGCTTCATGTCCGTTAGATAAACTGTTATATCCACAAGGTCCGACCATTCACACCCAGACTCTTTTAATATGGTCTTGATATTAGCAAAAACGCTATGAACCTGTTGTGTGAAATCGTAATCAATAATTTCACCATGAGAATTAATAACTAATCCTGGAACGGAGGATTGGTCTGTTCCACTTTTAGGCTTCCTTGGACCGACTCCAGACATGAAAATTAGATTTCCTACTCGTCTTGTCATCGGATATGAACCAACAGGCAACGGCGCATTTGATTCAATTTCTTTATTTATAGAGCTCATTATGGACAAAAGTACCGAATTTGATGCTTGACTTAAACCATATTGATCTATAAACTCAATATTTTCATTCTATGAATTGAAAATTGTAAGATCAAATTGAAATCGCATCAAATAGATTAGTGAAATTCAATTTAAAAAAACTTAAGGTAATTTATACAATAAGTCAATTTTTTTCCCCATATTTGTCTCGAATTCTATCAATAGGAAGGATTCATCAAGGGTTGTAAAACGTCGCTGAAAATGCGGCGTTTTCTATTTTTAAGACTATAACTATTGTTATAAATCAGCTACCCCAGGCACTATTTCTTAAATCAATATTTCCGCCGGATAGAATTATACCAATAGTTTTATTATTAAATATTTGACGCTCTTTACACACAACAGAAAACGGTGGGGAACAATTACTTTCGATAATCAATTTTAGCCTCTCCGCTAATTTTAATTGTCCCTCTAGAATTTCAGTATCTGAAACTAAATAAATGGCATCAAGTGTTTTTTGAATAATAGGAAAATTTATGTTTCCTAATTCTGTTCTTAATCCATCAGCAATAGTTTTAGGATCTTTATTATGTTCTATTTTACCGGAGTAAAAACTTCGATATGCATCATCTGCTCCTATAGGTTCACCTGCAAAAACCTTGATTGAACTGTCGTGAATTTTATTCCAAACTGAGACAGCAAATCCGGTTCCAGCAGCCAATCCTCCCCCACCAATGGGGACGCCGATATGGCTTAATTTGATATTATTTTTATGACATTCGGTCATTAACTCCCATGCTGCAGAACCTTGACCTAATATTACTGAAGGCTGATTACTTGGGTGAATTTCTACAAATCCAGAAGTTTCACAAATTTTCTTTACTGCGCTTATTCGAGAGGAGATGTTAGAATCACACTCTATGATCTCTCCTCCAGCAGCTAAAACTGCTTTTTTCTTAAATTTAGAAGCATTTCGCGGCATCACCACTACGCATTGGATATCATGTTGTTTTGCTGCCCAAGCTAATGCTTGGCCGTGATTACCGGATGAATGAGCAACGATTCCTTTTGGTTTATTTTTCAGCTTTAATAATTCATAAATAGCATTGCTTACTCCCCTCATCTTAAAAGCTCCCGATTTTTGAAAATTCTCACATTTGAAAAATAGAGAAGTCCCGCATTCTGAGTTTATGGACTTAGAAGTTAAAATTGGAGTTTTATGAAGGAATTTAGAGAGTTCACGATAACGATATTCGAGTACTTCAGCATTTAAAAAAGGGATAAAGTATGGGTCCACATGATAAAGGTATTACTTAATTATTTCCTCACGTACACTAAATAGACCTCGTATCTTTGATTTAATGGCAACTATGAAAAGTCTCCTAACCGATACAGCTCTTTATGGATTGAGTAGCATAATTGCCCGGTTATTCAATTTTGTTTTAACTCCTCTTTTGACCATAGTTTTATCTAAAAGCGAATACGGGATAAATGCACTTCTTTATGTTTCAATAGCTTTTTTAATGGTCATCTTAACATATGGTTTTGAGACAGCATATTTTCGCGTAAGTGAGAAAAAAGGAAATGACGAGCACAGAGTTTATTCAACAGCAATGTGGTCTTTACTAGTAAGTACAATTATTTTCTTGACAATATTTTCCATTTTCTACGTCCCTATCTCGGAACTGATAAATATGTCTAATAGACCTTACCTAGTTCTTTGGATGGCTTGGATTGTAGCGATGGATGCAATCTCGGCAGTTCCCTTTGCTCGTCTTAGGGGCCAAAGAAGAGCAAAACGGTTTGTTTTTATAAAGATTAGCCAGATAGTAATAAACTTTATATTATGTTATGCTATTTTTCTAATCCTTCCGAATATGGGATATAAATTACCTGATTGGCAAGTTGGCTGGGTACTATTTGCAAATCTTATCGCTAGTGGCTTTATGATAATACTTTTATTACCTGAATTTTTTGCAGTAAAAAGGATATTTGATTTTGGTATTTGGAAGACAATGATGGCATTTGGAATTCCGTTATTACTTGCCGGCCTACCGGGAATTGCAAATGAAATGGCAGATCGTTTTTTTATTGAATACCTCATGCCTATTTCATCCTCTAAGCAAGAAGTTGGAACTTATTCAGCAGTATATAAACTCTCCATTTTTATAATTTTATTTAATCAAGCTTTTCGATATGCAGCTGAGCCTTTTTTCTTTAAAGAATCAAAGGACAAAAAAAAAGAATTAGCCGAAGTATTAAGATTATTTACAGGGATTTTATGTATTGGCATGGTTTCAGTACTTGCTGGTCTTGATGGAATTAAATTTTTTATTGATTCAAAATACTGGGAGGCCTTACCACTATTATACATATTGTTATTAGCAAATGTTTTTCTATCGATGAATACACAAATATCTATGTGGTATAAATTATCTGACAAAACCCATATTGGTTTTTATATTACCATTATAGGCTTTGCAATAACCGTAATTGGCAATATTACTTTAATACCAATTATTGGAATTGAGGGCGCGGCATGGACTACTTTAATGAGCTATATGGTTATGACAATAATGTCAATAACCTTGGGGCAGTTATCATATAAAGTTCCTTATGATTTTGGGAAAATATTATTGTATTTGACTTCAGCAATTATTTTGGGCTGGATAGCTTCAGAAAATATGAGCAATTATTTTTATTCCTACGGCGCCATGTTGATTATGATTTCCATTGTTCTTTTCTCGGAAAGAAAATTTCTAATAAGAAGTGTAAATTAAATACTTAATCATGAAAATTAAAGTTATTAATAGTTCATTAAATGAATTACCAAAATTTGCCACAGAGGATAGCGCAGGAATGGATATTCGGGCTAATTTAACAGAAGAAATAATAATAAATCCGGGTCAAAGATTTCTTGTGCCAACGGGCATTAAGATGGCAATTCCACCAGGCTATGAGGCTCAGATTCGACCTCGCTCAGGACTTGCTATTAACCATGGCGTTACAGTGCTAAACTCTCCCGGAACAATTGATGCCGATTATAGAGGGGATGTAGGTGTGATATTAATCAATCTCGGGCAGGATCCTTTTTTGATTAAATCTGGAGATCGCATTGCCCAAATGGTAATTAATAAATTTGAGCGACTTGAATGGAATCAATCAGAGGTTTTAGATGAAACTTTGCGTGGGGAAGGTGGCTTTGGTCATAGCGGAAAGTATTGATTTAACCTTTACAATTGTTGGACTATCTAAATTTTAAATAATGAATATTATAATTCCTATGGCTGGGCGAGGCTCAAGATTAAGGCCTCATACTTTATCTACCCCCAAGCCTTTACTCCCAATTGTTGGTAAGCCTATAGTTAAGAGACTGGTGGAAGATATTGCTGAAACAATAGGTGCAGAATTAAATCAAATAGTGTTTATAATCGGTGATTTTGGAAGTGATATTGAAGAAATGCTCATAAATGTTGCCAAAGATGTGGATGCAGAAGGGGTGATTTGTTATCAAAAAGAGGCGCTCGGAACAGCACACGCAATTTTTTGTGCAAAAGAGTTTCTAGACGGTCCGGTTGTGGTTGCATTCGCTGACACGTTATTTCGTGCAAAATTCAAATTTGACTTAACCTCAGATGTTGTGATTTGGGTGAAAAAAGTAAAAGACCCAAATGCTTATGGTGTAGTCAAGCTCGATGATAAGGGAATAATTACCGATTTTGTTGAAAAGCCAAAGAGTTTTGTAAGTGATTTGGCAATTATCGGCATTTATTATTTCAAAGATGGAGCTAAGCTTAAAATAAAACTTCAGTATTTGATTGAAAATAATATTAAAATAGGAGGAGAGTTTCAAATTACGGATGCACTTGAAAACATGAGGAAAGAAGGCTTAAAAATGATTCCAGCAGAAGTAGATTCATGGATGGATTGCGGAAATAAAGACATTCTTATTAAGACAAATTCACAAATTTTAGAATTTGTTAAAGACAAAGAACATATTGTATCCTCAGATGTCATTTTGCAAAACTCAAAAATTATTCACCCATGTTATATCGGCTCTGGAGTTAAATTGATCGATTCAACAGTGGGTCCTCATGTAAGTATTTCATCGGGAGTGATTCTAAACAACTGTAAAATTCGAGATTCAATAATTAGGGAGAATAGTGAACTAAAAGATATTAAACTAAGGAACTCAATGATTGGGCAAAATGCATTCGTTGATGGTGAGTTCAATTCTCTAAATCTTGGAGATTTCAGTCGAATGGAAATCAAAGCATGAAACCTCAATTGAAGCTAATTTTATTTCTAACTTTTTTTTTCGGGGTTATAAGAGGATTTAGCCAAACCTTTAACATCAACAAATGTGATGACTTTGTCATTAATATTTCAGAAGATGCAAAATTTAATCGCCTTTTCGAAAAAGGCACATCTGCATTAAATAAGGGAGAAAAAGAATCAACAGACAAGTTTTTTTTAAGAGCAAAATCTCGCATTGAATCGCAGTTAGGGAAAGGGGAATTAAATATTTCCTCACTTTACAGGTTATTTTCTTTATACTCAACAGCTGGAAGTCCGGAATCGGCTCTCTACATCGGCCGATTGATAATATGTTCAGGAACGATAGACTTTAATATTCTGACAGAATGCATTAATATTTCCTGGAGAATAAATGACAAGCTGTCGGCATTATATTTTCTTAAAAAAAGTCAACTTTTATTTGGAGACAATTATCAAACAACGAATGCTATAAGAAATGTTTTTTTACAACTGAGGCAAGTGGATAGTGCATTAATTTATGTTCAAAATTACATGTATAAGTTTGGAAATGAGATAAATGGATCCTTGTTATATATAAACACATTGAATAAAATTGGCCAGCAATATGAGTCATATATAGCCCTTAAAGGATTAGTCAAACAATATCCTCATGCCTTACCAATTAAAATAGCTTTTATAGAAGCCTCTTACGCGCTTGGAAAAGAAGACACTGCTGGAATATATTTCATGAGGCTAGTTAGGGATGAGGATGTTAAAATTGATGTTAAAGTTTCAATAATCGCAAATGTGATGAAAGTACTATCAGGGAGCTCTTCGATACACAAAGGCTGGGAATTGCTTTTCAAATGGTCGCAGTGGAATATAAAAGCCAATCCTAATGAACCTCAAGCTTATGCTATCGCCGCGGATATTGCTGTTCAACAATTACAATGGACGAATGCACGAGACCTTTGGAAAAAGGCCGTAAGCCTCCCAGGTGGAGATATATGGGAGTTAAGGCAGGGGATCCTTTTAGCTGATGAAAAACTAGACTCAATTAACTGGATGATAAATGATGTTCAAGAAGCCTCCATAAATCACTCTAATAATCCTTTATTTTCTTTAATGCTAGCTAATGCAGAATATAAAAATCAAAACTTGAAAAGAGCGATAGAAGAGACTAAATACGGTATTTACAAGCTAAGAGAATTTAGTCCTATGAAAAAAAGACAATTATACTTAGTTGATTATTACTATGCTTTAGGAAATATGAATTTTCAATTGGAAAATGAATTAGAAATGTCTAATTGCTTTGATACGTTATTAATGTGGAAGCCAAATGACGTTATAATCTTAAATAATTACTCCTATTTTTTAGCTAAACTGAATTATAGACTAGATTATGCTTTGGAGATGATTGAAAAAGTAAATAAAGCATTTCCAAATGACCCAACATTTTTAGATACTTATGCTTTCATTTTATACAAAATGAAGAAATACCACGAAGCGGAAGAGATAATTAAATTTTGTTTGGAAAATGGAGGACAGAAAAATGCAGAAACATGTCTTCATGCTGCAGCTATTTTTAATCGAGCAGGTCAAAGAGAACTGTACCAATTATATTACCAGTCTGCATTAGATTCTGGCATAAAAAAAGATCAAATTGAAAAAGTAATTAATGGCTCTATAGAGCAGTAAATTTGTAGTATTGTGAGGACCATCAGATCATTCTTTATTCTTGGCTTTTTTATTTTTCTTTTATCAGGATGTGGTTTGCTAGGAGTAATTGAAAATAATACAGCAATGAAAGAGCCTGCAAGGAGAAAAATGATTGATGCTGTTTCAGAATTGAGAGTTAGTTCAAAAATCAATTCCAGCACATCTCCTTTTTTTAGATTAAAAGGAAGCGGACAAATTTCTAGTGATCAACAAAAAACTAAGGTTAGATTAGATTTTAGAATAAAATCACAGGATCCCTCCGAATTCTGGCTTGATGTTTCGGATCAATTTATGGGAATTAAGCTTGCAAGAATGTTGGCTACAAATGACAGTATTAAGGGATATGCTAATATTCTTAACAAGTATATAGACGTTCCAACTTCAAGGATCAAACAATTAGGAATTCCATTAAACGTGGAGGACATCATAAATATTTTTTTAGGAGAGGTAATTGCTTGGCCAGAAGATTTTTTATTGACAAATATGGACTTCAGTTCTGAAGTTTGGTCCTTAAATTTCCCGGTAAGACGAGATACTTTCTTAGGTGAAATCAGCTTAGAATTTTCGTCAGATAATGATCATAAATTATTAAGTCAAAAACTAGAAATAACGCAAGAGTCTTTAATTTTTCAGATTAATTACCGAGATGAAGGAAGTTTTGATTTAACTATTTCGACTCCGAAAATTAATGGGAAGTTGGATTTCAGAGCGAAATCAAAAAAGAGTCTTGAATCTTTAGAATTCCCATTTAATATACCTTCTCATCATGCGCGGATGGACTTTTAGTTTTCTTTTTTTAATCTCTCTTTCTGGCTACTCCCAAAAGTCAAAGGAAGTTCTTGAGCAAAGGAAACTGCAACTGCAGGAAGACATTAACATTGCTAATATTCTTTTAAAAAAGACTCAAAAAGACAAAGCTCTCACTTTAAATCAGGTAAGAGCTTTAGATAAAAAAGTTAGCGCACGAGCTGAATTGATAACGACTGTGCAATCTCAGATCAAGAATACAGAACGTCAAATATCCCAAATGCGAAAAGAGATATTGAGGAATGAAAAAGAAATCGATATTCTTAAGAATGAATATGCTTCTACGATAAAAGAGGCTCAAAAAAGAGGAACCCCAATGCAATCTTGGGCATATATTTTTGCTTCTGATGGAATACAACAAGCATTAAAAAGATTGTATTTTCTAAAGCAGTATGTTGGGTTCAGACAAACACAAGTAGATGAAATTAATGATTTACAGGAAAAAAAGAAAGGAAATATAGCTAAAGAAGAACAGGAAAAGGGTGTAAAAATCAAACTTCTTTCCCAAGAAATCGCACAAAAGAAAATATTACTAAACGATAGGGAAGAACAAGCAAGGGCTGTGAAAGCATTAAAAAGAAAAGAAGCACAGGTTTTGACAGGAATAAAGAAGAAGAGGAGCGAATTGCAAAAGCTAGAGAAACAGATTCAAAAAATTATCAAAGATGAATTGAAACGTCAAAGAAACGCAGCTCGTAAAAAGAATGCAAGTATTCAAAACTCAAATATATCAGAGTATGAGTTAACTCCAGAAGCGGCTGCGTTAGCTCAAAACTTTTCCGAGAATAAAGGAAATTTACCATGGCCCGTAAAAAGGGGGATTATTACTCAAAACTTTGGTCCGAATGCCGTTCCTGGAACGTCAGGAGTTTCTATAAAAAATCCAGGGGTCGATATTGGCACACCGAAAGGTTCTAAAGTCAGATCAGTATTTAAAGGTGAAGTATCAACAGTAGTTAGGATCCCTGGTGCAAATCGAGTAGTATTGATAAGGCACGGTAACTATTTCACGGTCTATTCTAACCTTGAGGATGTTTACGTCAAAATGGGTGATCAAGTTGAGATTTTAGATGATATTGGTTCAGTCGCATCTGATGCGGAGACAGGTGAGTCTACACTCCATTTTGAATTATGGGAAAACACAACAAATCAAGATCCTAAACCTTGGCTAAACCGTTAAAGATTAAACAAGGATAACCCAACCCTGGGATAATAAGGGTTCAGCTACTTTATATTTTAGACTTTTTTGTTCTCCAGAGGCAACATTGGTAATGGTCACGAGATCATTGCGTCCATATTTTTTTGCACTAGTAACTGGTTGAGAATTTTCTTTTTTTCTTGAAGCACCACCTGAGCTCGGCGGTTCATTTGTCCCAGGTCCGCTTGTTGTATAGTTAACCTTAGCAGGTTTTTTATTTTGCGAAACGCGCTGAACTCTTTGTGAATCTTGAGAATTGTCATCAGACGATTTAGGTAGATTCGCTTTGAAAAGAAAAGAAATAGATTTTCTGTTAAGCTCGTCAAGCATTTCCTTGAAAAGGTTAAAGCTTTCGTGTTTGTAAATTAATAAAGGATCTTTTTGCTCATATACTGCCCCTTGAACATTTTGACGGAGATCATCCATATTTCTCAAGTGCTCTTTCCAAGATTCATCTATCATCGAGAGAACAACACTTTTTTCTAAATCATGAATCAAACTTTCCCCTTTAGAAGATACTGAATCTTGAAGGTTTGTTGAAACTTGTAATCCTTTAATCCCATCAGTAAAGGGGACTAAAATTCGTTCAATTCCATCTCCTTGATCTCTGATGACATTTTCAAGAACAGGCAACGCATGAGAAGCTACTTGAGAATTTCTAGAAGAGTAAGACATCATGGCATTATCAAATGTAGATTTTGATAATTCGGCAGATGAGACTTTTTCAAACTCCTTTTCTGTTACACTTGGGGGTATTCCAAAAAGCGCAAAAATATCGAGTTGGTATGAAGAAAAATCTCGTGCTGATTTAGAATTAGAAATAACATTTTCACACAGATCATAGGCCATATTAGCAATGTCAACCTGCAACCTTTCTCCGGAGAGAGCATTTCTTCTTCTCCGATAAATACCTTCTCTTTGAGCGTTCATGACATCATCATACTCCAACAGCCTTTTACGCATGCCAAAATTATTCTCTTCAACTTTCTTTTGAGCGCGTTCGATAGACTTAGAAACCATTCCATGCTGAATCACCTCACCATCTTTGTGTCCCATTCGATCCATGAGTCCAGCGATTCTTTCAGATCCAAATAAACGCATTAAATTGTCTTCAAGGCTTACGAAAAATTGAGAGCCCCCAGGGTCTCCTTGCCTTCCCGACCTGCCTCTTAGCTGTCGATCTACACGCCGGGAGTCGTGACGTTCTGTTCCCACAATCGCTAGTCCCCCAGCGGCTATTGTTTCTTTGGATAATTTAATATCAGTTCCTCTTCCTGCCATATTCGTGGCAATAGTAACAGTTCCAGGACGTCCAGCTTCTGCCACAACGTCTGCTTCTTTTTGATGCATTTTAGCATTCAGTACTTGGTGGGGTATTTTGCGCATATTAAGCGCTTTACTTAGTAATTCACTAATCTCAACAGATGTTGTTCCCACAAGCACAGGCCTACCGCTCTCCCTAAGGACGATTATTTCGTCTATAACAGCATTATATTTCTCACGCTTTGTTTTGAATACCAAATCATTTCTATCATCACGAATAATGGGTCGATTAGTTGGAATAACAGTAACGTCAAGTTTATAAATCTCCCAAAACTCCCCGGCTTCAGTTTCAGCAGTACCAGTCATTCCAGAAAGCTTATTATACATCCGGAAATAGTTTTGCAACGTGACTGTGGCATATGTTTGAGAAGCAGCCTCGATTTTAACATTTTCTTTAGCTTCGATTGCTTGATGAAGCCCGTCTGAATAGCGACGACCATCCATAATACGACCAGTTTGTTCATCAACAATTTTCACTTTGGAATCCATTACCACGTA
>MDSY01100571.1_pt1 | contig 11718 bp, 14 predicted proteins | sample 811131 | NCBI WGS metagenome assembly MDSY01 (sample SAMN05326643, study PRJNA326480) | marine metagenome | isolation source: seawater | place: Atlantic Ocean: South West | collected 2010
GTGTTCATTAAAATTATAAAAATATTCATTATTAAATTTACTATAATAAAAATATAAAACTATATAAATAAAAGTTATTAATAAAATTATATTTGCAATCATATTATAATATTTATAATTATTTTTTTTATCAGAAATTTGATATATTTTTAATACTTAAAGGTATTATATAATTATTGTTATAATGACAACTAATTTTAATTCAAAACATAATGAAACCACTAATCATGAAATTAATAATGATACAAATCGTTTTTCAAGTGAAAATAAAAACAAAGATACGGAAAATGAGTTATTACCTTCATCATACGATGAAATATCTTCATTTGATGATTTAGATATTCCTGAAAATTTATTGAGAGGAATTTATTCTCATGGATTTGAAATTCCATCAATTATTCAAAAAAAAGCAATAGTGCCTCTTTTAAAAAAAAGAGATTTAATTGCCCAATCACAATCAGGTACAGGTAAAACTGGTTCTTTTTTAATAGCAACCATGGCTCAGATAGATATAGAAATAAAACAGCCACAGGTTATTATACTATGTCCTAATAGAGAATTAGCTACTCAAATATTTTATAATTTTGAATCACTAAATCAGTTTATGTCGATAAAAGGTTGTTTGATAATGGGTGGTACTGGCGTCGAAGAAAATTTTAAAATGTTAGATTCTGGAGCACAGTTTATTGTAGGTACGCCTGGTAGAGTATATGATATGATGAAAAGATATGTGTTAAAAACTTCAAAATTGACCACATTTGTAATGGATGAAGCAGATGAAATGTTATCAAAAGGATTTAAAGAGCAAGTGTATGAAATTTTTCAATTTATACCACCTGGTAGTCAGATCGGTATTTTTAGTGCAACTATGCCTGAAATTGCAATAGATATAACTGAAAAATTTATGAACAATCCAGTAAAATTATTAATAAAACAAGAGATGGTAACTTTAGAGGGAATAAGACAATATTATCTAGGTGTAGAACAAGAAACATGGAAAGTAGCTACATTATATGATTTATATGAACGGTTAAAAATAAGACAAACAATTATTTTTGTAAATTCTAAAAGAAAGGCAGATTATTTAAAAGAACAATTAGAAAATGAAAATTTTATAGTTTCAATAATTCATGCAAACATGACACAAGTCCAAAGAGATAAAACTATGAAAATGTTTAGAACTGGTTCTAGTAGAATATTAATAGCTACTGATGTTATTGCAAGAGGAATAGATATACAACAAGTCCAAGTTGTAATTAATTTTGATATACCTAGACATGTTGAGACGTATATACATAGAATAGGTAGAAGTGGTAGATATGGTAGAAAGGGAATCGCTATTAATTTTGTAACAGAAGCTGAATATGAAAAATTATCAAAAATTCAAAAATATTATCAAACTGAAATAGTTCCATTACCGGATAATATTAAAAGTTTAATAGGTATTTAATAACAAACTTTCAAAATGAGTGATAATTATTATATCATATTATTATAATGAGTCATCTTTTAGATATGAAAACTTTGTATAAAACTGTTTTTAAAATAATTAATTCGTACGTTATAAAAGATTCTAACAATCCTTTAATTACTAAAGATATGGGTCAATCAGTTGGTACAGGTTTTTTTATTGAAAACGGTAATGGGTTAGCATTAACAGCAGCACATGTGATTGAAAATAGTACTGAAATATGGATAAATATGCCTGAAACGGGTGAAGTAAATTTAAAAGCAAAAATTATATCAGTTTATCCGGATTATGATTTAGCAGTTATTAAAGTAGATATTGTAAATGATAGTTTTTTAGATTTGGGAAATTCAGACAGTATTAAAATAGGCGACGATGCCTATACGATAGGATATCCTAATAATCCTAAATATCCTATTTTAACAAAAGGTACTATATCTGGAATGAGAGACGATTATTTACAAGTAGATACTCCGTTAAATCATGGTAATTCTGGTGGACCATTAATGTGTAAGGGTAAAGTTATTGGAGTTAATTCAGCAGTAATTAAAGATTCTGAAAATAGTAGTTTAATTGTACCAATTGATATATATAAAAATCATAAAGGACGTTTGTATAAAGAAAAAATTATATATAAATGTTCCCATGGATTATTATTAGTTAAAAATAATCCAGCATATAGATCATATTATAATATAGATAATAATACGGCGTCAAATATATGTAATAATGGTGGTGTAATAATTAAACATATTTATCGTAATAGTCCATTAAAAAAGACGAAATCTATGTTAAAAAGCCATATTAAAACCGGCGATGTAATATGTAGTATTAGTATAGATAATAATTCATATCTGATAGATATGTCTGGTGAATTATCAGTTAAATGGAATCATGGTAAGATAGATATAATACGTTTAATTAATAATTATCCACCGGGTAAACCAATTACAATAAATTTCTGGTCTATATCTAAAAAAAGATTAGATAAAGTAACGTTTAATTCTTCTACTTTAGATAAAGTATATCCTATTAAAATGTATTTTGCACCATTAACTTATCCGGAATTTGAAATATTTGCTGGATTGATTATAATGTCTTTAAATGTAGATCATATTAAGAGTGATTTAACAGGATATTTAATGAATTATATAGAAACTAGTGAAATTTATAAACCACGATTATTAATAAGCCATATTTATCCAAATACTTATATTACTGAATATAGTAATTTTAGAGTTAATAATTTTTTAACTAGGGTAAATAATAAAAAGGTAACTACCATAAAAGAATTTATAACTTTTATAAAAAAGCCGGTTATAAAAAATGGTATAAAATATATTATTTTAGAAAATTCTAATTCAGATACTTGTATGTTTAAATTAAAAGATATTTTAGAACAAGAAGAAAAATTAAGTGTTATATATAACTATGAAAAATCAAGTATATATTCGTATTATAAAGATTTAAAATCTTGATTTATATTTTTTTATATTAATAATATTATATGGATGAGTTATTTATTAAGTATATAATATTGTTCTTAACATCGTTGGCGGTAATTCTATTTACCATATATTCTATTATAAATAGATATTCGGATGAGTTATTTTCAATAAGAATCAAAGATTGGGATCGTAAAAATGATTTTTAAATTTTAAGTATATTTTTGATTAAAATATTATTTTATAATAATATATTATATGAATCAATATTATATATTATTACTTATCGCCGTTATATTAGTTTTAGCGTGTATCTATGTTTATTATAAATCTACATCAAATAAGATAGAAAAATTTGAAACGAATTCAATAGTAGTAAGGTTATTTTATGTTGACTGGTGTGGTTTTTGTAAAACTACTAAACCAGAATTTATTAAATTTATGAATAAATATAATAACAAAACAGTAAATAATAAAAAAATATCAATCCAAATGATAAATTGTGAAGAAAATGCAGAAAATGCACAATTAGCAGAAGAGATGAAAGTAGAAAGTTACCCAACTATAATTGCAGAAATAAATGGAAAAGAATACACTTTTAAAAATGAAAGAAATGAGAATGCATTTATCAAATGGACAAATCACTTATGTAAATCTACTTAATTAAAATATATTAAATAATTGTTAATTTAATATATTTATTTAATAATCAAGTTTTAAATCATCGCCTTTTCCATTTAAGGGATAAAATTTTGTTCCCAATTTTTTTTCATTACTTTTTATATATACGCGACAATCTGCAACTGGTGACCCATTTTCAAAAGATTCATTACTATTATTTACCATATTAAGCGATAACAAATATACGATTGATATTACTAAAGATGTGTTATAATTGGATGTCGATAAACATAGTATAACAAATATAATTATAAATTTAGAAGAGGTATAATTTATATATTTTTGAAAAGTGTTTGGTAATTTACTAAAGTTTTCAGGACTATGAATTATTAAGAATAACGATAATATAACAATTAAAAGTACATTTTCGAGTAAATTATCACTAAAAGCCATTTATATAATATAATTATATAAAAAATATATCAATTGCATTAAATAATAATTATTCTTTATTTGTTTTTATATTATTTTCATAACTATTATATAGTTTTTCTTTTTCTAATTGTTCTTTTATTATCTTTAATTTTCTATTTTTAGAAAAATCTGTTTCTCCGTGATAATTCGAACATAATTTACCTTGACCTTTTTTAAGATAAGAATGTACCATTATAATATTAAATATTATAATAAAAATATAAATAACGTGTTTTTAATTTAAAATAATTAGATTTAACACTGAAGAATATCAATTATATCAATTATATCATCCATTAATTCTTTTGTAATGTTATTAACATACCTTTTATATATATCTTTTTCTTTAATTTTAGTTATAAATTGATTATATCCTTCATCTATTAAATTTTGTTTTAATTCATTACTAAAATCTATGCTAGCAATATTCATATTTACATTAATAATAATAGTATTATCGGCGTATTTTTTACAATATACTCTTTCTTTTTGCGAGGCTAAAATGTAAATAATTCTTAATAAGTAGGTATGTAAACTATTAATAATAGGTAATTCATTAGATGAATGTATACATATCCCTATAGTATTTTCCAAATCATCTAAAAAATGTTCAATTGGATAGTTATCAGTCACGCCTCCATCTATATATATTTGTTGATTCAGCACAAATTTTTCAAATATTATCGGAAACGATATTGATATTCTAATAGCTTTCCATATTTCCATATCTGGAGTTGTATCCATAGAAAAATATTCGGTTTTCATGGTAGTTAAATTAGAACCTACAATTATTAAGTTATTATCGGAATTAAATTTATTTAAATCTAAAAAAGTACAGTTCTCATTTCCTATTTTTTTTTTTAATAGTAGTTTAATAAGTCTTTCGAATTTATGACCACTATCTAATCCATATTTATCTATTAAATTAAATATATTTTCATAATAGCCTTCTTTTAAATCATCAATATTAATTTTAAAAACAAATGTTCTTAAATCGTTATAACTAAATCTTAAGCAATAAGCTAAGGCAAATATGGACCCGGACGATATACCACATATATTTTTTATATTTTTCTTAATATTTAATTCTTCTAAAGCTTTAAGAACTCCTACGTATCCTAAACCTCTAATTTGATTACCTGATAATATTAAAGTATTAATCATTAAACAAATAATTATTAATAGTGTAATAATATTTAAATAAAAAAAAATAGTTTAATTTAAATATTTTATTTTTAAAAAAAAATATATATGTTATGTATGATGTTAAATATTTTTGAATTAAATAAAACTAGAGATGCATCTGAGATTAAAAAATATGAAATATATAGAACTATATTAAATAAAATTTATTATAAAATAAAATATAACAGTAAAAAAAATATATCAGAAATAGTGTATATAGTTCCTAACTATATAGTGGGATTGCCTGCATTTGATCAAATAAAATGTGCAAATTATTGTGTGGATCGTTTACGTAAAAATGGTTTTGTTATTATTTACACATTTCCTAACTTAATTTTTATATCATGGGATCATGTACCATCTAAAATAAAAAATCCGGATTTATCTACATTAGAATTTGAATTTAAAGAAAACCCATACAAAGACTATAGTAATCTAATATATAATATATCCAATATATCCCAAAATTCAGTACCTAAAATAAAATATTAATAATTATATTTTTCTAGATAATTTTGTGATATTTTCCATTATTAATATTATCATTATACCACTAAAAATATATACTATTACATCTAACATAGAATCATTTTTGTATTTATCATTTCTATAATATGGAACATTTTGATAAGTTTCCTTATTCTTTAATTCAGCTATAATTCCATTTAAATATTTGATTTGATTTTGTAGTTTTAATAAATAATGATCATTATGACTAGTATTATCCCAGTCTTCATCATAATCATCATCATACATATTATGTTTATATGCTTTTGTTTTGTATCTTTTATCTAGTTTTTCAAATAAATTATTATTATATTCATTTATGGGCAAATCATCATTGTTATAATTAGGATATTTATCTGAATAATTTGCTATTTTTTTTTTATACTTATTATTAAGTATAAGTTTTTTGTTAGATTCGTGTTTTAATCTATTATTATTACCAGAATGATCTGATAATCTATTATATGTTCTTGACATATTTGATACATTATTAATTTTTTGCTTTTTAGTTTTTTTTTGTTCTATTTTTTCAGAATTTTCGTCATATAATTGAGAATTTTCTAAATCAATTTCTGAATTAAGATCAGAGTTATAATTAGAATTATTTTCCGATAATAGTTCTGGATTTATAGATTGGGACCACGCTTCTTCAATAGTACAATAAGGCATTCAACTTATATTAAATTGAGAAAAAATTTAATGTAATTATACAATCTTTAATAATTTAAATATACTTAATATAAAATTCTATATCAGTTGTAAATATAGAATATTACTATTTATTTAATAAAATTATTTTTAATTTAGTAAAAATAAATATATTTTTATATTATAAATGGAATCTCTTGATAATGCAGTAAAAAGTGTTAATTCAGTATTATTAGAAAATGAAATAATAAATTCATTGTTAGAAAATAATTACTTTACTTATTCTGTTGCCGGATTATTAATTATATATTCAGTTATTTTTGTATCTTCGACGCCGGGCGTTATAGTTAATATGTTTAAATCTTCAATTGGTAAATTAATAATACTATTTTTAATTACATTAATTGCTTCTAAAAATGTTACTTTGGCTTTAGCTATGTCTATTGCTTTCATTTTATTTTTACAAAATAAAAATTCTGAACAATTTATAGATGCAGTAGATGATGATTCGGATGAGGATGATGAAAGTGATAAAAAAGCACCTACTACTCCAGAAAATAAACCTGCGTCAGTAGTAGAAAATTTCCAGGAAGATGGGGGATCTGAGGATGAGGAAAGTTATGAAAATTACATGAGATATGATACATTTATGGGAAATACTGATAATGTAAATGAAGAGTTTAATAAGCATGCAAATGAAGAATTTGATGTAAATGAAGAGTTTAATAAGCATGCAAATGAAGAATTTGATGTAAATGAAGAGTTTAATAAACATGCAAATGAAGAATTTAATGCGGATTATCCAGTTAGTTTACATAAAAACATGCTTGAAAATGAAAATGATGAATTAGAAATGACTAAGGAAGAAAATAACAATAAAAAAGTAGAAAAATTCAATAGTGATTATCCATCTGATTTTAATAAACCATTAGCTTATGCGGATGAAGATTTTGATACTGTTAATACAGAACAGTTTAAAAATTACCAGAGTCAGAATGTTGTACCAGCTCACAACTTAAACGGCGACTCGAACAAAATGTACTCACCTTATTAAATACTAAATATATATGATTAATTAAATATGATATATACTATATTTAATTAAAATTATGGATATAATTAAAATATTTTTATTCAATTATATTAATATGACTTTATTTAATTTTATAAATACAGATCCTTACATATATGCCATTGTGATGATTTTATCGAATATAGGCTCTAGATATATTGAAATCGATTTAGATTTTAATCACAAGGAATTTTTATCATCTAAGACAATGCGACGAATTATGATATTTATAGTAGCATTTATGGCTACACGTAATATAATAGTTGCCCTTATAATTACTTCATTATTTGTAATAATTATTCTTAATTTATTAAATTATAATAGTCCTTATTGTATATTACCTAAAAAACAAAATTTAAATTTAAATAATAACGAAATAAATGTAACAGACGAGGAATTAAAACAAGCATACTTAACACTTAAAAAAGCGGGGAAAATTAAATAATTATCCTATGTTTAAATCAAATGTATTTTTGTTTCGAAATCCCCTTTTGGAAACATTAATATTTTTATTATTACTATCAAAACTAATATCAGAAGACAATTCTGTATTTGATCTTAATTCATCTAATATTTCATCTACACCCTGTGGAGGTGAAATTTTTGGTCCATTTTGTTTGGATATATTATCGGATGATCTTTTATTAAGATTCATTTGCTCGGATAAATTATGTATATCGTTTGAAAATCGTTGATTTGATTTAGTATTAGGAACATTATTGGGCATGTTATTATACATATTATTAGGCATACTACGGTTCATATTACCAGTATTATTATTATACATATTTGGCATGTTACTAGGAATATTACTAGACATATTGTACATATACTGAGCTGCTTCTCTTTCATCATTATTGTTCATTTGGTTTATCGCGGCATTAGCAAATTGTTTCATTAAATCGGGATTTTGTTTCATAATATCTTCCATTCCAGGAATGGAATTTTTAAACATAGAATTAGTAACATGATACATAAATGCAGAACCTCCTAACATAAACAATAATTTTACCTCTGGAGCCATCTTAGCCCGTTCTTTATATTTTTCATGTAATTCTTCAAATACTTCATTATATTCATCTATATTTTCATGTACTTGTTCAGACCATCCCTCTAATTTAAAATCCATTAGGTCAAATTTACTATTTAATAATTCAACTCCTGTTACAAATGCAACTAAACATTTACGTTGAAATTTAATAGAACTTTCTATTTCTCTAGAATGTTTGACTCTATTTAATTCATCTTCCATTTCTTGTAAATCACTAGACATATTAAACTGTTTGATTCCTTGAATCCCTAACCTTCTCATTTTTTCTAATTTAAAAATGATTTCTTGTTTTTTTTTTCTAATTTCTTCAAAATTTTTTTTACTAGTTTTAACAGATGAATGTTTACTATAATTAGATTTATGATCAGAATTAAAAATACTATTATTAGTTTTTTTATCTTCGCTCTTATTTATTAAATCACTTGCAGATGAAATTAGATCTGGTTGATGTTTTTCTAATTCTTCATTATCTTTTCGATCCAATATATTATCAATTTCGTCTTGACTTAATCTAGATACATTATCCATATTTAATTCATTTACCATATTTTCAATTTTATCAAATGATTTATTATCTTCTACAGATATGTTGTATTTATCTGATAAATTATCATTATCTTGCACATCTGTATCTTTATGCGCCTTATCTTTATTTACTAACAAATCTAAACCAATTTCTATATCTTTATTACTTGATAATTCAACTTTATCTTTTATTTCGTTTTCTACAATTTTTAATTCGTTATCTTTTGAATCTAATTTATTTACCCTTACATTTTCGTTTGAATTTATAGAATATGAATCACTTAATACTTGTTCAATATCATTATTTAATTTTATTTTGTCAGTCATTTAATTAATTATAGAAAAGTATTTTTATATAAAAACGCAAAGTTTATTTATAATAATAATATGTTAAACATTGCATATAACAGTCCGATAAATCATCTTTCTTATTGTTGGATTTAAAGTAGTGTAACTTATCGATATTATATTTCTCCAACATAAATTCGGTAATTTTAATTGATTTAAATTTTCTTTGATTGTATTTATTTTTAATATGACTCGTATTTATCTCAGGTCCAGTGTAAATTTTTAATTTGTTACTTGCATTAAAAAATACTAAATCCGGATTATTTTTAGGTTTTTTATATAAAAAAAAACTAAACAACATAATTTGTAAAGATTTCATGGTCGGATTTTTTAATGCGGGTTGATTTTCAATTACAATACAATCAATATCGGTAAGTGGTATATTGTTTAATTCATTAAATAATACATCACCTAAGTCTTTTAAAGATATATCTTTAGTAGTCTTTTTAGTAACTTTTTTAATATTTTTGTTACTATAATTAGTATGTAGTTCTTTCTGACATGTTTTTAAATTGCAAAATCCAAGAATCGCGCCATTAATAGAAACTTGGTTACATGCATCTTTGTTACATAAAAGTCCTTTTCTAGATACACAGCATTTAAGATTATTATTTAAAATATTTTCAGCACAATTAATAATGTTCCATTTTAATATAGCATGGTTATAATCCGTTTTTTCATTGAATTTAACTATACAATAGGCCATATTCTTAATACCTACATCAAAAGATAAAATGATCATTGTGTAGTATTATATAGTATTCTTTAATTAAGTGTAAAAAATATAATTAAATTTATTATTTAACTATTATAGAAATCTGTATATAACATTACTATATTCTCATGAAATTTTGTAGGTATAAGTCGGTTATTCATTTTAACATATTCTACTGTATTTCTATACTTATTATGAAATAACACATTATCAAGTGGATCATTTTCACCATTACATAAACTAAAGGACATATTAATTTTTTTTATATCTTTGATGGATGATAGTTTGTAAGTACCAGTATCTGTTTTTATAGTATAGTTGTCTAAATTAATAGACAAAGGATTATCTACTACAATCGATTTATATAAAATTCTTTTTTCAATTCTATTAATAAGCTGTTTTGAGGATTCATATAGAGGATCAGTACAATATAACAATTTGTTATATATAGAATCATCTAATTCTAAAAATTTATCAGATAATTCACCATTTTCTATACAACAATATTTCTCTATATTTAAAAAACTATTACCTAATATTAGAGAATCTGATAACATTATTTCACACATTTTAACAGTTTTATGATTATAAATATCTTTATGCAATTGGTATCTTTTATAAAAGAGATCAAAAATATTATTTTTTAATGATATATCATATACTATACTTTTTCTTTCTGGGCATATATAACTTTTATTTAAAATTCGACCTGGATCAAATCCATCTATTCCTATATGTTTAGAATCTCTTTGTAAATAATCTAATTTATCCACATCAATATTATTTATCTTATTATTAATAATTTCAAATAGATACGGTTTTTCACAATTATATTTTTTATGCTCGCCTACATCTACAATACTAACATTTGGATTAATTATATTTTTAATTAAATCAATATCATATCCATTAATATTATTAGGTTGCACTTCTTTAAAAATTTTTTCAACTATATGCTGAGATCTAGTTTCATGGTCAGAAATAATGTTATTATTTCCAATTTTGTTTAATACACGATCAAATACATGAGAAAACGGACCGTGGCCTAAATCATGAAATAATCCCGCTAAACGTATACATGTTTTTTCTTTCTCTGTAAATAATATTTTTTTAGAACTAATATGATTACTTGAGATATTTAAGTTACTTTCTAATAATTTTATATATTTGTCTGCAAGGTAATATACGCCTAAAGAATGCTCAAAACGACTATGTGATGCAGACGGAAAAACATTATCTAGTAACCCTAATTGTTTAATTCTTTTAGTTCTTTTCATCCATTTACTATCTAAAAAGCGTAAGTCCTTTTTATTAAAATGAATATTTCCATAAACAGTATCAAATATCAAAGACATTTAATATTATTTAAAATAAATAATATAATATCAAATTTTATATTTATTCATGCGGAACCGCTTTCCCCCAAAAGTTTTTAGGCATGATGTTATCACTTGGATATGCAGATTCTCTCAATATAGTTTCTTGACTTCTGAGAGGTAATTTGTACCGTCCATTATAAAAGCTAGGATTTCTTCTAGCTCTAGTACCTTCTGATATTGGAGGGTAAGTTAAAGATCTAAAGGGTATACCATTACCCAATTTAATAGTTTGTATTTTATTTTTAACATTATCTTCTCCACATACTTTAACGTGAACACA
>MDSY01063746.1_pt1 | contig 11717 bp, 10 predicted proteins | sample 811131 | NCBI WGS metagenome assembly MDSY01 (sample SAMN05326643, study PRJNA326480) | marine metagenome | isolation source: seawater | place: Atlantic Ocean: South West | collected 2010
AGTTTTTCCATGAGTTCCTGCAACAGCTAATGTTTTCTTATTATTACAAAGTCTAGCTAGAAATTCTGCGCGCTTAATTACATTATTACCTTGCTTTTTGTAAAATATTAGTTGAGGATGTGTATCAGGAATCGCTGCTGAAAAAATAACTTGAACATCAGTAGATAAAAGAAAGTATTGTAGAGCTTTAAGAGAATCATCAAATATGATTTCAATCCCTTTTTTAATTAGCTGTTCAGTAATATCAGATGATGTCTTATCGTAACCATATACTTTATGCCCGTCTTTTAAACATAAACGTGCTAAAGGAGACATTCCCACTCCTCCAATGCCAATAAAATAAAAAATATATTTTTGTTTAGTTATCATTAAGTTCTATAATTTCACTTATAATCTTTTGAGTTGCATTTGGTCTAGATAATCGTCTTAAATTTTTTACCAACTCTTTTTGGATTGATTTATCCCTCACTAAAAGTGAAAGATATCTTTCAAATTTTTCTTCCAAATCTTTTTCTTCAACCATTAAGGCTGCACTCTCCTTAACCAAAGCTTGGGCATTACGATATTGGTGATTTGCAGTTACATTTGGAGATGGAATTAATAAAATAGGCTTCCCCACACAGCTAAGTTCAGAAATACTCCCTGCACCTGCTCGCGAAATTATAAAATCTGAAGCTGCATAAAGTTGTTCCATTTTTGAAATAAAAGGCCTAATAACTACTTTATTTGAAGCACTTTTATTATATTTTTCATAATATGATTGACCACATTGCCACAAAACTTGAAGATTTAATTTTTTAAAAAGATCTAAATTTAATTTTATCAATTCATTAATTCTTTTGGAACCTAAACTTCCTCCTAAAACTACAAGGGTTTTTATTTTAGGATCTAAATCAAAGTATAATTTGGATTGCTCACTAGATATTGAATTAACTAAATTTGATCTAACGGGATTTCCCGTTAAAAGTATTTTAGATATCGGAAAGAACTTTTCCATACCGCCATAGGCCACACAAATTCGATTTGCATTTTTACTCAAAACACGGTTAGTAAAACCGGGATATGAATTTTGTTCTTGTATAAGAGTTGGTAAACCAAGCCATTGCGCCACCTGTAATAAAGGGCCGCTAGCAAAGCCTCCTGTTCCTACTACTATGTTTGGCTTAAACTTCTTTAAGATTCGGAATGCTTGAATAATACTTAAAACTAACTTCAAAGGAAACAAAAGGTTTTCTAAAGAAAGTGAACGTTGAAAGCCGCTAATCCATAAACCTTTAATAAAAAAACCAGCTTTAGGAACTTTTTCCATTTCCATTTTTCCTTTTGCACCCACAAATAAAATACTAGAATTTGGATTTATTTTCTGCATTCCTGTTGCAATGGCTAAAGCAGGAAAAATATGGCCACCAGTGCCCCCACCAGATATAATTATTTTAATAGGTTTCACTTAAAACACTTAAAGGGTTATTTTTATTCAATTGGGTTTCTTTTTTTTCAATTTCCTTCTTTGCACTTATACTTAAAATAATTCCCATTGAAATACAAGTCATCCATGCAGAAGTCCCTCCACTACTTATCATAGGTAAATTTTGCCCAGTTACAGGAAGCACTTGTAGAGCTACACCAATATTTATAAAAGCTTGCAAAATAATAGGCAAACCTAGACCTATGACAGTAAGCTTTCCAAAAATATTTAAAGTTTTATATGAAATCACAACTATTCTGTAAAGCAGTAATAGATATATAACAATAAGACCTACACCTCCCAATAGTCCATATTCCTCAACAATTATCGCATATATAAAATCTGAAGAACTTTGGGGTAAGAAATTTTTCATTCTACTTTTTCCTGCACCTAATCCAAAAATTTTACCTGTTACGATTGCTGTTTTAGCTCGCTCGACCTGATAGTTTCCATCAGCACTTTTACCACTTCTAAAATTCTCAATTCGATTAATCCACGTATCAACACGATTAGGAAAAGCTTCTGGAAAAGCTTTTATTGATGAAAAAAATAATAAAATAAAAATGATTCCTATACATAAAACAGTGGTCAAATATCGCAAGGGATAACCTGCTAAAAAAGATAAAATAAATACCATAGTAAATAAGAGTGCTGCTGATGACAAGTTAGAAGGAAAAATAAGTAAGACAATTATAAATACAGGAAACCAAAAACGAATTAATGAACTTTTTAATGTTGGTGTTTTATGACTAATTTTTGATAGGTAAGTTGCCGAATAAACCATTAAAACAACTGATGCCAATGTAGATGTTTGAAAACTTAAACCGATAATTGGTATTCGAATCCATCGACTGGCATTTGCTCCAGCAATTAAGGTTCCTTGACTAGCAGTGTAAATAAGTAAAAAAGTTACAACTGGTAACATCAAAATTGAGATACCTTTAAAATAATGAAATGGAATTCGATGGACAGAAAACATCAAAACAAAGCCAATAACTAATATGATGAAATGTTTTAATAGATAGCCCCAAGGAGTGCCTTTTCCAATAACATAGACTAAATTAGTACTTGCACTAAAAACAGGTAGAAATGAAAAAATAGCCAATAAGGCCAAAATTCCCCATAATACTTTATCCCCTCTTAATGCTTTAAACATAGTTTATAAATTTCTTACTGCATTTTTAAATTGATTACCCCGATCCTCGTAATTTTTAAATAAATCAAAACTTGCACAAGCAGGAGATAGCAATACAGTATCTTTTGCAACAGAAATTTTGTGAGCAATTTTTACAGCTTCGCTCATTGACTGGGTTTCAATAAAAATTTCACTTATATTTTCAAATGTATCGCGTAGCTTTTGATTGTCTAAACCAAGACATATGATTGCTTTTGCCTTTTTTCGTATCATAGGAAGTAACTCATTGTAATCATTCCCTTTATCAACACCACCAACAATCCAAACCAATGGACTATTAATACTATCAATAGCAAAAAAAGTCGCATTAATATTTGTTGCTTTTGAATCATTGATATATTGAACATGCTGAATGGTAAGAACTTTTTCCATACGATGAGGCGCTCCTTTAAAATGATATAAACTTTCACGAATAGAGTCTTTACTTACATTCAATAAACTTGCTATAGTAGAAGCAGCCATTGCATTCAAAAGGTTATGTCTTCCTGATAATTGAAATTGTGCAGAGTTAATCATGATTCTCTTTTTATTATGTTTTATAATGATTTGATTTTTCCTGGCAGATACACCTTCCATATTTGGGCTTACATCTAATGGAATTTTTTTAGATTTTAAATTTTTCTTTTTTATAACCCTTTTTAATACTGGATCTTCAGCATTAAAAAGAAAAAAATCTTTTTCGGATTGATTTTTAAAAATCCTAAGTTTTGATTTAATATAGTCCTCAAAATTATAATTATAACGATCTAAATGGTCAGGAGTAATATTCGTAATAACCGCAATGTGTGGAGCAAATTGACGAATATCATCAAGTTGAAAACTACTGATTTCTAAAACGAAATAATCAAATTTAGTTTGAGCAACCTGCAGAGCGAAACTAGATCCAATATTTCCAGCTATCCCAACATTGAATCCTGCATCCTTCAAAATCTTATATGTTAGCATAGTGGTAGTGGTTTTACCATTAGTTCCTGTTATTCCAATTAAAATTGCAGATGTATGTTGAGCAGCAAATTCTATTTCAGAAATAATAACTTTACCTTGATCAATTAAATTTCTAATTAATTTAGAATTGTTGGGAATTCCAGGACTTTTAATAATAAAATCTGCTTTTTTTATAGTGTGAAATGAATGCTTTCCTGCTTCCCATTGAATACCCTCTTGATTTAAAAAATCTTGTAAATTTTTGTCAATCTCTTTTTTATCAGAAACAAAAACATCATAACCTTCCTTTTTTCCTAAAATTGCTGCACCAACTCCACTCTGCCCAGCTCCCAATATGACTAATCTATTTTTCATCACCTGAGCTTGAGAGTTACAATAGTGAGTACTGCAAGAATAATTCCTAAAATCCAAAACCGTGAAACAATCTTACTTTCATGAAAACCAAGTTTCTGAAAATGATGATGTAGTGGTGCCATCTTGAATATTCTTTGCCCTATGCCAGTCTTGGTACGGGTATATTTAAAATAGCTTACTTGCATAATTACTGATAGTGTCTCTATAAAAAAAACTCCACACAGTAAGGGAATTAATAATTCTTTTCTAATAATTATCGCTATAACAGATATTACAGCTCCGAGGGTTAAACTTCCAGTATCACCCATAAATACTTCTGCTGGATAAGTATTAAACCATAAAAATCCAATTAATGCTCCCAAAAAAGCAGAGATAAAAACAACAATCTCTCCAACATTAGGTATGTACATAATATTTAGATATTTGGCAAAATTTATATTTCCCGAAACAAAGGAAAATATTGCTAGTGCAAACACAATAATTGCTGAAATACCTGCAGCTAAACCATCTATACCATCTGTTAGATTAGCTGCATTTGATACAGCAGTAATAATAAAAATAACAATTGGAATAAATACTAACCAAGTGAATTTAGAATCGATTCCGGCCCAGGCAATTAGTGTATAGTAGTTGAATTCATTATTTTTAAATAGTGGAATAGTCGTCAAGCTTTCTTTTATGTCTTTAGTTTCTTGAGAAATCCCAACTGAATATTCTGTTATATTTCCACTAGAATTAGGTACTGTTCGAACTTTAACGTCCGGATGAAAAAACAGAATAGCGCCTACGAAAACTCCTAATATAACTTGTCCTATAACTTTAAACTTACCCTGAAGACCCTCTTTCTTTTTCTTAAATATTTTTATATAATCGTCGAGCCATCCTATCAAACCCATCCAAACCATGGAAATCATCAAAAGGATTATGTATATATTGCTTAAACGGGCCAATAATAAAACAGGTAATAGTGAACTAAAAATGATAATTAGCCCTCCCATAGTTGGAGTACCTTCTTTTTCTTTTTGTCCATCTAATCCTAAATCACGAATATTTTCTCCAATTTGCTGACTTCTCAAATAGTTGATAATTTTTTTCCCAAAAACCATAGAAAATCCCATAGAAAAAATAATTGCCATAGCAGATCTAAATGAAATATATTGGAAAACACTTGCACCTGGAAATTGGTATTGTTGTTCTAAAAATTCAAATAGGTTATATAGCATATCTAGTCTAAGTTTAAAAATATTTGTTTTGCAACTTTTAGATCACTAAAAGGATAATATTCCCCCTGGATCTCTTGATAAGATTCATGTCCTTTACCAGCAATTAATACTACATCTCCATCCTGAGCCAACCCAGCTGACGTTGCAATTGCTTCTTCTCTTAAAGTTATTTTTGATATTTTTTTAAAGTGTTCTTGTGATACTCCATCTATCATCTGTGAAATAATCTTTTCTGGATCTTCATTGCGAGGATTATCAGAAGTGAAAATAACTTTATCGCTGTGTTTTGCAGCTATTTGCCCCATGATTGGCCTTTTTTCTTGATCTCTATTTCCTCCACAACCCAAAAGAGTGAAAAGTTTTTCATTTCTAGTACGAATTTTATTTATCGTTTCTAATACATTTTCTAAAGCATCAGGCGTATGAGCATAATCAATTATTACTGTAATCTGATTTTGAGTTTGAAATGTTTGAAAACGCCCTTCTACATTTTCAAGGCTACTGATTTGTTTTAAAATATCTAATTGAGAAAACTCAAAAAGTTCTGCAACTGCATAAACAGCTAAAATATTTTGTATATTAAAATTTCCAATTAAGCTAGTCCAAACTTCTTGATTTTTTATTTTTATAAGCATGCCAGAAAATTGATGTTCAAGAAGCTTTGCTTTAAAATCTGCATTTTGTTTAATAGCATAAGTATATTTTTTTGCATTGGTATTTTGAAGCATAAAAGCACCATTTTTATCGTCTACATTAGTCAATGCAAAGGCATTTTTAGGTAAAGCATCAAAAAATGATTTTTTAGTATCTCTATAAGTTTTAAAATCTCCATGGTAATCTAAATGATCATGAGTTAAATTAGTAAATACTCCTCCCGAGAAAGCTAATCCTTCAGTTCGATACTGAGTTATTCCATGAGATGACACTTCCATAAAACAGTGAGTGATACCTAATTTTACCATATTATTAAGATGTTCATTTAATGATAGAGCATCTGGAGTAGTGTAGCTATTTTTATAAACTTTATCTCCGTACTGAATCTTTATTGTAGACAGTAATCCACAATCACAGCCTTGTTTAGTAAATAGTTCGAATAATAATGTAGCGATAGAGGTCTTACCGTTAGTTCCAGTGATACCTACCAAGTCCATTTTCTCTGAAGGATTATCGTAAAAGTTAGAAGCTATAACACCTAAAGTTTTTGCTGTATTTTTTACTAATACATAAACGACATTCTTCTTAACTTCCTTTGGAATTAATTCACAAATAATAGCTTTTGCTCCATTTTCTAAAGCTTGTGATATAAATTTATGACCATCAACTTTTAATCCTCTTTGAGCTACATACAAGCTGTCTTTTTGAATAGTCCTACTATCAAAGCTCAACGAAGAAACCTCTGTAATAGGATTTCCGTAAATCCCTTCTATAGCAACCTTATACAGTATGTCCTTCAATTTTTTTATGATAATTCTAAAATTATTTGTTCTTTATTTTGAATAACTGATCCTGGTTTAAGAGATTGTGATTTAACTAATCCTGATCCTTTTATTTTGACCTTTAAACCACTTTCTTTAATTCTTTGAAGAGCCTCAGATTTTGTTAAACCTGTAACATCTGGAACAATATTTTTTGGTCTTATATCCAGAGCTTCTAAATCTTTTTTAGATACATTGACCTGATAAGGAATGTCATTAAATATTTTTTTAGCAATAGTTTTAAAAACAGGAGCAGCAACTGTAGCTCCATAATAACCTTTAGATTTATTAGGTTTATGAATAACTACAATACATGAATATTTTGGATTTTCAACGGGGTAGAACCCTACAAAACTTGAAATATATTGAACATCATTTGTTGCATAATCAACCTGTCCAGTTCCAGTTTTTCCTGCCATTTTAAGTAATGGATCTTTAATAATATGAGCAGTTCCCCAATTTTTATCTATAACATTAAACAGCATTTTTCGAACCTTTATTAGAGTTTCCTTAGAACAAATCGAAGGATTTAAAACTTGTTTAGAAAAAACTTGAGTAGGAGTATTTCCAAAATTGCTAATTTGATCTAAAAATCTAGGTTTTACCATTTCGCCCTTGTTAGCAACAGCATTATAAAAAGCTAAAATTTGAAGAGGAGTAAAACTAACTCCATAGCCGTAAGCCATCCATGGTAAATCTAAACCATCCCAATCAGGATCTTCAGGATAAGGAATCTTTGGAATACCCTCACCTAGAATTGAAATTCCCAAAGGTTTATTAAGTCCCATATTATATAACCTATCTACAAATTGCTTCGGATTATTTTTATAATGATCGTAAATAATTTTAACTAATCCGACATTTGAAGAAACTTCAAAAGCTTTTGAAGCTGTTAAGGTTCCATAACCACCTCTTTTTGAATCCTTAACCTTATACTTTCCATAAAACAGCATTTCACCAGTTCCAGTATCTATTTGGGTTTCTTCATTTACAACGTTATCTTCTAGAGCAGCTATCATAGCCATCAATTTGAAAGTAGATCCTGGTTCAAATGTCTCTCCTACTGCGTAATTTAGTTTTTCGAAATACTTTCCTTCTTGAGTTCGACCTAAATTAGCAATTGCTTTTATAGCACCAGAATTTACTTCCATTACTACTACTGTGCCGTGATCGGCTTCAAATTTTTCTAATTGAGAAAGTAAAGCATTATGTGCAATATCTTGGATATTGACATCAATTGTAGTAAATAAATCAAATCCTTCTGTAGGCTCTTTTTCATTAGAATCACTAATAGGCTTCCAATGTCCATTTGCAATTTTTTGTTTCAATCTTAAACCTTGGTCACCACGTAAATATTGTGAAAATGCGCCTTCTAAACCAACTCTAAAATAAGTACCATCTTTATCTTTTTTCTCGTAGCCTATTGTTCTCTCAGCAATTTTCCCAAGGGGATTTTCACGCTTAATTAACTGTTCTACAATCAAGCCCCCTCTAAATGTATTTTGATTAAAAATCGGAAAATTTTTATATCTCTTTAATTGATAATAAGAAAGATCTTTATCAATTAATAAATATCTATTTTTTTGGAGACGGGCTTGTTCAATAATTTTCAAAACTTGAGCTGATGATTTAATACCAATCTTTGCAATGGAATCTGCAAGAGTTTTTTTATTTGAATTAAATAAATGTGCTGAGGGTGTAACCGCGTCCCAATACAATTCATAACGGGATATTGAAGTTGCTAAAATATTTCCGTCTGAAGCATATATGTTGCCGCGACTTGGCTCTAAAACAATATTTTTAATAAGTGCTTCAGGTTCAAGTCCTAAACTAAAATCATTTTCATAAAACTGGACATAAATGAGTTTGCCGATTAAGAATAAAGCAAATATAAACAGGGTAATAGCTATCATGTAAAACCGATGCATAATTGATTGCTGTTCAGATCTTGCCTCTTTATTCATTTAAAATATTTATTTTAATCGGTGGTGATGAAGCAGGACCAACTCCTTTTTCTTCTAAAACCCGAGTTACAGTAGATTCTTTTTTAAGAATCAAAAGTTGCTTTTTAGCGTCAATGAATTCGCTCTTTAGTGATTTTATATCAGTATTTAAAGAGGCTATTTTGAAAATTTTATTGTCTGCACTATGTCCACTTGATATCATGATTAATGCTAATAAAGAAAGGAAAAGTATCATTCGCCAGTTTTTAAAAGCATCATCTTTTATCAAAAATTCAATATTGAGTATTGACCTTAAATTATTCATCTTTTCTCTGCAATTCTTAATTTGGCACTTCTAGACCTGGAATTTATTTTAATCTCTTCTATTGAGGGTACTCTCAACTTTCCAATCTTAATCAGAGGACTCTTAGGATTTCCATAAAAATCTTTTTCTTCTTTACCTTCAAAATTTCCACTTTTAATGTATCTTTTAACTAGTCTATCTTCAAGGGAGTGATACGATATACAAACTATTCTTCCTCCTGGCTTTAAGACATCCGTAGCTTGTTCCAAAAAAGTCTTCAACACCGCTAATTCGTCATTAACTTCTATTCGAATTGCTTGAAAAATTCTAGCTAAAACTTTGTTTTTGAATCGTTGAGGCACCAAAGGCTTAAGCAGATTTATTAAATCTTGAGTTGTTTCAATATCAACTGTAGTACGATTATTAACAATTAATTCGGCAACTTTTTTGGAGTTTCTCAACTCACTATAATTAAAAAATAATTTAGATAATGCCTCTTCTGAATATTGATTTAGAACCTGATAAGCATCCAAATTTTGTGATTGATTCATTCGCATATCCAACTTTCCCTCTTTGCGAATTGAAAATCCTCGAGGACCTTCATTAAACTGATGAGAAGAAACTCCAAAATCAGCTAAAATTCCATCAACTTCAATTACTTTATGATATTTCAAATACTGTTTGAGATGGCTGAAGTTTGCTGCTACAAATTCAAATCGAAAATCATCTATTCGATTTTTATATGCATCAGCGTCTTGATCAAAACCATACAAGCGACCGTTATCATTCAACAAATCAATTATCCCCCTAGAATGACCACCACCACCATAAGTAGCATCTATATAAACTCCTTGGGGTTGAATTTTTAAACCCTGAAGTGTCTCTTTGAATAAAACCGGATTATGAAATTGTGTCATCATATTTATCTCCCATAACTTCTTCAGCTAAGACACCAAAATCAAGGGTTGCCTCATCTATCGCTTTTTCATATAGCGATTTGTCCCAAATCTCAAGAATATTAACTGCCGAAGAAACCACAATCTCTTTTCCAATTTGTGCATGTTTTACTAGGTCTTTTGAAATCAAAAGACGTCCTGAAATATCCATTTCTACTGTCTTTACACCAGCTGTAAAACGTCTTATAAAATTATTATTCTTTTTATTAAATCGATTTAAGCTATTTATCTTTTCCATTAGTAAGATCCATTCCTTCATTGGATAAAGCTCTAGACAGGGATTGAAAACTGATCTTTTTAAAACAAAGCCATCGGTAATAAGACTAGATAATTGTTTCTTTATTGCAATAGGCATCAAAATTCTGCCTTTGGCATCAACTTTACATTCATATGTTCCAATTAAATGCTGCAAAACTTTTTTAGATTTAAACCAAATATAATTTATATTTCCCACTTTTTACCACAAAAAACCACATTGTTAATAAGTTTTACCACTTCTTAAATAATTTATAATACAGGCAATAGCCAAATAAAATCAGCCACTAAATTGTAATTGTCTATATTTGAACATTAAAATTTTGAGGCAAACTGACGTAATGAATAAAATCATCCAAGAAGAAGAATTTCGGTACATAGAGTCAGGTAAAGGCCAGCCTTTGATTATTTTACACGGACTAATGGGGGGATTGAGTAATTTTAAGGGAGTAATGGATTTTTTTCCAAAAAATGGATATCAAATTATTATTCCAGAGTTGCCTGTCTATAGTTTACCTGTTTTAAATACTTCAGTTAAATCTTTGTCGGAATTCCTTTTAAAATTTATTGCTTTCAGAAGCTTAAAGAATTTTATTTTATTAGGGAATTCACTTGGTGGCCACATTGGTTTACTTTTCGCAAGAAATCATCCTAAACTACTTAAAGGCCTTGTGCTAACTGGCAGTTCGGGTTTATATGAAAACAATATGGGTGACGGATATCCCAAGCGCGGAGATTACAACTATATTAAAAAGAAAAGTGAAGCAGTTTTTTATGATCCCAAAATAGCTACAAAAGAAATTGTTGACGAAGTTTTTGAATCCGTCAACGATAGAAATAAATTAGTACGAACTCTAGCCTTAGCAAAAAGTGCTATCCGACATAATATGGCTAATGATCTACCAAAAATGAGAACTCCTACAGCTATTATATGGGGGAAACAGGACACAGTTACACCTCCAAACGTTGCAGAAGAATTTCATAATTTACTTCCTAATTCAAATTTATATTGGATTGATAAGTGTGGGCATGCGCCTATGATGGAGCACCCTAATAAATTTAATGAAATTCTTCAAGATTGGCTTGATACTTGGAAACTCTAGAACGTATGCTTGTCAAATCTGCCAAATTTATTATTAGCAATACTGATGTAGCAAAATGCCCTAAAAGTCTAATTCCTGAATATGCTTTTATTGGCAGATCAAATGTTGGGAAATCCTCTTTAATCAACTCGATTTGTAATAAAAAAAACTTAGCTAAAACTTCTTCAAGACCCGGAAAAACTCAATTGATTAATCACTTTTTAATTAATGAAAATTGGTATTTGGTTGATTTACCCGGTTATGGTTATGCTCGAGTATCTAAAACTAAAAAAAAAATATTTCAAACATTTATAACTAATTATTTTAAAATACGCATTAATTTAATTAACGCATTTTTACTAATTGACATTAGACACGAACCTCAGCCTATAGATTTAAAATTCATGGAGTGGTTATGTGAAAATATTATTCCTTTTTCAATAGTCTTTACTAAGGTAGACAAGCTTAAGCCAATGGCTATAGAGAGAAATATTATCAATTATAAAAATAAAATGTTTTC
>MDSY01091188.1_pt1 | contig 11717 bp, 11 predicted proteins | sample 811131 | NCBI WGS metagenome assembly MDSY01 (sample SAMN05326643, study PRJNA326480) | marine metagenome | isolation source: seawater | place: Atlantic Ocean: South West | collected 2010
AGTCGCACCAAACTTGCTTTTTGATCGAGGGCACGTCCAATGGCTTGACGAATCCAGAACGTGGCATAGGTGGAGAATTTGAAGCCTTTTCTCCAGTCGAATTTGTCAACTGCATGTTCTAATCCTAAGTTCCCCTCTTGAATAAGATCGAGTAACTCCATACCAGGAGGCAAGGGGTATCGACGTGCGACGCTTACCACAAGGCGAAGGTTGGAACGGATAAAACGATCTTTTGCTTGAGCGGCTTTACGGATGGCTCTATCAAGGTCTTTTCCTGTTTCACCCTCGTCTTTTCTTGCCTGAGCTTCTGCTCCGGCTTCAATCAATTTAGAAAGCTCTCTTTCTTGTTGGGCATCTAGAAGATCAACCATGCCGATTTCATTTAGATATTGCCCTACTGAGTCACTCATATTTTCTCTGCTCTCTTACTTAATTTGTTCCGCGGCACGCGCCGAGTTGTTAAATATTTAGTACGAAAAGGCGCTCACTCACAAAATTAACTTTTGTTAGGAACCTACCGAAAAACAATTGAAGCACATTTTGTGCTGTTTGTGAAGAGTTTTCTTTATGACTTATGCCACATTTTGGATAAACGCAGGTCAAGGCATGTTTTTTATTTAGCGATTCTAGAGTTACTGATAATTTAAAGTAGAATAATTCTTGTGGAAAACCTCGGAAAAAGACGTATTGGGCTATTTGGAGGAACTTTTGACCCCCCGCATTTAGGCCACTTAGCTGCAGCTTTAGCGGCGCGGGATCAACTTCAACTTGACGTGGTCCTTTTTGTCGTAGCCAACGATCCTTGGCAGAAAACAGGAGCAGGACTAGAAGTAACACTTGCTAAGCATCGATTAGAAATGACAGAACTTGTTGTCTCTGAATTTGAAGGATTAGAAGTCGAAGACTTAGAGGTCAGACGAGGCGGCCCAACTTATACTTCGGTAACTTTGAAAGAAATGAAGGATCTTTTTCCTGAAGCAGAATTGTTCCTCCTTGTAGGGGGAGATGTAGCCAGAGAACTTAATACTTGGAAAGACTCAGACTATGTTCAGAAAAATTCGGTGATGGTGGTGGTTGATCGGCCGGGATATGACGGAGCTACACCGCCGAGTGGATGGAATTTTGAAAGGGTAGTAGCAGAGACTCCAGATGTAGCAGGCACGGAAATCCGTTTATTGAGCAGCGAGGGTGTCGAAGTAAGAACTATGGTTTCTGAAGCGGTTAAGTCATATATCGATAAACATGAGTTATATGTGGGTGAAAGTTCCTGATGGAAGAACGAGAATCAGAAGAAACGAGTAATCGTTTCAGAAAGAGAGAGAAAGCCCCAGCTTCGTCTTTTGGCTGGCGATGGTTGTTTCCTGCGTTTCTTCTTGCAGCGGTTATTTGGTCGGTGTTCCTTCTCATCGAAAGTGGTGATGAACTTTTGAATGATCAGAGTGGGGAAACTTTAGGAGCTATTGAGGATCTCTCAGCACCTGGGTTTGAGGCCTTTGTTGAGCAAACCTGGTCAATGGTTATAGCAACAGAAAATAAAGAAGGGAAACTCGTAGATGTAGTAGTGGGGGCAGTAGCAGATCGAGAAGAAGGCGGTGGATCTCTGCTAGTCATATCGCCATCCTTAGTTTCGGATTTAAATTGTGATCAATCCTCATGCACTCTCTCGTCGATATATGACGAGGGTGGCCTCGGTTCTTTGACTGCAGCACTTGTAGATTTATTCAATGTTGGTTTCACAGAAGAAGTTCTTTTGACTCCTACACGTTGGACAGGTTTAGTGGCACCAGTGGATGCAGTTGAAGTGACTTTACAAAACTCACTAGTTGAAGTTACCGATGAGGGAGTTGAGATTGTTCAATTCTCACAAGGAGACGTAAACATACAAGATGAGAGAGTCGTAGATTTTCTTTCATATGCCAATTACGCAATTGCAACTGAACAAATGAATTTAAGTAAGAGTTTCTGGAAATCTTGGTTAGAAGAAATCGGAAAGAATGGTTCTCCGGCAGAGAAACTTCCCGATTTGGGTCTAAGTGTCGTTAATTTTCTTGCCGTAATAGGAGCCTCAGAGACCGGAGTAACAACTTTTCCTATAACGAACTCAGAAAGTTCAGCTGTCCCTAATTTGAGCGAACTCGAGAACATAGTTGTAGATCTATTCCCTTTCCCAATAGCAGCTGTTCCGGGAGACCGTCTAACGGTTCGTTTAATGAATGGAACTGGCGACTTTACAGTGGACTCACTAGCGCGTAAACATGTTATTTCAGCAGGAGCGGAAATAGTAGTGGTTGGAAACATGGAAACATTTGACTATCAGGAGTCCAAAGTTGTTTACCGGGATCCGTTACTAGTAGAAGAAGTTGAATCTTTAGGAACCGAATTAGGATTCAGAGTCGAATTTGATGAATTAATTAGTCCAGTGGCAGAAGTAACAGTTGTTATAGGTGCTGATTTTCTTGTATCAGTTCAGTAAAACAGACTTTTAGATTCAGAGTGGTCTCTTTGCGAAATAACCTAACAACACAAGAAATCAAGCGTTGGTCTATGCAGGCAGCAACAGCTGCGGAAGAGAAACTTGGCCAAAATACAGTCTTGCTTGATGTCGGAGCCTTAGTAGGTATAACCGATGTTTTTGTTATAACCAGTGGAAGTAATTTCCGACAAGTCCGAGCAATAGTGGAAGAAATTGAAGAACAGATGCTTTTACTTGATGGGCCTAAACCTCAAACCATTGAAGGGCGAGAATACCAAGAGGGTTCAATTTGGGTCTTGATGGATTATGGAGGATTCATCGTTCATGTTTTCGATAATGAAACACGTGAACTGTATGATTTGGAACGCTTATGGAATGACTGCCCTCGTATTCAATGGCAGGAGAGTCAGTAGTTTCCAAGGATTCGTTCAGGAGGAACTAGCACAACGACTCTTTCCTCCATGGACATGACACGGTCGTATTCATCCCAATCTTCGTGAGTTCCACCGGCAGATTCGAATACTTCACGCAATAAAAGCCTTAAATCCTCAGAACTAAAATTTTCAGGCAAGTTATGTGGGCCAATGAGCTCGGCAACACCAGTAGCGGAACGCCAAGCCCATCCTCGTCTAATCGCTACCGTTACCTGAGAACCTCGGCGAATGTGATCGAGCCGTGCTGCATGACCAGCGGACACAAAAGCCACACAAGGGGTACCTGTGGTTGGGTGATCTATGACTCCACAGTTCACAACACTTGAAAGAATACGGCCATCTTTCTGGACAGTACTCACAGTAGCGAGACCAGTTTCGCTGGATAAGAATTTTCTTACGTCTTCAATATTGGACATGTTCATTGCCTACTCTTTTATGGGGCACCAGGTAATGATTCACAGGGATTTAGATCACTATCTTGGTCAAGACGCCCTACATCACCGTAGTACGGATAATAGGTGTCAAACCAAGCTTTAGCTTCAACCCAAGTAGAAAAGTCTCCACAGTTGACAGTGTCACCCGGATTAGAAGGGGCTGCCGACGTGGTGGTTGTTGGTGGGGATGTGGTTGTTGGTGGGGATGTGGTTGTTGGTGGGGATGTGGTTGTTGGTGGGGATGTGGTTGTTGGTGGTAAAGAAGGAGATCCACTCACATTTGGTGGGTTATCACAAGATTCAATCATCGATAGAAGAGCTTCTAACTCCGCTGAGGTAACTGAAAGCCTCCAGCGTGATTTCACATTGATCCAAGAAAAAGCATACTGACACCAATAACTTGTATCAGCGGGCTTCCACTCATCAGGTCCACGTGCACCCTTAGATCGATTTTGGGAAGCAGATACAGCGATCAAATGTTGTGGATCTGAAAGGTCGTTATAAAAAGCATTTTTCTTCTCAGCGCTCCAAGCCCAACCTCCAGAATGATGAGCATTAGCAAGAGGGACAAAGTGGTCAATATCTAATGAACCCGACAAGGACGTGTACGTTCCAGCAAAAGCCCCATACCAATGGCCTGATGCGACTGAGCATCCACTTGCATTTAAGGTGACAGGCTCGAGTGATTCAAGAATTAATACTTCGTGTCGAGTATTAATGCAGTCCCCATCTTCATCTCCCCAGCCTGAACCCCAGTCATCACGATCATAAGGAACAGGGGCTTGACCTGAATCATTCACGACAAGTGAATCAATTTGATTCTGAAGTACTGCTTCCCACTCCTCTGACCAGTTATTTTCTTGCTCCTGACTTATAGAAGAAGTAGTTGGGACAACCGTTGTTTCTGTCTGGGCTGTGGTGGTTGTTTCTGTCTGGGCTGTGGTGGTTGTTTCTGTCTGGGCTGTGGTGGTTGTTTCTGTCTGGGTGGTGGAGGGCGCAGTCTCTAAAGCAGAATCTATTGCAGTGGTTTCAACTGATTCAGCACCACTCCCGCACGCGGAAACCAACAAATAGATAGTAGAAGCAAAAAATATTTTTCTCATTTTTTTGATTATTGCAGATGATCATGAAAAGCGATAATAGTACTCAGAAACTCTCAATATTCTTTAGACTCAAATTAGGTGCAACACTATGGAAAATAATCAACAAGAATTATCTGTTTCTGATGAAGCAACTAACTATGTCATCAAAAAAGGTGGGGAAGTGGTGGTTGATTATATTTCTGGCGACAATTGAAGTGGACGTCGCCCTACTCTTGCCGTGAGCACGAGCACAGCAAGAAGAAAACTTGAGGCCTATCAAAAAATTGAATTGAACTCAGAGATCTGCACTTACGTAGCGTCACCTGTTGTGCAACTCGGTGGGGAACTAGTCATCTCGTTAAAAGGTAAAAGAAAACTTCACGCACACATTGAAAACAACTGCTGCGAGTGGAGCTAGGGGGAATTGAACCCCCGACCTCTTCCATGCCATGGAAGCGCTCTTCCAACTGAGCTATAGCCCCGCAGAACCACAAAGGGTATCAGCGCTTATCGATCTCTAAACATGAGCCCAGTAAGTTATTTGTAATAACGGTGTAAGTGCCCATGTAATACCTTCCAGTTCGCTAGCCTCTTTGTGATGTCTAATGTGTACAACCCACAAGAAATAGAGTCACGTTGGCAACAACGTTGGCTAGAAGAGGGAACTTACGAGGTGGACAACGACGATCCGCGCCCTCCTTACTATGTGCTGTCCATGTACCCGTATCCAAGCGGACCAGCACACATGGGGCATGTCCGCAACTACACCATGGGTGACCTTCTCGTTCGCTATCGCACAATGCAGGGTGACGGCGTTCTATCACCTATCGGATTTGACTCTTTTGGGTTACCGGCGGAAAACGCTGCGATAAAAACAGGAACACATCCACGCGAACACACAGATAAAAACATCGAAGCTCTATCTGCATCTCTTCGCCGTATTGGCGCAGCATACGATTGGCGACGAGTGGTACGTAGTCATGACCCGGAATACATGAAATGGACACAATGGATTTTCCTCAAGTTCTATGAAGCCGGACTCGTTTATCGAGGAGAAGCCCCTGTTAATTGGTGCTCAGGATGCCAAACAGTTTTAGCGAACGAACAAGTACTCCCTGATGGAACTTGCGAACGCTCCGGCGATCTCGTGGAACAACGCAACATGGAACAGTGGTTTTACCGAATTACCGCATATGCACAAGAACTTCTTGACGACATGGAAACCGTTGACTGGCCAAACAAAGTCAAAGTAATGCAAAACAACTGGATCGGACGCTCCGAAGGAGTCGAATTCGGTCTCCCGATCGCCGACGAAAAAGGAAAACCATGTACCGATACTGAACCGTTATCAGTTTTCACGACTCGTCCTGACACAGGTTTCGGAATGACATTCGCGGTGCTTTCACCAGAACACCCCAGAGTTGACGAACTCACCACAGAAGAAAACAAAGAATCCGTACAAGCTTTCTGCAAGTCAGTAGCTGAACTCTCAGACATCGATCGCTTATCTACTGAGGGAACCTTAGACAAAAGAGGCATCGCAACCGGCGGACACGTAATCAACCCATTCACAGGTAAAGCAATCCCCGTGTTCTTAGCAGACTATGTGCTCATGACTTATGGAACAGGCGCCATCATGGCGGTACCTGGACAAGATCAAAGAGACTGGGACTTCGCCAAAGCTCACAACTGTGAAATCCTCCGCACCGTGGAACCACCAGAAGACTTCAACGGAGAAGCCTTCGTCGAAGATGGACCAGCGATCAACAGTGAATTTCTTAATGGAATGTACGTTGCTGAAGCAAAAGAAAAAGCGACGCAATGGATCCAAGAGCAACAACTCGGACACTCAAAAGTTAATTACCGGCTACGCGACTGGCTTTTGTCTCGCCAACGTTACTGGGGTTGTCCAATACCGATTGTGTATTGCGAAAATTGTGGAGAGCAGCCGGTGCCAGTCGGTGAGTTGCCGGTAAATCTTCCCGATGATGTTGAGTTCATGCCAACTGGAAGATCGCCGCTTACCACTCACGAAGATTTCTTAACTGCTATCTGCCCAAATTGTGGGGGAGGAGCAAGACGGGAAACAGACACTATGGACACGTTTGTTGACTCGTCTTGGTACTTTCTCCGTTTCGCAGATTCAAACAACAAACAAAATCCATTCGACATAGAAGCTATAGAACGATGGTTGCCAGTCGATCAATACATCGGCGGAGTAGAACACGCCATCCTTCACCTGATGTACGCACGTTTTTTCACAAAAGCATTAGCTGATCTTGGAGTAGCACCCAAAAATCTTCGAGAACCATTCAGCCGTCTCTTCACACAAGGCATGATCCGTCTTGGCGGAACAAAAATGTCTAAATCTAAAGGAAACCTTGTCGCTCCAGAAGAAATCTTGGATTATCAAGGAGCCGACGCATTAAGGCTTGCTCACCTCCAAGTCAAACCTCCACAAGAAGATGTTGACTGGGAAGATCTCGGAATAGATGGATGCTCTAAGTTCATTGGCCGTATTTGGCGTCTTGCTTTATCAACTAAAGACCTCCCAGGAGAACGTCGAGAAGGAAACCCTTCAACTGCAGATTTAGAAATTGAAAAAGCAACCCATCGCTTAATAGATCGAATCACCAACGAATATGATCGCTGGTCATACAACACCGCAATCGCTGGATTCATGGAATTCACCAACACTCTTTACCGGTGGATCCAATCAGAAGAAGGCGCACATGGCCCAATATTAGAAGAAGCAGTAGATGCCCTTCTTCTGGTCATGGCTCCAGCTGCCCCACATGTTTGCGCAGAATTATGGGAACGACGCAACGGAGGACATATCCATTTAGAAAAATGGCCGGTAGCAGATCCTGAAAAACTCAAAGAAGAAACCGTCACAATGATTGTCCAAATAAACGGAAAAGTTAAAGAACGACTCGAAGTTTCCGCGGACATACAAGAAGAAGAAGCTGAAACTCTGGCCTTACAATCATCAAAAATAGTTTCTGAACTCGGCGGCAATCAACCGAAAAAAGTTATTGTGCGGGCACCTAAATTAGTTAATTTTGTAATCTAGAAACTACTGATCACGTAAGAAACGTTCTAACTCTTCAGCTAAATCGTCACCCGAAGGAAGTTGGATCCGACTGTCATGCAAATTGTCGTAAGCCTCTTCTAACTTCTCCAACATGGTTACGTGTTCGGGGTTCTGAACAATCAAATCATCTAAGCGTGATCGCGTCGCTAAGGACTTCTCGACTAACGAACCTAAACCTATGTCGATTCCAGTCAGTTGAGTGAAGCCTTCAAGAAGTGCCATTGTGGCTGGGGGAAAACCTGAGGCAGAAAGATAATGCGGCACCTGAGCCCAAATACCAATCGCTGGAATACCTGCAGCGGCTGAAGCTACTTCAATGCTGGCTTGAATTCCAGCAGGTATCTCCAAAGAGGCAGTAACAAAATCAAGTTTCTCAATAAGCTCAGGAGTGCTTGCAGTGCAGGCAAGTCGTGTAGAACGAGTGTGAGGAACTGCGGCCGGATAGGAACCAAGACCTACAACAAGTCCCACATGTAAATCTAAGGCCAGTTTTACCACTGACTGAGCAAAATGCTTCCATTCATGATCAGGTTCCGGTCCATGCAAAAGTAAGAGAGGCCGCTGGTTGTCTTGTTCGAGGAGATGCAACTCTATTACGGGCCAATCCAGCCGTTGAACCACCCCATCAACAAGCCTCATAGTGGGTCGACGAGCACGATGATCTAGCAAACGATCGGTATTGAATCGTGCGACTAGCTTCATTTCAGAAACTTTTCTGATTTGCTGAATGGCTGAACGAGTCACTCCAGCTGCTTCCACCCATCCATCAAGTGCAAGAACTAAAACAGGGGATTCTAAATCTAGATCCTCCAAGAGTTCAAATATTTCAGGTTCTGAAGTGCTCATCCCATACCACTTATTGTTTCTGCTGCTAAATCTGCAAGAACTATGACTCTATTACCAAACGCATCAATAGCAGCGTCATCTATCTGCCCCATCACTCCAGCGGCATAACGGGTGTAAACGCCTTCAACGATGCAAGCCATCCTCCAGAAATTAAAAGCAACATAGAAATCTAAATGTTCTAAATTCCGGTCACTGTATTCACTATAGATTTGACGAATTTCTTCTGCATTGGGAAAACCCTCAGTAGTACTAGCTAATTCTGAAGATCCATCCACTTGAGAAGAAATAGATGAAATCATTCCGGCCAAGTCTGCTAAAGCATCACCTAGAGTGCAGAGTTCCCAGTCAAGAACAGCAGCAACAGGTCCGTCAACACTCATCATGCAGTTATCTAGCCGGTAATCCCCATGAACAATACTCACTCCCTGCTGTTCAGGAATACGGGCAGCCAAGAGTTCATGCACATCTAAGATTTGAGGAATCTCGCGAGTGGTTCCATCAACAAACTGTTTACGCCACCGTTTCAATTGACGCTCTATATACCCCTCACGTCTAGCTAAATCACCGAGACCGACCGCGTCTACATCCACAGCATGAATGCCAGCCAAAGTTTTAACTAGGGAATGACCCATTTGCCTACGAGTATCAATCGACAAATTTTCAGCTTCCTCACGCGTGCGCAAAATAACTCCAGGAACAAAATCCATAACATAAAACGGGGCATCATTCACTTCAGAGTCTTCACATAAACCAACAATGCCAGGTACTGGAACGCCGCTATCGGCAAGAGCGCTAATAATTCTATGTTCACGCGACATGTCATGAGCGGTGGCTAACACATGACCTAAAGGGGGGCGCCTTAACACCCATTTTTGGGAAGACTCATCATTTACGACATAGGTCAAGTTTGAATGTCCGCCAGCAATCGGAGCAAAAGAAAGACTACCTGTGACACCACTTGTATTTTCATCAAACCAGCGCTGAAGATTAGAAGCGTTAATGCCAGAAATATCAGTCATAGAATTAAAGGTAGTGCAGAGAACAACACAACTCCCTACCCTGATGACAACAAACGCTTTTTAAAGGAGAGCAATGGACGTAACCGATGCAACATTTGAAGCCGAAGTTATTAACCGATCGGCAGAAACCCCTGTCGTTGTTGATCTCTGGGCTCCATGGTGCGGACCATGTAAACAATTAGGGCCGATACTCGAAAAGGTAATCGGAGAAACTCAAGGAAAAGTAGTACTAGCGAAAGTAAACGTTGACGAAAATCCAGGCATCGCCCAAGCTTTTCAAGCACAATCTATTCCAGCAGTGCACGCCATTATCGACGGAAGGCCTGTGGATTCATTTATCGGTGCACAGGGTGAAGAGGCGGTACGAGAATTTGTCAACAAACTCTGCGGTGAAGAAATACAAGAACCAGTAGATCCACGTATAGCAGCAGGGGACGAGAATTCGCTTCGAGCACTCCTTAGCGAAGAGTCAGACAACCTAGAAGGCGTATTAGCTCTTGCGTCTCTTTTGATTGAACGAGACCAGGAAGGGGACCGAGAAGAGGCTTTACAGTTACTTGAACGAGTCCCTCAGACTCCTGAAGTCCGACACCTAGCAGCATTGGCAAGAGCTGAAGTGGTGGAAGACGTTAACGCCAGGTTAGAGGAACTACTTTTACAGGCGAAAGAAGATGATGAAGCGAGACAAGCCTTCGTAGATCTTCTTGAAGTGATAGGCCCTGATAGTCCCCAAGCTACAGAATGGCGTCGAAGGTTAGCTTCAACGCTTTACTAATCTCAAATATTTATGATCCTTCAACTCGGCAAAGAGACCACCTTCGATATAACGCATCGAGCATTAGTCATGGGAATCCTCAACCGGACACCAGACTCCTTTTACGATCGCGGAAAATACTGGTCGTTTGACGATTTTCTTCGGTTAGCAGAAGACCACGTAAATAAGGGCGCAGATTTTCTCGACGTTGGCGGCGTTAAAGCAGGGCCAGGACCAGAAGTAACTGAAGCAGAAGAATTAGAGCGCACAATACCTGGAGTTGAGGCTCTAGCAGCAAGGTTTGATTTACCAATATCCATCGACACCTGGAGAGGCTCAGTCGCAGCAGCAGCTTTTGACGCAGGTGCATGCATCGGAAACGACATCAGCGGATTTTCCGACCCAACTTTTTTAAAAGCCTGTGTGGATCATGAAGCATCGGTAGTAGCGACGCATGTTCGAATTGGCCCACGAATACCAGATCCAAATCCGATCTATAAAAACCTTAAGAAAGAGGTAAAAGGTTTTCTTTCAAAGCGAGCAAACTGGGCACTTGAAGCGGGAATACCCAAAGAACGTATCATGATTGATGCGGGATTAGACCTTGGTAAAACCCCTGCTATGTCAGCAGAACTACTTCGGAACTCAGACGATCTTTCTACACTCGGTTACCCAGTTTTTCTGTCTGCATCAAATAAAGGTTTTCTAGGTGAGTTAAGTGGAGCGGACATTAATAGTCGCAGAGAGTCCTCTCTCGCTGCGCATGCGTTAGGCATACTCCTTGGTTGCAGAATTCTAAGAGCGCACGATGTCCAAGGTTCGCGTAAGATCTCAGATGTGATGGCAGCAATTCTTGAACAGGGATCTGGAGAATAAGTTTGTGGGTATTGAGAAAGTCATACTCGTAGCTGGCGATGATTCGCTGTTGATAGCAGAAACAGTTAGTTCTTGCATAGATAAAGCCATCGGAAACCAAGACCGCTCTTTAGTACTCGAAGAATTAGATGAAAATAACTATCGAACTGAAAAAAGTTCAGAATTCTCCGTAGGGTCACTTGTTGACGCAGCCCAAACACCCCCGTTCTTAACAGAGAGTCGCGTGGTAGTAGGTCGACACATCGGACGCTTTGGTGCTAAAGAACAAATTGAACCACTTCTGGAATATTTGAACTCTCCGTTACCGACGACCACACTCATCCTGGTGTGGGAGAAAGGTTTAGAACCAGCGCAGCAACGACTTCCTTCTCTGCCGAAGCCACTAGCGGAAGCTGTCGAAGGTGCAGGGGGAAAAATCATCTCATCAACAGTTGGGAGGGGAAGAGAAGCAGATCAGTGGCTTGAGCAAAGACTCAGTTCCTCCGATATTGAAATTGACAGAAAGGCGCAAGCAGCGATTATTAATCGGCTTGGACAAGACCGGACACGAGCAATTGCGTTACTGGCGTTATTAGAAACGGTGTTTGGTTCAGGAGCACGGCTAACGATTAACGATGTGACTCCTTATTTGGGAGAAGAAGGTGACGTCGCACCATGGGATCTAACAGACGCGATAGACCGAGGGAACACCGTGAAAGCATTAGA
>MDSY01145036.1_pt1 | contig 11714 bp, 8 predicted proteins | sample 811131 | NCBI WGS metagenome assembly MDSY01 (sample SAMN05326643, study PRJNA326480) | marine metagenome | isolation source: seawater | place: Atlantic Ocean: South West | collected 2010
CTTTGGAAGGAATGATTGCTGAAATAAATTGGTATGCAGAAGAAGTAATAAATAAATCAAAGTAATATTCATACGGTGAATAATGGTTGAGATGGCCGGATTTAAACCGACGATCGCTAAATCCCAAACCTTGCTATTGTTAAATATGTGAGAAAGGTCGGGTACTTTCAATTGTGTACTTTAAATAATGTGTTTAAAAAAACTAAAAAAAAGATTAGTAACTATCCAAAAGTCTGCTAATATGCACGGTTCAAATATTATGCGTCTGGTTTATTAACATATTTATAATTTTTGGAAAGGGGTAAGTTGAAAATTAATTTACAAAGAAAGTAGACATAGAAGGTAAATTCAGTGAAAATACAAATTACTGGACGAATCTTGAATAACTAAGAATTATTCAACAAGTAGGAAAGAATAAACAATTAACGATGTTATTAACATAACACCGGGGAAATAGAGAGAAAATTATGGCTAAATATAAATTATCATTTAAAAATTTATTCACAGTAGTGGTTGCTTTTATTGGAAGTCTTGTTTCCACAACTGTTAGCGCTCAAGCTAACGATGTAGAAACCGCAGATACACCTGCACCTAAAGCTGCTGGCAAGGATGCAAAAAAAGATGCATCTGGCTCTCTAAGCGCTGGAGCGATTGCAGCTGCCGTTGCGGCTGCTGCTGCTATTGCTGCTGCTATTGATTCTGGAGATGGAGGCGGCGCTGCACCAGCACCAGCTCCGACACCTGCACCAACTGCTGCACCAACACCTGCACCAACTGCTGCACCTGCACCAACACCTGCTCCTACAGAAACATACACTTACTTTATTCCTAATAGAGCTAATATTAATACTACGACTCAAACTGAAACAACTACCAGCACATTAACTAATGAGTTCAGACCTGGTGTTAATACGAGCACTAATACTAATACAACTACTAATACATTAACTAAGTACAATCAGTTAACGCAAACTAATACTTCAACTTCTACAAGCACTAATACGAATACAAGTACAAGTACTAATACACAAACAGCTACACAGACATTTCTTGATGAAGATGGGAATCCAACTGGTGATGGATCAGGAACCCTTGGTGAAAATATAATAAACATAACACTAGGTGGTGGAGCATTCGCCAATCAAGCTGACGGATTAGTAGAAGGTCAGAACTTTGGTTCAGACGGAACTGACGGTAATCTTTCAATTGATTTACCGCAGTTAGTATTAGAATATAATATTCTTTATGACTCAGGGCCGTTAATGGGAAGTCCAGCAACTCCTGGTGGTCTTCAAATTGATATTGAGCAAGAATTTATGCTTGATCTCGATAGAGTATACGGATTCGGGAATTCTGATGATCCGCTCGGCGCTGATTCTACTGGTCAAGGAAATAAGTCAATAACCTTGTCATACGAACAGCCTGATGTAGAAATTGTTCAAGATATCTTTGTCGAAGTTGAGTTGATTCAAGACTTTACTCAGACTCAAGATATTGTTCAAGAGGTTAGCCAGCCTATAGCAGCTACTGGAACAAGGCTAGTCGGCGAATAAACGAACTAAGTTTAAAAAACCACATTTATTAAATTAAATGTGGTTTTTTTTTGCCTTAAATAAAATGTTTTATGTTCTAAAAAATAGGTTATTTTATGCAGAACTTCGATGAGAATCTAACAAGTGTGCTCTAAAAATTAGTATTAAAGGCCCTTACGAACGATTAATTTAGTAATTTAAGGCATATCATGCTTAAACTAATTAAGGCTATTTCGAACATCTTAAAGAAAGCTAGCCCCTTAAGTGTTCCGTATTCCAATAATAAGGAACTAGTTTTGAATAAATAGCATACAAGGTATCCTAAAACTTATAATAAAACTCTATGTTAATTTCAGTTAATCTAGGATGAAGTTTTTGTTTAGACTGAACCACCGTTCCAGTAACTTCATCAAGATAGAATAAGTTCTTTGCTTTCCATGCAATAGATTTGAGTCTTGCTACCTGCTTAAGCTTTAAAACTTCTGTCTTTGTGCCAAATCTTCTAATATTTTCTTTCTTAGCTGAATAAGTTGACTCTATAGTTCCACCAAAGAAATCAGGCTCATACAAATCAATAGACTCATAAGACGTAGTATCGATGATCTCAGAATTAAGCTTCTGAGGATTACGAATCTCGAAGTCATGAAGAAGTCCTGTTGTTTTTATGACTCTTCCATTTTGGGTGTAAAGTCTTACATTATCATTACCAACCCATTCGTAAACATCTCCTTCAATATAAGCCAAAATAAGAATTGAATGCGGCCCACGGTCAAATTGCACTTTAGCAAAGCTATAATCATAACTATCAAATACCTCTTGAGTTATCTCATAGTCCGGGAAGCCAAATATTACTTTATTTACTTCAGAGAAATTTTGCATATAAGCAATAGGCAACTGTGAACAAGATGAGATAAGCAAAAATAAAGGGATAAACCTAATCATAAATATCACTCCAGTCTCTCATGAAATTATTTTCACTTGCTGAGTATGTGGTACTCCATAAGTCTTGAGCATGAACAAGAGACTGAGCACCATCCCTTGTTAAGGGTCTTAGTCCAAAGCCGGTCATGCCTCTAGAATATTTATCAAAAAACATTTGGATCGGAAGATTAAAAAAGAACCCTTTATCAAAACTACCTTCGCCAAATTCTTCTTTACTGATATCTGTAAGGGAAAAGAAAACTCCCATATTAGCACCACTTCTAAATTCTCTAGAAAATGTAAAAGAAAAACCTGAATCTTCAGCAAGGAATCGACCAGCTTTTATTTGCGCTAAGACTCTTGTATTTGGCTCTCGGTAAAATAGATTAAAGTGGCCTGTCGTAGTTTGATAAGCCCTAGTGCTAAAGAGCTGCCTAAAAGCTCTCTGTTTAACTCTCCAAAGTTCTGCGCCTATACCAAAAGATCTCCCAAATGGTCGCCAAAGAACCTCTCCCCCCATTCCTAGAAACATAGGTTCCAATATACCGCCTGATAATTTGGCATAAATATCTTTATAAGGATGCTTGAAATAATTCATTTGCAATCTAGTAATATTTAATTTGTTACTCTGCTGCAAATATTTAACAATATCAGTTCGAACATGAGGAAGTACGCTATCTGAGGCAAGTTTGAGTTCACCAAAAGTATCATACAAACCTAGTGCAGTTATTGCTAAAATATTGACATCTCTGCGAACAATAACTTCTGTATGAGCAGACAGAGCTATTTCACCAAAATAAAACCCGTCCGGGCCTCCAATTTGACTGCGTATTGCTGGAGAAAATTTATTCATGATGACTGGAAATTTGATAGATGGTTTATATTCATATTCTTCTTTAATAATTGGAGGAGCCTTATAAATATCAACAGATTCCCTTAAAGCATTCGCAAGACTTGCATCATCAAATTTATTAAAGTCATCCCTTGGAATATTAATCGTATACATTGCTTGATCAGCATTGATGTTAGTTAAGGTAAAGTTTTTAATTTCATCAGGAGCTATATCATTTAAGATTCTTGTAACTCTTCCAATAGCTAGCGGCTGACTCAAATACTTACTTTGAGCAAAAGCGACTTCAAAGGTATCGGATTCTGCCTTACGATTTGCATATTGCACATAAAAGCTAGCTTCTCCAAGAAATTTTAAAGAAGTTCTATAGAGATACTTATCACCACCCTGCTTATTAACAAGCTTATAAAACTCTGCATTCTTAATTTCATCTCGAGGATCTCTTTTTTTAACATAAGGATCCTTATCTCTGTATAAACCAGCAAGTGAAAACCCAAAATTAAGCTCATTACCTCTAATATATCCAAGCTTTACGTGAAAATTTTTTGTAACTGGATATACAAAATTATAATTAACTCTGCTTTTTTGAGCTACAGGTAGATATCCTTCAAATTTATCAAGAACATACTGACCATTAACTACCTTGTCTGATTCTTTTCCATATTCATTTCCATCATATTCAATTTTAAGTCTTGTACCTTTTAGCCGTGGTAAATAAATTTCCACACCACCAAATAGACCAGCAGTTTTACCTGAAAAAAATGTATTATAGTTAAACTCACCTCCCTGAGTATCGCCACTTGTGTTTCTGTCTCTGCTATTAAATCTATCGCCGAGATAGGTGAATGGATTCTTGACCCTATTTTTACCTATTACGCCCCATCCCATCCCAAGAGTCAGATCAATGTTGGCGATCATTTTAGAGGCAACAATATATTCAGAAGCAAACAAGGAAGATCCTCCAAGATCTCTAAATCCAAGAGCAATCTGCGGAGAATATTTTCTTTCTTTAAGAAGCCTTAACTTTGCATCAAAGCTTTTATCCTTATAAGATTGTGAGCCACTAAAGGCAGGAACTTCACTATATAGTTTATTATTAACGTCAGTATATTGATAAGACGCTTCAAACCAATCAAATGGATACCCAACAAACGAACCTCTAAGGTATGGCTCTAAGTGTGACCACGTAAAAACTATAGAACCCTCAGGATAAAATCGAGCTGATGGCATCATAATTAATCCTGCCGTCCCATAATTTGACATACTTGGATTAGAAAAATGTGGGTAAATATACTCTTTAACTTGCGCCCCTAGATGAATTGGGACGCTAAATATAAACATGAGGATAAGAAAAGCCCTCATAAGAATTACCTTTTAATTATTATTAGATATAGCTGCTATCGATGCAGCAGTAACGGATAAACTAGCAATAATTGGTGAGACAGTTTCTACTAATGCTAAGGAATCCATTGGGCGAGCTTTTCTTGGGACAATAATAGACGAGCCTGGCAAAATATCATTTTTTGAAAAAGGACCTCTCTCTAAAAAACTAATGCTTACAGGAGCAGATTTACCATTCGGCAAGATAATATACATTCTTTTTTTGTCTGCTTCTTTTTTATACCCTCCGGCAAATCCAATATAATCATTAGACCTAAGCCTTTCTGAGTATGGAACTGTAATGGGATTCAAAACTTGGCCAACCACAGTGACAGTACTTTGAATAGATGGAATATATATCTCATCACCACCCTCTAGAAGAAGATCAGAAGATGGGTTTCTTGCAACCGTATTAGGATTTAATTCTGCTACCAACCTTCCTACAGGTTCTGCATCAGAAATTTCAGTCATTAGGGAAACTAGGCCGATCAAGTCGGTCGAATTTTGCTTTAAATATCCGCTAGCTACTGCAGAAGCGAGAATCTCAGAAAGTTCAGCCTTAGCTCTTGTTAGAGCTTTGACTTCAGCGTCCTTGACAGAAGTTCTGCTTAGAATGCCCCCTAGAGGAAAAGCGTCAACAGTGAGGCCACCAGCTCTTTTGTATATATCTGATAGTTTCATACCTTTAGAAATTAGATACATGCCTGGATTTACAAACTCACCCACTAGCTTCACGTAACCTTGATTGGTGGCAGAATTCCTCAGATGAGGCTTAAAAAATATTAAGTTAGTTGAACTTTCCAATTCATTACTAGAAATGTTACTAAAGGTACCAGGTCTTTGGCCGACTTCAAAAAGTGGAATTTCATCATAATTAGGAAACAAAAAACCACCAGCAATATAAAAGAGATCAAGTGCATTTGTATCCTTTGCAATGGGATAAATACCTGGAAATCTAATATTTCCCGTAACTGGAATTGATGTAACCAATAGAATCGGGAGTAAATCTGGGTTTGTATTAAAAATATCTGGGCATGCAAGATCAGCATTAGAAGAAAATACTTTTAACTTAGCATCCATTGCTTTGACGACGTTGCTATCCATAAGAGTATCAAGAGAAAGCATGCATACATTTGCTACATCCAGAGACTTCATGGATTTGTTTACTGACGTTGGAATTTCAATGCCTTTCAATTGAGCTGCAACTGCCAAATTATTCTGAACTGTTTTAGTTCCATATAAATTCTTCAATTTTTCTGAGAAAAAAGAAGCTACGGTCCTGGATTGAAGAAACTTAATATCATTCTTAGAAAAAAAATATACCTTATCACCAGATCTTAAATCTATAGAATTAACTGTTGACTGATCTGTTGCGGAAAAACCTAAATAACTAGAGGATCTAGAATTAAAATTTAACCTTTTAATTACTGCAAAACCAGTATATGTATTGCCCAATAAATCTGAAGAAACCTGAATTAAGTTGCCTAGTTTCAGGCCATCACGATAGGAGAACTGTCTGGGATTTCTTATGGTTCCCTCGATAGAAACATAATTAATAGTTTGTCCATTTGAGGGATTAACTCTTATCTCATCACCATTTTCGAGAATAAATGCAGATAGATTAACTGGGTTCAGTATTGTTCTTTGGCCAGTTGGAAGATTTCTGATGACAGAGATATTTTTTAAATCTGCAAAAGGAGTTACTCCAAGAGCAAAAGAAAGGGCCTGCTCTATGGTTTCACCCTCTTTGAACTCATAAATTGCAGGTCTTATGACCTCGCCAAGGATTGAAATGCTATTAGCTAAACCGCCCAAAAGCATTGTATCCCCATCATTTAAAACTAAATCTAGGTTAGATGAGTTGCCATTAATCAATAAATCATAGAAATCTAAGGAAGCATATTCTTTGCCACCTCTAAGTAATTTTACATTTCTTAATGATGAATTAGCTTTTATTCCCCCGGCTGATATAAGTGCATTCAAAGGAGTACTAAATGCATTTAGTACAAATGTTCCTGGTGAGCGGATATTACCAAGAATAAAAACTTGCTTAGATCGGATCTGTTTTAAGGAGAGAACTAACTGCGTTCCAATAAAATTTTGATTTACAATAGCTTGAATTTTTTCTGTTGCCTCATCAAACGTTAAGCCTGCAAGCATTATTGAACCTATACCCTCAACAATAATAGTGCCCTGATTATTAATTTGAATTGGTTCATTCATATCCAAACCGCCATACAAATAAATATTTAACTCATCACCAATTTTAAGTTTATATTCCCCAGATACAGGCAAACTATCATAAAAATTAAACTCATTAGCATATCCTGAGAAAATATCTGAGCCAAAGAGTTCAAGATCTTGAAAAGACTCAGGGGCTGGTAAGAGTTTTTCATAATCTCTGTACTCTTCAATCAAGAAGCACGCTCTGCTATCTTTGGTGCATAAATCTGTTGCGAGCTTCAATCTTTTCTCATTTAAATCAGCAAGCGTAACATTTTGCATATCCCTTTCATTTAAATCATTTAGCTTATTAAAAATAGAAGAGAACTCGTTTTGAACAAATGATCTATAGCCTTTATCCTCAGAAATGCCTCCACTAGTCTGATCTTCTCCCTCGGCAGTAAGGGCTTTTAACAGCTCTGAATTTGCTATATCTTGAGCATCAATTGAAATCGAGGAGAGCAAAATTGTAGTTAACAGGAGGGATTGTAATAATTTTTTCATAGGATCTAGACTCATAAAAATATTCCGTAATTATACACTTTTACTTACAAAATTTGATGGCTCTGTATAAATATAATTAATCATTAACAAAGTATATATCAGCTCTTTTTCTTATAGATTAAGTAATAAAAAATAACTTGAATTACTGGTATTCCTATGACATAGATGCATTAAAATAGGTTCATAAAATTTATTAACTTTTTATCAAAAAAACTTGATAAAATAACAACCTAATCAGATCTAATATTAAATTCCTATGGCCCTCTCTCATTCGTGGCATCTTCAAAATTCTATTTGTGAAATTTTTCCAGAGAAGCATGGTGATCACAGGGGATTTTTATCTGAAACGTTTAAAGTTAATTCTCTAAAAGAGCTAGGTATTAACGATACATTTCTTCAAGATAATCATTCTTTATCTGTAGATAAATATACCTTTCGAGGACTTCATTTCCAAAGACCTCCTCATGATCAGGCTAAATTAGTTCGAGTATTAAAAGGGAAAATACTTGATATTTTTTTAGACTTACGTCCCAGTTCACCAAGCTATTTGCATCATCATATGATTGAAATATCTGATCAAAAGTTTAATCAAATCTTCATTCCATCTGGTTTTGCTCATGGATTCTTAACATTAGAAAAAAATTGTGAAATTTTTTATAAAACATCAAATTATTATAATCAATCTCATGATGTTTCTTTGGCTTACTTTGATCCAACACTGAATATTAAACTTCCCTGTAGCATAGAAGAGATGACAATATCTGACAAAGATAGAGAAGCATTGATGTTGAAAGATCTTGGAGATATATTCAAATGAGAATTTTAGTAACGGGTGGGCTGGGATTCATAGGCTCTGCCTTGATTAGAAATCTGCTTGATAAGACTGATCATACGATCTTAAATATTGATAAGTGCTCATATGCTTCAATGCCAGAAGCCTTAGAGGGTAGAGAAAATTTAAAAAACTATGACTTTGAAAAAATAGACATAACTGATGGTGTTATGGTCAATAAGATTGTGGCAGAATTCAAACCAAATAAAATATTTCATTTAGCTGCTGAAAGTCATGTTGATAGGTCAATTTCAGGGCCAGAAGATTTTATACAAACTAATATAATTGGAACATTCAATATCCTAGAGTCTATTCGAACTAATTTCACAAAACTTAATGAAGATTTTATACTAGTCCATGTGTCTACTGATGAAGTTTTTGGCAGTCTAAAAATGGATGATGAGTTATTTGTGGAGCAAACTCCTTACGCTCCTAATTCTCCATATTCTGCCTCAAAGGCCAGCTCGGACCTTTTGGCTAGATCATGGAATAAAACTTATGGCATAAGATGTGCAATTACAAATTGTTCAAATAACTATGGGCCATGGCAGAATCCAGAAAAACTTATTCCAAAAACTATTATGAATGCACTAACAGGTAAAAAAATACCAATATACGGAAAGGGAGAAAATATAAGAGATTGGTTACATGTAGATGATCACGTTAATGCCTTAATAAAAATATCTGATATCACAACTAAATTTGAAAAATTTAATATCGGCGGAAATCAAGAAATGTCTAATATAAATTTAGTTAAGTTAATTTGCTCTTACTTAGATCTCAAAATGCCCTCAAAAAATGCATATATAGACCAGATAGAATATGTAAATGATAGGCTTGGGCATGATCTACGTTATGCAATAGATGCAAGCAAGCTTTCTAAAGAGTTAAATTTTCAACCTGCATACCTTTTGGATGATGGAATTAAAAGTACTATTGACTGGTACATTGATAACTTAGAATGGGTCAAATCTAAATTAACTACATAGTAAAATGGATATCGCTATAATTGGAGGGGCAGGTCAACTTGGGAGATGTGCCTATGATGCTTTGAAAACAAATTTTAATACTGTGTCTTTTACAAAGGATTCTTTATCTGTAGATAATTATGAACAATTAAATGATCTAATATCACCGCATTCGCCGAAATATATAATTAATTGTTCAGCATATACAAAAGTTGAATTGGCAGAGTCTGAAAAAACTTCAGCCAATAGTGTAAATTTTATTGGTGTTAAAAATCTTTGTAGAATCTGTACAGAAGTTGATGCGACTCTCATACATTTTTCTACTGATTATATTTATGATGGAGAGAAAGAGTTACCCTACTCTGAATCTGATGCGCCAAATCCAATTAATGAATATGGAGCATCTAAACTAAAAGGAGATATTTATATCGCTAAAAATTTAAAAAAATATTTTATTTTCAGAGTATCAGGAATATTTAGTAAGTACGGCGAGAATTTTGTAAAAACTATGTTGAAGTTAAGAAATAAAGATAATTTATCAATTATTAGTGACCAGATAATGAAACCATCTAGCGCTAAATTTATTTCAGATTTTCTGAAAATTAACCTTCAAAAAAATAATTTTACAAGAATGAATGCTGGAGAATATAATCTAGCATCAGAAGGTCCTGAATTATCATGGTATGAATTTTCAGAAATTATATTTAATTCCTTGGTTGATCAGAGTCTCGCAAGTAATGTACCCAAGTTAATTCCGATTTCTTCAAGTGAATATCATGGAAAGGTTGACCGACCAAAGTATTCTGTTCTGTCAAATGCGAAAGTGAAAAAAAAATTTATTATAAGGAATAGTGACTACAGAAAAAATTTATTAGAAGAAATGAAGGAGATATTTCAAGCAATATGAAAGGAATTATTTTAGCAGGTGGCTTAGGGACTAGGCTTCATCCATCAACAGTGAGTGTTTCGAAGCAGTTGCTTCCAATATATGACAAGCCCCTCATTTTTTTTCCATTAACAACATTAATGTCTGCTGGAATAAATGAAATACTAATTATTTCAACCGAGGATTGTATACCTCTTTATCAAAGACTATTTCAGGATGGCAGTAAATTTGGTATCAATATTTCATACGAAGTTCAAAATGAGCCCAAGGGAATTGCAGAAGCCTTTATTATTGGAGAAAAATTTATTGATAATTCTCACTCCACTCTAATACTCGGGGATAACATATTTTATGGCAATGAGCTAAAGGTCCAATTAAGTGAAGTTGTAAAAGAGCCATCGGATGGAGCTAAAATATTTGCATATAAGGTATCAGATCCTGAGAGGTATGGTGTGGTTGAGTTTGGTGATGGCCTCGATGTTTTGTCAATAGAGGAAAAGCCAGTCTATCCTAAATCAAAGTATGCTGTAACCGGCTTATATTCTTATGACGCTAACGTATCAGATTTAGTTAGATCCCTCGAGCCATCCTCAAGAGGAGAGCTTGAAATAACAGATCTCAATAATTTGTACCTAAATAGTAATAACCTTGATGTTAAATTAATGGGTTCCGCTGATGCCTGGTTAGATGCCGGAACACCAGACTCTTTATTGGAAGCAGCTCACTTTGTGCAAACAATTCAAAATAGTCAGTCTATACAAATTGGTTGCCCTGAAGAAGTTGCATTGAAGCAGAATTTTATTTCTAAAGAAAAATTTGAGCAAATAATTCAGACTGCTCCAAAGAATAAATATGGAGATTATCTAAGATCGCTTCTAATTGATTGTTAAGTCTTAGACTTAACACTATCTCTCGTAGCAACGTAATACATAGTGATGAGAAATGGAAGGAATAACGAGAATCTATACCTAACGAAAGTTCCTACATTTTGTGATAAAAATGCATAGAAAGAAAGGCCTAACAATAAAACTGAAAATAAGAATATAAATTCTTGATTGCGAGCCACTTTATAGTTTTGCGAAATGTAATACAGTCCATATATAAGGGCAATACTCTCAAAACATTGAACGATGTATAATGGGTTTCCCCAATCCCATGGCAAAGGCATTAGCAAAAACTCTGGGAGTTTTGTAAGAGTTACGAAGAAGACTTCAAACAATGTATCTAGGTAATACAAAGAAGCATCTCCAAATCTTCCCCACATTTTATAGCCACCAGCCATATTTTCTGCGATAAATCCAATTCTGTAATAGTTCAACCAAAGCAAAAGAAATTCTTGTGCTGCAAATGCAGCTCCTAGTCCCAGCCCAAAGAAAGTAACCATGCCAGCCATGCTTTTATGGGCTTTAAACAATGTTCTGCCTACAAAATAAACTGCTAGAAATAAGAATAGCTGTATCTTAAGGAAGTAAAGTGGTGTCAGAAATAATAATCCAAAAATATTCTTTAAATTCACAAAATTAATTAATGAAACTATAGCCAAAATAATTACAAGAGAATCTCTTAAAGAGAGAGAAGAATATAGCACAAAGCTAGGTACCAAAAAAAAGAAAATCAA
>MDSY01067878.1_pt1 | contig 11711 bp, 14 predicted proteins | sample 811131 | NCBI WGS metagenome assembly MDSY01 (sample SAMN05326643, study PRJNA326480) | marine metagenome | isolation source: seawater | place: Atlantic Ocean: South West | collected 2010
AACTAAGCCAGCAGATAAAGAAGTAGCAGCTAAAGAGTCAGAAACTAAGCCAGCAGATAAAAAGGATTAACTCTTGGCTCAGAATAATTCTCTTGGTGGAATAGGGCAAATGAGCGAATTAAAAAGTCGCTTATTGTTTCTTCTTGGCGCACTAATCATTTTCCGCTTAGGTGCGCATATTCCCGTTCCGGGAATAGATCCATTAGAGCTTAAGAAACTTTTTGATACGCAAAGTGGGGGTCTTCTTGGAATGTTTAATATGTTCTCTGGGGGAGCTCTAAGTCGCTTCACTGTTTTTGCTCTTGGCATTATGCCTTACATTTCAGCGTCAATTATTATGACGCTTTTAACGTCGATGAACGCAAGATTAAAAGATCTTAAAAAAGAAGGTCAAGCAGGTCAAAGGGTAATAACTAATTACACTAGGCAAGCTACTGTATTTTTAGCAACTTTTCAAGCATTAGGAATAAGTGTGGCATTAGAATCTCAGCCTGGTCTTGTATTGGATCCTGGTTTACTTTTTAGGTTGACAGCTATTGTTACATTAGTTAGTGGCACAATGTTTTTGGTTTGGTTAGGAGAGCAGATAACTGAACGTGGAATTGGAAATGGTATTTCTATGATTATTATGGCAGGAATTGTTGCAGGACTCCCAAGTGCATTAGGTAATACACTTGAGTTAACAAGAACAGGAGCTTTTTCCATTCCTTTAGTATTCTTTCTTATAATCGCAATAGTTTTAGTAACAGCGGTAGTTGTTTTTGTTGAGAGGGGACAAAGAAGAATTACAATTAATTATGCTAAAAGACAAGTTGGAAATAAAATGTACGGGGGACAGTCTTCTCATTTACCACTTAAAATAAATCAAGCTGGTGTTATTCCTGCTATTTTTGCTTCTAGTGTAATTCTATTCCCGGCAACAATAGCTGGTTGGTTTGGTACAAATGAAAATATGTATTGGTTAAAAGATATAAGTGCAGCAATTTCACCAGGACAACCAATTTATATTCTGTTGTTCGGAACAGCAATTATCTTCTTTGCATACTTTTATACTGCAATTACATTTAACCCAAGTGAAACAGCAGATAATTTGAAGAAAGGCGGGGCATTTGTTCCTGGAATAAGACCAGGAGAACAAACAGCTCGATACATAGATACAATCGTTGGACGTTTAACGTTAATTGGAGCAATTTATATAACCGCAGTATGTTTGGTCCCTGAATTTTTAATACTAAAATTTAATACCCCATTTTACTTTGGCGGAACTTCTCTTCTAATTATTGTAGTTGTTACCATGGATTTTATGACGCAAGTTCAATCTCAAATGATGTCTTATCAGTACGACGGCTTGTTGAAAAAAGCTAACTTTAAGACTAATTCTGGAAACAGAGGAATTTAGTTATGGGTAAAGAAGATGTCCTTGAAATGGAAGGAGAGGTTTTAGAAAACCTTCCAAATGCAACATTTAAAGTAAAGCTAGAAAATGGACACGAGGTATTGGGTTACATTTCAGGAAAGATGAGAATGAATTATATTAGAATATTGCCTGGAGATAAGGTAACTGTTGAAATTTCACCTTATGATCTTACAAAAGGACGAATAACATTTAGAGAAAAATAAATTTAATCGTATTGAAATTAAGGAAAAATTATGAAAGTTAGAGCATCAGTAAAAGCATTATGTAGAAATTGCAAAGTAATTCGAAGAAATGGGGTAGTTAGAGTTATTTGCAAAGAGCCACGCCACAAACAGCGACAAGGTGCGTGCCATTAATTTTACGTTGTTAAGAGACCGAAAAATAGTTATAATTTAAGGCTTTATTGAAATAATGCCGTTTTTATTGGAGTAATATATATGGCCCGTATTGCAGGAGTAAATGTACCAGATAATAAACATACCGAGATAGCTCTAACGTCTATTTATGGTGTTGGTAGAATAACAGCAAAAAAAATATGTGCTGCTGCCGGAATTGAAGTGACATCAAAACTCAAAGATTTGAATGAAGCTGACGTTGAAAAGCTAAGGGAACAATTAAATAGCTTTACAGTTGAAGGAGACCTTCGACGAGAAGTGCAGATGAATATTAAGCGTCTAATGGATTTAGGTTGTTATAGAGGTGTAAGACATCGAAGGGGTTTGCCGGTTAGAGGGCAAAATACAAAAAATAATGCAAGAACTAGAAAAGGTCCTATACGCGCAATTAGGAAATAAAAAAGGGTAAATCAGAATGGCAAAAGATAATATTAGAGTAAAAAAGAAAGTTAAAAAAAGTGTTGTAGAAGGCATAGCTCATATACACGCTTCTTTTAATAACACCATTATCACTATAACCGATAGACAAGGAAATGCTTTGTCATGGGCGACGTCTGGCGGGGCTGGATTTAAGGGATCAAGAAAAAGTACTCCATTTGCAGCGCAGGTTGCAGCCGAGGCAGCTGGAAAAGCGGCGCAAGAATTTGGCGTAAAGAATATTGAAGTTAGAATTAAGGGCCCAGGCCCTGGAAGAGAGTCATCTGTAAGAGCTCTAAATTCAGTAGGTTTAAAAATAACAAGCATTCAGGATGTAACACCAGTTCCTCACAATGGATGTAGACCACCAAAGAAGAGAAGAATTTAATTTTGTTTAGTTATAAAAAACTAATAGGAGAATAGAATTGGCTAGAAATCTTGACCCAAAATGCCGTCAATGTCGAAGAGAAGGCGAAAAACTTTTTCTTAAAGGCGAAAAATGTTTTACTGACAAATGTGCAATAGAAAAAAGAAATTACCCACCTGGACAACATGGTCAAAGAAGGGCTTCTCGTCTTTCTGACTATGGTGTTCAGTTAAGAGAAAAACAAAAGCTAAGAAGGATATATGGAATCTTAGAAAAGCAATTCCGTGGATATTATGCCGAAGCAGATAGAAGAAGAGGAATAACTGGTGAGAATCTTCTACAATTACTTGAGTGCAGATTAGATAATGTAACTTACAAAATGGGAATGGGAGCTTCCAGAACAGAAGCACGTCAAATTGTAAAACATAATAGTATTCTCGTGAATGGTAAGAGAGTAAACATCCCTTCATACCAAGTTAAGCCAGGCGATGAAGTTTCTATTGATGGTAATTCAAAAGATCAATTAAGAATTAAAGCCGCTCTAGAGGCTGCAGAAGAAAGAGGCTTTCCAGAATGGCTAGAAGTTGACATAAAGGGATTTAAAGGGTTATTTAAAAACAAACCTGAACGTGACGATCTACCTGCAACAATTAATGAGTCATTAGTTGTTGAGCTTTATTCAAAATAATTTAGTTAAGTAAAAATAAAAAAAGGATACTTATGGAAATTAACCCAACAGAATATTTAAAGCCTAGTGTTGTCGATGTAGACATAATTGGACCTCAAAGAGCGAAAGTAGTTATTTCGCCAATGGAAAGAGGTTTTGGTTTTACATTAGGAAATGCAATAAGAAGAGTCCTACTTTCATCAATTCCTGGATTTGCTATTACACAGGTTAAAATTGATGGCGTTGTTCATGAATATTCAACCTTAGATGGTGTTCAGGAAGATGTAGTAGATGTACTTCTTAATATTAAAAAAATAGCTTTAAGAATGCATAATAAATCTGAAGCTACAATTACACTAAATAAAAATGAAGAAGGCCCTGTAACTGCTGCTGACTTTGATGTTGGACCTGATATTGACGTTGTAAATCCAGATCATGTTGTTGCACATCTTAATAAAGGTGGTAAATTAAATATCGAAGCTAAGGTAGAGATGGGAAGAGGTTATCAGCCTGTACCATCTAGAACTAAGGGTTCAGAAAGTGACAACGTACTAGGCTTTATTATGATTGATGCGTCTTTTAGCCCGATTACAAAAGTAAGTTATGTCGTTGAAAGTGCTCGAGTTGAACAACGCACTGACCTAGATAAGTTAATTATGGATGTAGAAACAAACGGAGTAGTTGATGCAGAACAAGCAATTCGAGACGCAGCAAGAATCCTTATGGGTCAATTATCTGTATTTGCTAATCTTGAAAGTGAACTAACGGAAGTAGAAGTTCAACAAGCACCAGTTATCGATCCTTTACTCTTGAGGTCAGTAGATGATCTCGAGTTAACAGTGAGATCAGCAAATTGCTTGAAAGCGGAAAATATTCACTATATCGGTGATTTAGTGCAGAGAAATGAAAGTGATTTATTAAAAGCACCAAATTTAGGAAGAAAATCACTAAATGAGATTAAAGATATTTTAAGTACAAAAGGTTTGTCATTAGGTATGCCCGTTGAAAACTGGCCACCGGCTGGTGCAGAGACAGCATAATCAGAAAGAATATGGAGTAATAAAATGCGACACGGAAAAAAACATAGAAAGCTCAACAGGACAAGTAGTCACAGAAAAGCTTTGTTTAAGAATATGGCAAACTCATTATTGAAACATGAAATAATTAGGACTACTTTACCGAAGGCTAAGGAACTTAGGAAAATTGCTGAACCATTAATCACGCTCGGGAGGGATTCAAGCGTACATAACCAACGCCTTGCGTTCAGCCGATTAAGAGATAGAGATATTGTTGTGAAGTTATTCGGCGAGATTGGACCTAGATATAGCAAAAGAAATGGTGGGTATACAAGGATATTAAAATGTGGTTTTCGTAAGGGTGACAATGCTCCTATGGCCTATATTGAACTTGTAGATCGTCCATTAGATGGATCATTAGTAGAAAATAAAGAGGTAAAGGTAAAAGAAGTTGAACCTAAGATTGTTAAGGAAGTGGAAGTTAAGTCTTCAGAGAAAAAAGAAAAAAACGCTAAAGTAAAAAAGTAAAATTTTATTTAAATTAAATAATAAAAAAGCCAGCTTTGCTGGCTTTTTTATTATTTTGAATAAATTGTATGAAAAATCAATATAATAGATGTGAATAGTATTGATAGTTAAGTTAATAAAAATATGAAAAAAAATACTGAAAAAATAGAAAGCCTAACAAAAGTCCTAGAACAAATAAATTTTTTGATTGAACAGCAAGATGAATCAGAAAGTTTGTTAAGTTTTGCAGATACAGAAAAGCGAAAATTAATTAAGAATTTAGCTACTAAGGAGAGTCTGCAGACCCTTAAGAACTTATTGAATAATCTTCACCCGTCTGATGTTGCTGATATTCTTGAAGCCTTACCTCTAGATAGGAGATTGTCAGTCTGGGAGTTAGTAAAGTCAGAAAATGATGGAGATATTCTCGTAGAGGTTTCGGATGTTGTAAGACAGACCTTGATAGCAGATATGGATAACACTGAGCTATTAGCTGCTGCAGAACAATTAGATACAGATGAAATAGCAGATATAGCAAATGATCTTCCTGATGATGTTTTAAATGATTTACTTGAAAGTCTTGACGTACAAAATAGAGAAAGATTGGAATCAGCACTATCTTATCCTAACGAATCAGTCGGGGCATTAATGGACTTTGACATTGCAACAATTCGTGATGATATAAGTTTAGAAGTCGTCCTAAATTACCTTAGGAAAATAAAAAAGTTACCTGATCATACTGATAAATTGTTCGTAGTGGATCGGTTTGGCTCAAATGTTGGCGTGCTACCTTTGGAGAGAATTTTACTTAGTGAATTACAGTCAACTGTTAAAGATGTAATGGCAACTGATACGGTTACTTTTAAACCAAAAGATACAGCTCATGAGGCATCAAATGCATTTGAGCGTTATGATCTTGTCACAGCCCCAGTTATCGATGAAACAGGAAAATTACTCGGCCGATTAACAGTTGATGCGGTAATGGATTATATTCGAGACGAGACAGAAAATGAGAAATTTTCTATGGTGGGGTTAAGGGATGAGGATATGTTCTCATCTATATGGAAATCAGTTCAGAACCGTTGGGCTTGGTTAGCAATTAATTTGGTTACAGCACTTATTGCATCAAGAGTAATTGGAATATTTGAAGGATCAATTGAAAAGGTTGTTGCACTTGCTGCATTAATGCCAATTGTTGCTGGTATTGGCGGGAATTCTGGAAATCAGACCACAACGCTGATTGTAAGAGCGCTTGCATTAGGCCAGGTTACATTTACCAACATTCGCTCACTTATGCTTAAAGAAGTTGGCGTAGCATTGTTAAATGGAGTCCTATGGGGAAGCGTTTTAGGAGTATTTGCATTTCTCCTTTATGGGAATATACAATTAGGATATGTAATGACTGGTGCAATGATATTGAATTTAATTTTATCGGCAATAATGGGTGTTATGATACCTCTTGTATTGAACCGTATGGGTAAAGATCCAGCTGTGGGCTCAAGTGTTTTAATAACCGCTATGACAGATAGTGGCGGTTTCTTTATATTTTTAGGGTTGGCTACCCTAGTTTTATTATAATTAAATTATGAATAAATTTGAATTTATTAAAAATAACTTTAGTCTAGATTTTTTGTTGTCTATGACAACGTTATTACAACTGTGCGCTATTTTAATTGCATTAGGCCTGTCTTTATTCACCAATCAAGTAATTAAAAATTATGTTGTTGGCTCAGCAAAGAATAATTGGAAAATGGCAACTGATGGTTTAGTTAGAATAATTTCACCTATTATTATTTTAATTGTGCTGTTTTTCTCGAAGATATACCTGGACACCTTTCAGTCAGCACCTATATTACACATCGCAATAAGTCTAGTAAATGCACTTATTATTATTCGTTTAGGTGTTTATTTTATTAGATATATTATTAAGCCAAGGCCATGGATTCGGGCTCTAGAAAATACAATTGCTTCATTAGTGTGGATAATAGTTGCTTTATATTTATTTGGACTCCTCTCACCAATCAGAGAGAGTCTTGCACAAATTCAGTTTAGCTTTGGTGAAAATAATTTTTCATTATTTCTAGCGCTTCAAGTTATGTTTGGATCAGGTATTGCAGTTTTGTTTGCAGTAACAATAGGCCAGTTCATTGAGAACCGCTTGATGAAGGTAGATCAATTAGATATGAATGCTAGAGTGATGTTAAATAAAATCCTAAAAATAACACTTTACGTTGTAGCAGTTGTTGTTGCCTTGTCATCTATCGGTTTAGACTTAACATTTTTATCAGTTTTCGGTGGAGCATTTGGCGTTGGTTTAGCATTTGGCATGCAAAAAATTGCTAGTAATTATATTTGTGGTTTTATTATACTACTTGATAAATCAATTCACATCGGTGATATTTTAATGGTGGGAGAGCATTATGGTGTAGTTACTCTTATAAGGTCAAGATATACTGTACTAAGAAAGCTTGATGGTATTGAGGTTATTATTCCAAATGAAACATTAATATCTGAAAATATCATTAACCATACATTAACTGATAGAAAATCTAGAATATCTGTTGATGTTCAAATTAGCTATAAATCATCGGTTGATAAAGCATTTGAAATTATGTTGAATACTGCAAAAAATGAATCTCGAGTTTTAAATGATCCAATGCCATCCGTATTTTTAATGAAGTTTGCAGATAGTGGAATTGATTTAATGCTTTCGTTTTATATTCTTGATCCAGAAGAGGGTTCATGGGGGCTAAAATCAGATGTTTATCGTGAGATTTGGAAAGAATTCCAAAAACATGATATTGAGATACCTTACCCTTACAGAACAGTTGAAATTATTAATTCAGAAAAAATAAAAAAATAAATTACTTAATTTTATTTTCTTTATACAAAACGTGCTTTCTTATGGTTGGATCAAATTTCTTAATCTCAATTTTGTCAGGTGTTGTTCTTTTGTTTTTTGTTGTAGTGTAGAAATGACCCGTCCCTGCTGATGAATCTAATCTAATTTTTTCTCTCATTTTTAAACCTTTTTCCCTTCAGCCCGCATTCTTTGAATTACGGTATCAATTCCTAATTTATCAATTGTTCTAAGAGCTGCACCGGATATCCGCATAGAAACCCAACGATTTTCACTTTCTACCCAGAATTTTCTATTTTGGAGATTCGGAATAAAGCGTCGCCTTGTTCTATTATTTGCGTGAGAAACGTTGTTTCCCGTCACAGTTTTTTTCCCAGTTACTTCACATACACGAGCCATGAGATATTCCTTAACTATAATCTTAAAAAGAGTCGCTATTAGACCATATAAATCAATGTCTTTACAAGTCTTTTTTAGGCTTTACCGGTACTACCAAATCCACCCTCACCCCTCTCAGTTTCGGGGTAATGTTCTACAAGATTGAATTTTGCCTGGATTACTGGCACAACAACCATCTGGGCAATTCTTTCTAAAGGATTTATTAAAAAAGATTTATCACTTCGGTTCCAGCAAGATACTAATAATTCACCCTGATAATCTGAATCAATTAGGCCAACTAAGTTTCCAAGGACTATTCCATGCTTATGTCCCAAGCCAGAACGAGGCAATATTATCGCTGCATAATTAGGGTCCTTTATATAAATAGATATCCCAGTAGGCACTAAAAAAGTTTCACCTGGATTGAGTGTTTGAACATGCTCAATACAAGCTCTAAGATCGAGCCCTGCAGAACCTGGAGAGGCATATTTAGGTATATGATCCCTGACTAAAGGATTAAGGATTTTAAAGTCAATTGATATACTCATAGACACCTTTTTTGTTATTTATTAATTTGATTATATGGTTAAGAATATCGTATGCTAATTCACTTTTATTTTTCTTAGGAATATGAACTACTCCATTATTATCTATTATGAATATTTCAGAAGAATTTTCACCCATTGAATCATTAATATTATTGGCAATTACCATATCCAATTTTTTACTTTTCAGTTTATTTTTTGAATTCTTGATAATATTCTCACTCTCTGCTGAAAATCCAACACAAAAAATATTTCCGAATTCAGAAGATATTTCAGAGAGGATGTCAGAACTTTTTTGAAGTTTTAATATTATCTCATCAGTTTCTTTTTTTAATTTACCGGCAACAGGTTTTGGAATATAGTCAGAAATTGCAGCTACACTGATAAAAATTTCATTATTTTTTGCATTTTCTTTTATTATTTTTTTCATCATTTTATGATTAGGTGCATAAATACAATTTATTCCTGATGGAGGGAGTGATTCTGTTCGCCCATAAACTAAAGTTACATTAGCACCTAAAGCATAAGCTTGGTCAACAATACTAAAACCCATTTTACCTGAGCTTAAATTTGTAATAGCTCTTGCATCATCAATTTTTTCAAAAGTAGCCCCACAAGAAATAAGGATGTTTTTATTTTTAAAGGTTTGCGTACTTAGCGATCGATTAATATCAAGTAACAACATTTTTTCATTAATTAAGCGACCCATTCCTTCATCGCCACATGCTTGCTCACCAGGTTCTGGACCAGAGAGACTGATACCGTCTTGAATTATAGTTTGAATATTTCTTTTTGTTGCAGGGTTTTCCCACATCTTTTTATTCATTGATGGCGCTATTAAAATCGGACAGTTTCTTGCTAAACAAATATTAGAAAGTAAGTCATCCGCTAACCCTTGTGCAAGTTTTGATATAAAATTAGCTGAAGCAGGAGCTATCAGAATTAGATCAGATTTCCTTGACTGGTTAATGTGCTCCATGCCATTGCCTTTAGAGGGTTCCCACATATTTTCTAAAACTGGCTTTCCTGACAATGCCTGTAACGTTAATGGACTGATGAATTCTTTCGCAGACTTAGTCATAACGACTTGGACATCAGCACCTTGTTTCTTTAAAAGTCGAACTAACTCAGCAGCTTTGTATGCAGCTATACCGCCAGTAACTCCTAATATAATTTTTTTATTCAACATAATATTTTATATCCATAAATCATTAAATCAATTCATAATAGTATTTCTTAATAAAGTGAAAGTATAACAAAGAATGTCTAGTGTAATCGGTATTGATGGTTGTAGGGCGGGATGGATTACAGCAAAACTTGATGATAAAAACTCATTAAGCTTTCATATTGTTAAAAATTTAAATGATGATTATTTAAAAAACAACAACTTGTCTCATATTGGTATAGACATTCCATTGGAATTGTCTCATACAGGTAAAAGGCTCGCTGAAATTGAAGCAAGAGTTTTGCTTAAAAAAAGGGCTTGTACTATATTCTCACCACCAACTTTAAATGCATTAACTGCTAAAAACTATATCGATGCTTGTGAGGTAAATTTTAAAGAATGTGGAAAGCGTATCTCAAAACAGTCATGGAATTTATTCCCTAAAATTATAGAAACTCATAAATTCTTAGAAAATAACTCAATCAGTAAGTTGGAAGTATTTGAGGTTCATCCAGAATTAAGCTTTATGGCGATGAATGATATGCGCTTAATTGAAGCAAGTAAGAAAACTGATATTGGGAAAGAGATAAGGATTAAGTTAATATTAAAGTTTTTTTCTAATTTTTCTTTTGAATCAGTTCGAAATCAATATAAAAAAAATCAGGTACTAGACGATGATATCTTAGACTCTATATCTGTACTATGGTCAACTCAAAGAATAGTTGATAATATTGCTCAGTTCGTTCCAAAAGACTCTGAGAAAATGAATATGAGAATATATTTTTAATTTATGCTTAATGTAATTAAAACAAAATTAATCTGGGTATTTTTATCTGTATTAGGTGCAGTCGCTTTTTCGACTATAGCGCTTAGTCGTGATGAATCTATTAATGCGTTGTGGTTTATTACAGCCGCTGTATGTATTTACCTTGTCGCATACAGGTTCTATGGTGCTTGGATTGCTGCAAAAGTATTGGTATTGGATGAGTTTAAAGAAACACCTGCCGTAAAAAATAATAATGGGCGGGACTTTATTCCTACTAACAAATGGATTGTATTTGGAACTCATTTTGCTGCAATCGCAGGCCCAGGACCTTTAGTTGGACCCACACTTGCAGCACAATTCGGCTATCTACCGGGAACCATATGGATTTTAGTGGGTGCTGTTCTGGGTGGCGCAGTTCAGGATATGACTATTTTATTTTTTTCTGTTAGAAGGAATGGTAAAACTTTAGGTCAAATGGCGAAAGAAGAACTAGGCCACCTCGCAGGAACAGCATCTTTGATAGCTACTTTTGTAATAATGATTATATTGATATCCGTTTTAGGCCTAGTTGTTGTTAATGCAATGAAACATAGCCCATGGGCTACATCAACAGTAGCAGCAACTATTCCAATCGCAATGTTTATTGGATTTTATATGCGTTTTATAAGACCCGGACGTGTGCTAGAGGCAACTGCAATTGGTGTAACCCTTTTATTATTTGCAGTTTATATTGGGGGTGAGATTGATAAATCTGAAACATTGAGAGTTTATTTTGATCATGGTGGTTTGTTTTTGGCATGGTCTATTATTATTTATGGATTTGCTGCAGCAGTCTTACCAGTATGGATGCTATTAGCCCCACGAGACTACTTATCAACTTTCGTTAAGTTGGGCACTATTATTTTTCTTGCGATTGCTATTGCAATTTTACAACCAGATATAAAAATGCCAGCCATAACTAATTTTGCTGACGGATCAGGACCAATTTTTGGAGGTAGTTTGTTTCCATTTGTTTTTATTACGATAGCTTGTGGGGCAATTTCAGGTTTTCATGCATTAATCTCATCTGGAACAACACCCAAGCTAATTGATAATGAAAGGCATATTCCTATGATTGGTTACGGAGGAATGCTTCTTGAATCTTTTGTGGCAATTATGGCAATGGTTGCAGCCTGCGTTTTAGAGCCTGGCGTTTTCTTTGCAATTAATAG
>MDSY01084184.1_pt1 | contig 11710 bp, 6 predicted proteins | sample 811131 | NCBI WGS metagenome assembly MDSY01 (sample SAMN05326643, study PRJNA326480) | marine metagenome | isolation source: seawater | place: Atlantic Ocean: South West | collected 2010
AAAAGTAAAAGTAAAAGAAAATAGAGGTAATGTCCAAGCTAGCCAGCCAGAAGCAGCCAGTTCTGATTATTGGCGTTGGTTGTTTGTTGGTGCGGCAGGTTTAGTATTGTTGTTTTTGTTCGTTATTTTACGTCGGACATCTAAATCGGTCAGATGAATGCTACATAAAATCTGGACTATAGCTGGTTAATAATGGGTTTAAAGTATAAACCCAACGTTTGTGGAGAGCTTATTTGCGGCGTAGTCTTTTGGTCACGGTGACTAATTATCTGGGTTCCACTCAGTTTTATTTAACAATAACTCACCAAAGAATACTCATTGTTGTACTTACCCTCTCATTACTAAGCCTGGTAGTGGGCAATAGCGTGCTGGTGTGGTTAAGTACTCATCAAAGTAACGTACTTCATCAGGCCGAAACGTCACGTTTAGCCCACACCCAATCCAATGATGAAAAACTTAAGTTACAAGAAAGTATTACCAGATCATTGCTTCCTGCTACCGGTATGATGATAGAAACGGGTGATTTCCAACAACTTCTTAAAATTGCACCAATGGTGGCGGCCTCATTAGAGCAGCTAAAAACTAAGGCGCAACAAGACCAGGTTACCATACAAATACTGGAGCAAAACCTCAGTGAAGTTACCCAGTCTCGACATGATGTGGGCCAACAACTATTAAAGTATACCCAAAAATCATTAGCCTTAGAGCAAAGCTTGCGTCAGTTACAGGGGTTGCTTGGTGAACAGAAAGAAAGTGTGTTTGACCTAAATTTGGTACCTAAACTGATGCAAACAGCACAATATAAGCTCACACTTCTGGCCCATATTCCAAGCGCTTGGCCGATGCCGAAGCCAACCCTTGTAACGTCTTGGTATGGCCCCCGAGTGCATCCTATTCTAGGTGTAAAAAGGATGCATAAAGGGATTGATCTTCGATGTGTCAAAGGCACCCCCATATTAGCCACAGCCAATGGTATAGTGACAAGTAGTAGAAAAACGACAGGTTTTGGTAACCTTGTTTCGTTGACTCATAGTTATGGCTTTTCTAGTCGGTATGGGCATTTACAAAAACGCTTGGTAAAACAGGGTGAGTTTGTTTACAAAGGGCAGGCTATTGGCTTTTGTGGAAGTACTGGTCTATCAAACGCTCCTCACCTGCATTATGAAATACGATTTTTAGCGAAGCACAGTAATCCTAGGCCTTTTCTTAACTGGAACTTATCCAATTTTGATGGTCTTTTTAAACAAGTTCCGGAGGTCCAATGGCAATCTTTAATAAAACCAACCCAAACCAAGTCTACCAGCGAACTGCAGTAACCATTATTGCGCGGGGAAATCGATTTACTGGTGACATTGAAGTAACTGGTGAGCTGCAGGTGGATGGCATCATGGAAGGTAACATCTGCGCTGAGGATACCATGACTGTTGGCTCTTTGGGGCAGGTTAATGGCCGTATCAAAGGCCAACTGGTGCAGATTGCAGGGCGCTTTGAGGGAGAAATTTGGTGCCAAGATTTAACAATATTCTCAGGTGGTTTCGTTTCAGGAAAAGTGCATTGCCAGCAAATGGTAGTAGAAGTGGGTGGTAGTTTTTTAGGGCAGCGTGACGAACTGCTGGCACATACAGATAGTGATTACGTAGAGCAGGATCAGCCAGGCATGTTATTGGATCCAATTACAGCCGATTGAAGGTTAGTCTAGGCTAAAGTTAAAAAATCACTTGAGAATATAGGGTGGTTTCTAAGATAATAGAAACTAACTATAGTCAGTAAGTCAGGCGTGGAGCCAACGTATGTGTGAACTTTTAGGCATGAGTGCTAATGTGCCTACGGATATCTGTTTTAGCTTTACTGGGCTTATGCAGCGCGGCGGTGGCAGTGGTCCGCATCGTGATGGTTGGGGGATTAGCTTTTATGTTGGTAAAGGCTGTCGTTCTTTTCACGACCCGCAGCCTAGTTCTGATTCTGAAGTTGCGCGTCTTGTTCAACGTCATTCCATGAAGTCTCATATTGTGATTAGTCACATACGCCAAGCCAATGTGGGCAACACCTCTTTGGAGAACACTCACCCTTTTCAAAGGGAACTATGGGGCCAGCATTGGACCTTTGCCCATAATGGGCAACTTACGGATACCTCTAGCTTGCCTTTAAGCCACTATTTGCCTGTGGGCGATACAGACAGCGAACATGTGTTTTGTTGGTTGCTAGGTGAGCTGCGTACTGCTTTTCCAAAGCCACCTGTAGACACCACTGCAGTGCGATATTTTCTACAACAGCGGTGTCAGTTTTTAAAGACTTTAGGCGTTTTTAATATGCTGCTTTCTGATGGTGATCACCTGTATTGTTTCTGTTCCACTAAATTAAGTTGGATTACCCGTAGAGCACCATTTGGCCAAGCTTGCTTAAGTGATGCTGATGTTAATGTAGACTTTGGCCAAGAAACTACGCCTAATGATATTGTTTCTGTAGTAGCGACCCAGCCGCTAACAACCAATGAAACTTGGCATACTCTTTACCCTGGTGATATGTTGGTATTGCGTAAAGGAGTGGCGCTAAACTAACTTTTGGTTTAACTTCTGCTTAAATTTGACGTAACTTGATCCAAACTTGGGACTAGTTCGGGATCAACTTGGGCGTAAGACCTCACTAATAAGGTATATCTTAGGTGCCCAAAAAAGACTTGAAGGTTTTGCTGGTTTTCAAACGTACGTTTGATTAGTATAGGTTTCAATATAGATAACAATAATTAAAGGGCTTATCATGATTCAAATTGCTGGTGTGGAATTTGGCCAATATAAATCTGTAACAGATGTGTTTCTGGAAGCGTGTGGAAAATACGCTGGTAAACCAGCTTTTAGCTGTATGGGACAAAGCCTTTCTTTTGCAGAAATGGATCGCCTAACGGCCAATTTTGCATCTTATTTACAAAACCACACCGACCTTGAAGTAGGTGATCGGATCGCCATTCAATTGCCTAACGTACTACAATTCCCCATTGCCTTATTTGGTGCCATGCGGGCTGGTATGGTGGTGGTTAATACTAACCCACTGTATACCACTCGAGAAATGAAACATCAGTTTAACGATTCTGGTGCTAAGGTGTTGCTGATTTTGGCCAACATGGCACACCTTGCAGAAACTGTTGTGCCTAAAACTGGCATCACCAAGGTACTAGTCACTGAATTAGCAGACATGCATCCGTTTGCAAAAAGACTGTTAATTAATACTGTGGTAAAACGGGTAAAGAAGCTTGTTCCTGCTTATTCTTTACCTAACGCAGTAAGCTTTAGAAGTGCTCTAGCTCTGGGTGAAAAAACTGCACCAACTGCTGTTAATCTCACCTTAGATGATACTGCTGTATTACAATATACGGGCGGTACCACTGGTGTATCTAAAGGTGCACAGCTGCTGCATCAAAATCTTGTTGCTAACATGATGCAAGTACGAGACGTAGTAATACACGATTTAAATGGTGATCGTGAAGTGATTATTGCACCACTACCCTTGTATCATATCTATGCTTTCATGTTGAGTTTGGTTATGACAGATATGGGCCATGAAACGGTACTTATCCCTAATCCCAGAGATATTCCTGGTTTTGTAAAGGAGCTTAGTAAACACAAGTTCACGTCATTTGCAGGCCTTAACACCTTGTTTGTAGCCCTATGCAATAATGCGGAGTTTAAAAATCTAGATTTCTCTCACCTTAAAACCACTATTTCAGGTGGTATGGCACTCACTCAAAATGCAGCTGATATGTGGAAAAGTGCAACGGGTTGTACCATTCAAGAAGGTTATGGCCTGACAGAAACAGCCCCTGTAGTTTCCATTAACCCCTCTGATGATATTCGTATAGGCACCATTGGTAAGCCAGTTGCTGGCACACACGTTAAAGTGGTTAGCGAAGATGGTACTGATTTAGGTTTAGATAAAGAAGGCGAGCTCTGTGTAAAGGGTCCACAAGTGATGGCAGGTTATTGGCTTCGGCCGGAAGCCACAGCCGAAGTGATTGATGCTGATGGCTGGTTTAAAACGGGCGACGTTGCTATTTTAGCAGAAGATGGTTTTATTCGATTAGTGGATCGGATAAAAGACATGATCAACGTTTCTGGTTTTAATGTATATCCTAACGAAATAGATGATATTGCTAGCCAACATCCAAGCATTGTGGAATGTGCAGCGGTGGGTGTTCCTAACGAAGTGAGTGGTGAAACAGTGAAGTTGTTTGTGGTTAAGTCTGACCCTGGTTTGACAGAAGCTGATGTGATCGCCCACTGCCGTAAACACTTAACAGCTTATAAAATACCCAAGGAAGTTGAGTTTAAAGACGAGTTGCCTAAAACTAACGTAGGTAAAATTTTGCGGCGTGCTTTAAGAAACTAAACCCCGCTTTGGTCTGTGGCTTGCAGTTAGCCGCAGACCACAAACCTATATTAAGATAACCATGCTAAACTGCTTCCTTTAAATTTAGCCCCCCTTTATATGTTCTCTGCATTCTCTAACTGCATGGTCAAAGACCAAGCCGAACTTACACGATTGTCTCACCAAGTTGCCCAACGTCAAAAGCGTGGCCAGGCTTGTGACAAATTATTGCAACAGTTAGAGGCTAAAGTGCTCACTAGCCAAACTATCTATCAAAAACGTAAAAATGCCCTACCCAAGTTGGATTATCCACCCCAACTGCCAGTAAGTGGGCAGCGTGAAAAACTGGTGCAGTTAATTAGTAAGCATCAAGTGGTTATTTTGGCTGGTGAAACTGGCTCTGGTAAAACTACCCAGTTGCCTAAGCTTTGCCTAGAGGCTGGGCGTGGTGTTGGTGGCATGATAGGCCATACCCAGCCGCGACGTTTGGCTGCCAGAGCTGTGGGGCAACGCATTGCTGATGAATTAAACGTACCGTTAGGGCAGCAAGTAGGCTTTCAAGTGCGCTTCACAGAACAAGTAAGCGACATAAGCCACATTAAGTTAATGACAGACGGTATCTTGTTAGCAGAAACACGCCAAGATCCTGATTTACTGCGATATGACACCATTATTGTGGATGAGGCCCACGAACGTAGCTTAAACATTGACTTTTTATTAGGTTATCTAAAGCAACTGTTAGCAAGGCGAGATGACCTAAAACTTATTATTACATCAGCTACCATAGATCTAGAACGCTTCAGCAGGCATTTTGATCATGCCCCAGTGGTAGAGGTAAGCGGGCGCACATTCCCAGTAGATGTATGGTATCGACCCTTACTTGGGTCTAAGTCAGACCAAGATCAAGACAGGCCCCAAGACAAGGACCAAGACGTACAAACGGGTATTCAACATGCGCTAGAAGAAATAGACCAGCATGAACGCCAAAATAAACAGCACAATGGTGACGTGCTTGTTTTCCTTCCCGGCGAACGAGACATAAGAGACATTGCTTTATTTTTGCGTAAACAAGAGCAAAAAAATTGGCATATATTACCACTTTACGGAAGGTTAAGTTTTAGCGAACAACAAAAAGTATTTCAGCCCTCAGGTCAATCCTCAGGGCGGCGTATTGTATTAGCCACCAATGTGGCAGAAACATCTGTTACAGTGCCAGGCATTCGATATGTGATCGATCCAGGTACGGCTAGAATGAGTCGATATAGTTATCGTTCAAAAGTACAGCGACTCCCTATTGAAGCTATTTCTCAAGCCAGCGCTAATCAGCGTAAAGGCCGTTGTGGGCGAATATCTGCAGGTATTTGTATTCGGCTTTATGATAAAGCAGATTTTATTAGTAGGCCAGAGTTTACCGACGCAGAAATTTTACGGACTAATTTAGCATCAGTGATCTTGCAGATGCATGATTTAAGGTTGGGCCCAGTAGAGCTATTTCCCTTTATTGATGCCCCAGACAGTCGTTTTATCAACGACGGTGTTAAATTACTACAGGAGTTGGGTGGCCTTGACGACAACCGTAGGCTTACCACCCTAGGTACAAAGTTGGCGCGGTTACCAGTAGACCCCCGAATCGCACGTATGGTGGTGGCAGCCAATGACTGGAATGCCTTAAATGAAGTGCTATTGATTGCCAGTGCGCTCACCATTCAAGACCCACGTGAACGGCCTCAAGATAAACAACAAGCAGCAGACCTGCAACATCTATTATGGCGTGAAAAAGATTCAGATTTTTTAAGTTTGGTAAACCTGTGGCAAGACTACGAACATCAACGCCAACAACTTACGCAAAACCAATTACGCAGCTGGTGTAATAAACACTTTGTGTCTTACCTGCGAATGCGTGAATGGCGAGAAGTACATCGACAACTATTGTTAATGTGCCAACAAATGGGTTTTAAGGTTAATGCCCAGCTAGCAAGTTACGAAGCGGTACACAGGGCACTGCTTACGGGTTTATTAGGCCACATAGGTCATAAAGACGAAGAAGGCCAGTTTGCGGGGCCTAGGCAACGTAAATTTTTGCTTTTTCCAGGTTCTGCGCTTGCCAAAAAACCACCTGCGTGGATCATGGCAGCTGAGCTAGTAGAAACCTCACGTTTATTTGCCCGTTGTATCGCTAAGATAGAGCCGGCATGGGTAGAACAAAGTGCGGGTTCTTTACTTAAATATAATTATAGTGAGCCTACCTGGCATAAACGCCAAGGCCAAGTAATGGCTTTTGAGCAAGTGAGCTTATATGGCCTAGTATTAGCCAGTAAGCGCAAAGTAGCTTATGGCAAAATAGACCCACACGTATGCCAACAACTTTTGGTGATGGAAGGGCTAGTACAAAATAACCTACTAACTAAAGGTAAGTTTTTAGCCCACAATCAAGCCTTAGTGGAAGACATTGAAGCGCTAGAAGCTAAGTCTAGACGGCGAGATATTTTGGTAGATGACCAGGTTCTATTTGATTTTTACAATGGAAAAATGGCAGATATTAAAGCCCCAATCGTTAGTGCAGCAAGTTTTGAATCATGGCGTAAAATTCAGGAAAAATCACAGCCTCAGTATTTGTTCTTAAACCAACAAGACCTAATGCAGCATGGGGCTGAAGGCATTAATAATAATAGCTTTCCAGATCGTTTAGTGTGGCAATCTATGAGTTGGCCTTTAAACTATCACTTTGAACCTAACCACGAGCAAGATGGTGTCACCATTCAAGTGCCTGCCAGCCAGCTTAAGCGCCTGCCACTTAAGCGTTTGCAGTGGTTAGTGCCTGGCCTGCTAAAAGACAAGTTAGCCGCATTATTAAAAGGCCTACCAAAAGCCCAGCGTAAGGCCTTTGTGCCGGTGCCTCAATATGCCCAAGCGTTATTCGAGTCGTTATTGGCAGATGACATAGATTTGCCAGAAGCAGTAGCCAAACATTTACAACGTATCAGTGGGCGCCCGTTTGATGTACAGCTTTTACAACGGGTAGATGTAGAAACACACCTGTTAATGAATGTGCAAGTAATGGATGAAGCTGGCCAGCTAATTGCTCAGGGGCGAGACCCTTTGCAGTTATTAAGTGATTACGCCACTGGACCTGCAGTAATCCATAATCCCATTAATGTGCACCCAGTATTAAAGCAAGGGCTTACCCAATGGGATTTTAAAGCACTGCCAGAAACTATGACCATAGAACAGGGTGCTATGAAGCTGCCAGTTTGGCCTGCCATTAAAGACCAAGGTAAGGTGGTAGACATTATATTTGCCGATTCAGCCGAAGAAGCACAAGCGATTACTCGCGGTGGGTTAGTGCGTTTGTATCGCATTGCTGTTAACGAACAAACAAAACACCTAGTAAGATCGCTGCCAAGTTTTAGGCAAGCAGAGCTATTATATGGCGCCCTAGGTACGGCTCAAGAATTACGTGAGCAGGTATTTGACCAAGCCACCCAACTGGTGTTTTTACCAGCCAGCTTAGCTATTAATGCACGACCAAGTAACGAAGCAGAATTTAAAGCGTCATTAGAGCAGCGTGGCGAATATGCTCAAGCTGTAGAGCAGGTGCTCACGTTAAGTGCTGAGTTACTTAAACGTCATCACACGATAAGAAAAGCATTAAAAGGGCAGTTAAACTTAGCCTGGGCTAATGTGTATCAGGACATAGGTGGGCAGTTAGATCGTTTTATGCATAAACATTTTATAGCCCAAAGCCAGTGGCATCAGCTCGAGCAAATGCCACGCTACCTTAAAGCCATTGAAGCACGGCTAGACCGATTTAAAAGCCAGTTGCCCAAAGAAAATGCCGCAGTACAAGAATTGCGTGGCTGGCAGCAAAAAATAGAGACAGCCAAAACCCAATGTCTGCCACATACCACTCAATACAAGGCACTAAATGAGTTTGTATGGTCGATAGAAGAATACCGGGTTTCATTATTCGCCCAACAGTTGGGCACTCAAAAACCAATTTCGGCTAAGCGCTTGCAAAAAATGTGGGATGCTATTGGGTTGTAAATAGCCTCTTTTTAAGTAGAGCATTAACGCCTACTAATTAGTACTAATATTACTTTAACTGTAAGTTCAGTAATTTATTCTCCAACCACCTTTGCTTTTATCATATTTGCATTATAATATCGCTTATACGGGAATTAGCCCATGGGCCAAATATGTTGGCCAAACAACCAGGAAGGATAAAGTGCGTTTACTTGCAGAGTTCTTACTCTCGCTTTTAGACAAAGTGCGTATCAAAGCATCTAATAAAATATTGCATAATTGTAGTAAATACAATAAATTTATTTTTTACAATTGACAAAAATGATACCAATTTTATTTTTAATGATTTTAATGATGCTGGCCTTCGGCTCATTTCTGTTCTTGGTATAAATAAATAGTAATCGGCTTGTTAAACCCTATTCGTGGTGTTAAATTTGTTGCACTTAATTAATTATTAGATTAAGTGTTTATAATGAGAAATTAAAAAATTGAGAAAAGACGTACCAAGTTAGCTAAGTAATTATTTTCTTTCTCAATTGTTTGTTTTTATAAACAATTAAAAGTATTGCATTATGTTGTTTAACCGATCATTTTTATAATGATTAGAAAGCAGCGTAAAGTAATTGTTTAACTAGCTAGTTAAATCCATATAAATCTTATTGAAAGGGGAATTTCAATGAACAAAACTCTTATCGCTCTTGCGATCGTAGCTGCACTTCCAGTAGCTGCACAAGCTGACGCTACTATTTCTGGTAGCCTTACCACCAAGTACAAGAATACTGGTGCTATCGACACTGACTCTCGTTTGTCTGTTGCTTCTTCTGAAGTATTGGCTAACGGCATGACAGCAACTGCTGGTTTCTCTATCACAGCTGATACCGATGATGATACTGAGAACTCAGGTACAGCCTCTTTGGCTGGTGACTTCGGTACATTAACTGCTGGTTCTATCGATGCCGATGGCGCCTTCCAAGCTGGTGATGTTGCTGGTGTTGTAGCTGATACTACTGAAAGCACTGATGGCACTGCTTCTTCTGTATATGGCATCCATTATGCTGGTACTGCAGCTGGACTTTCAGTTGCAGTTCAGGTGAACGCTAACACTAATGCTGCTGGTGTTGGTGTTGTTGCCCCAGTAGTTCTAAATGCTGCTACTGCTACCCCTGCTTCTGCTGGTTCTGCTGCACCAGTTCGTAGCACACAGATGTCTGCTACTTATGAGTTTAACGGTCTAACAGCTGGTTATTCTTATGCCTCTGCTGCTGCTGCTAATGCGTCTACAGGTGCTGATGCTACTACTCCTTTACTTTCTGGACACGATGGTGTTCATAAAGCACAAACTGTGTTTGGTGTGACTTATGCTTTCGGTGATTTAGCTGTAAGTGCTGGTAAGTCTTCTGCTGCTGCTGAAGCTCTTGTTTCTGCAACTTACACTATAGCTATGGACGCATTGACTGTTGTTGCTCAAATGGACAACTCTCCATCTGGTGACTACCAAATCAACATGAGCTACGCGCTAGGAAACGGTCTATCTTTATCTTCTGAAATTGATAAAGGTATGCAAACTACTATGGTAGCTTCTTACACAGCTGGTGATATGGCAGCTATGGTAGCTAAGACTGACGATGGCACTACCGATGCTTCTGTTACTCTTGACTACGGCAATGCAGATCTAACTATTGGTCGTGTTGGTGCTCGTACAGGTGCTTCATTCACAAGCGGCGTTACTCGCGCTGCTGCTGTTGAATACACACACGTGACTTACAAAGTAGCATTCTAATTTAATTAGAAGCTAACTATTAAGTTATAAAGGCTCCTTCGGGAGTCTTTTTTTGCCTTTTAAAAACTAATTCAAGTAAAATTAGTCGGTCATCTACACAGGACTAATTTTGTCATGCTAAATATCAATCAAACATTGCAGCAAGCCATTGTGTTACATCAACAAGGTAAACTACCTGCAGCTGCCCAGCTATATCAACAAATATTAGCCATTGATAACAAGCAATCAGACGCACACAACCTTTTAGGTGCGGTCTATGTGGCCTCAAAAAATTATAAACTAGCTGAAAAGCATTTATTAAAAGCCACTAAATATGCAAGTAACTATGCGCCTGCTCATTATAACTTAGGTAAGGCTTACCTAGATCAGCACAAATGTCATCTGGCACTTACTGCCTTTTCTAAGGCGGTCAAGTTGCAGCCAGATTACGCGGATGCATTGTTTCTATTAGCAAACACCAGGGTTCAGCTTGGGGCTGTAGTAGAAGCTAAGCCTGGGTACGAGTTAGTCATTAAACTTACACCAGATAACTTTGAGGCCCATAATAATTTGGGTAGTGCATTACAGGAATTAGGAAGTACAAAAGCCTCTATACCGCACCATAAGCGTGCTATCGCCTTGAAACTTGACTTTGAATTAGCCTACCGCAATTTAGGCTATGCTTTGGTTAAGCTGGAGCGGCATGAGGAGGCGCTTGAGGTATATCAAACCTGCCTTAAGTATTGCACCAGTGCTAGGTTGTATCAGTTTATGGGTACTACTTTACAGCAACTGGGGCGGATGAATGACGCACGTCAAGCCTACTTAAAAGCCATTGAGGTTGACCCTGCAATGGGTTCTGCTTATCGCCATGTAGCTGAAATAACTAAGTTAGATAACACTGATGGTATTGATGTTATTGATATAGTGAAGGCTGGTTTTGAAGTGCCTCATCTGGATGAAAACGCCATCATGCACTTATCTTTTGCCAAGGCTAAGGTTAATGATGGGCTAAAAGATTACCCAGAGGCATTTGCAGCCTATAAGCAAGGTAATGACATTAAGAGAAAAGAGAATAAGTACAATAAAAGTGACAGTAACGGGCTATTTAGGCATCTCAAGTCAACCTATAATGAAGAGTTCTTATCAAACACCTCTAATAGTGGTTTAGAAGAAAATAAACCGATCTTTATATTAGGCATGCCGCGATCAGGCACTACCTTGGTGGAGCAAATTATATCTAGCCACTCCAGTGTCACTGGGGCGGGTGAATTAAGTTATATGGCAGAACAGGCTAAACAGTTTAAAGGGGGTGTATTAGCCTTCCATAAGCGTTTTACAGGTATGGATCAGGCTAAGTGGCAAGAAGTTGCTCAGGCGTACTTAATTGGCCTTAACAGTTATGACGAGGGCAAGGCCCACATAACTGATAAAATGCCTCATAACTTCCTTAACATAGGCATGATTAGCAAATTGCTACCTAATGCCAAGATCATTCACTGCAAGCGCAACCCTGTGGCTAACTGCCTGTCTATTTATAAGGCTTACTTTGGTGGTAAAAACTCTCAC
>MDSY01019014.1_pt1 | contig 11708 bp, 11 predicted proteins | sample 811131 | NCBI WGS metagenome assembly MDSY01 (sample SAMN05326643, study PRJNA326480) | marine metagenome | isolation source: seawater | place: Atlantic Ocean: South West | collected 2010
TCATATTGCTCATGATTGTCAGGTAGGTAATAATGTCATTATTGCAAATAATGTACCTTTAGGAGGTCATGCTATTATTGAGGATAACGTAGTTATAGGTGGAAATTCTGCTGTTCAACAGTTTACAAGAATTGGCAGAATGGCAATGATTGGCGGAATGACAGGAGTGCTACATGATGTAATTCCTTTTGGATTGTCAACAGGAAATAGAAATACGTTACAAGGACTAAATTTAATAGGCTTGAGAAGAGCTAATTTTGAAAATAAAGATATTTTAGGATTAAGCGAGGCGTATAAAGATATTTTTGCTACCAAAAATATTAATCAAAATTTAAGTAAATTAAATGGCTCATTTAAAGAAAATCCATTAGTTAAAGAGGTAATAGAATTTATAAATAAGGATAAAAAAAGATCTATTTGCACCCCATTTTCATAAGATGATAGGATTAATTTTTGGTGATACAGATTTTCCGAATAAAATACTTAAGACAATTAAGAAAGAAAAAATAAAATATCTAATAATAGATTTATCTATATCCAAGAAATTTAAAAAAGATAGTAAATCTTATTCTGTTTCCATAGGTCAATTTGGTAAAATAATTAAAATACTTAAAGAAAATAAATGCAAAAAAGTCTTATTTGCTGGGAAAGTTAACAAGCCAAACTTTTCAAAGTTAAAGTTAGATTTTAAAGGAATTTATTATATTGCAAGAATTATCAAAGCATCAAAGCTAGGTGATGCTGCAATTTTAAAAGAAATTATAAAAATACTAGCTCAAAATAAGATAAAAACTGTAAATTCTCTTAAATTTAATCCGGAGCTAACATTTAAAAAAGGTAATTATTCGAAAATAAAGCCCAACAATAAGGATCAATCAGATATTAGGAAGGCTATAAAAACGCTAAATAGTTTAAAACAATATAATTATAGTCAAGGTGTAGTTGTCAGAAATAAAAAAGTAGTTTCTATTGAGGGTAAAGGCGGAACAAAAAAATTGCTTGAAAAAAGCAAAAGTAAAAAATTTAATAACCACGGAGTTTTAGTAAAGTTTCCAAAAAAGAAACAAGACTTTAGGGTTGATTTACCTACTATTGGTTTAAAAACTTTTAAACAAAGTAAGACAGCTGGATTAAAAGGAATTGTTGTTAAAAGTAAACAACATGTATTTTTAGACAAAAATAAATGTATTAGTTTTGCTAATAAAAATAAGATGTTTATCTTGGTGAAATGAAAAAAATTTTTATATTAACTGGCGAACCCTCAGGTGACAAATTAGCCTCAACCGTAATTACTAAACTTCAACAAAAAAACTTAGACATAAAATACTTAAGTGTTGGAGGTTCTCATTTAAACAAACTTGGGATTAAATCAATATATGATCTTAAAGAAATAACCTACATTGGTTTTACAAGTGTAATCCTGAATTTATTTAGAATCAAAAATAAAATAAATGAAACTGTTAATAAAATAATTGAATTCAGTCCTGATATCCTATTTAGTGTAGATAGTCCAGATTTTACCCTTAGAGTAGCTGAAAAAGTAAAAAGTATAAATCCTAATATTAAAACAATACACTATGTTGCACCACAAGTATGGGTATGGAGAGAGAGAAGGGTTAAGAGTTTTAAAAAATTTTTAGATCACATTTTATTATTATTTAATTTTGAAAAAAAATACTTTGATAAAGAAAATATCAAGAATACGTTTGTTGGTCACCCTTTACTAGAAAATAAGGAAAATATTAAAACAAATTTGTCAAATATAATTGATGACAACAAAAAAATCATATCCATATTTGCTGGAAGCCGAAAATCTGAAATAAATATTCTTTTACCAATTTTATTAGATTTTATTAAATTAATGAGTGAAAAATTTAATGAGTATTATTTTATTTTTCATGCAACTGATCAAAATAAAGATTTAATAAAAGATGAGATAAAAAAAACAAACTTGAATAATGTCGAAGTTATATCGGACGAGAATATAAAATCACAAATATTATCAAACTCTGTATTTGCTGTCGTTAAATCTGGTACTGTTTCACTGGAAGTCTGTAATGCAAAAGTACCATCCATAATAGTTTATAAAATGAATTTCATCAATTTTTTTATAGTAAAGCTTTTAGTTAAAACCAAATTTGCAAATATAATTAATATAATTAATCAAAAAGAAATAATTCCTGAATTAATACAGAAAGAATGTAACTCTAGAGAAATTTTTAGATCTGTAGTGTATCATTTAAAAAACCCAGAGCTTACAAAAAAACAAATTATTGATACAAATAAAACTTTAAATGAAATTAAATCTAAAACTTCTTCATCCTCGGAAGTTTCATCAATTCTTTTAAGCTATCTTGGCACTTAATCTTTTTTGAACTACCTCTTTTTCTAAAGATAGTATTATATCATAAATACCAGGTCCAAACCTTGATCCGGTTAGAGCAATTCTTAAAGGTTGCCCAACTCCCTTGAAATTTGTGTCATGAGACTTTATGAGCCCATTTACTATTGTTTCTAAGATTTCCCGAGAAGGTAGATCTATCTTTTCGAATTGGTTAGTAAAATCAGAAATTACTTTTTTTGCTTTATCGTCAATTAATTTAATATCATCTTTATTAAAATTAATCTGATCTCTTATTATATATTGACCGTTATTAAATATATCTTCTAAAGTTTTAGCTTTATTTTTTAAGAAAGTTAGTGATTTTTTAATTTTGTCTTTTTTATCAGAATTAATCTCGTTTTTATGTAATTTACAATATTCAATTAATTGATTGAATAAATTATTCTCATCAATGTTCTTAATATAGTGCTCATTCAAAGATAAAATTCTACTCATATCTAATTTAGATGGTGATTTGCCTATACCATCTAAATTAAACAACTTAATGCTTTCATCTAATGTGAATATTTCTTTATCTTTATAAGACCATCCTAACCTCAAAAGGTAATTTCTAAGAGCATCTGGCATAATACCAATTTTTGAAAAATCATCTAAAGTTGAGGATTTATCGCGCTTTGAAAGTTTTTTACCCTCCATTGTGTGAATTAGAGGTATGTGTGCAAATAATGGTAATTCCCATTTCATTGCTTGATAAATTTGTATCTGTTTGAAGGTATTTATTTTATGGTCGTCACCTCTCATAATGTGAGTCATATTCATTTCATGGTCGTCAACAGATGCTGATAAGTTATATGTTGGAGTTCCATCTTTTCTTAAAATTATAAAATCCTCAATATTATTGTTCTCGATTTCAACATCACCTTGAACTAAATCTTTTAATACTGAAGTTCCGTCTATTTTACTTTTAAATCTTATAACTGGTTTTATATTACTTGGAGCGTCAGTATCTTTTTTATCTCTCCATTTTCTATCATAAATATATGGAATTTTTTTTTGCTTTGCTCTTTTTTTTTGTTCTTCTATTTCTTCACTTGAACAATAACATTTGTAGGCATATCCATTTTTAAGAAGCTCATTAGCAACCTTTATATGTATATCTATTTTTTTTGATTGTATATATTCTTCTCCATCATAATTGATACCTATCCAATTAAGAGATTGTATTATTTGATCTTTATACTCATTTTTTGATCTTTCTTTGTCAGTATCCTCTATTCTTAAATAAAAATTACCATTTTTATTTTTAGAATATAACCAGTTAAACAATGCAGTCCTTACTCCGCCAATATGCAATGGACCTGTAGGAGATGGAGCAAATCTAGTTGCTACTTTCGACATTTCAAATATTTAGACTATTTTAGTGAAAGTTTCTATATAAAGATACAAGAATACCCTGAACTTTTACTCTATCAGGACCAAAAATTTTGGTCTCATAATTCCTATTAGCACTTTCAAGCGCTATTGTTTTTCCTTTACGTCTTAACCTTTTCAGCATGGCCTCGTGATCATCAATTAATGCAACAACAATTTTACCATTTTCAGCTGTATCTGTTTTTTTAATAATTACTGTGTCACCATCGTTTATTCCTGCCTCTATCATTGAGTCACCACTAACTTTTAAACCAAAAAATTCACCTTTTTTTTCAATATTTTCAGGCAAAGGTATTCTTGTAACCTCATTTTGAATTGCTTCAACAGGAGTTCCAGCAGCGATATCACCAAGTACTGGCACATCATTATCATTGTAATTATTAGTTTCATCTAATCCACCCTTAATAACACTTGGAGAGAAACTATTATAAATATCATTTGCTGATGCGGTTTCTGGCAATTTTATAACTTCTAATGCTCTTGCCTTATGTGCTAACCTTTTAATAAATCCTCTTTCCTCTAAAGCACTTATTAACCTATGAATTCCTGACTTAGATTTTAAGTTTAACGAATCTTTCATTTCCTCGTATGATGGAGAAACACCTGAAGTTCTCAACTTCTTGTTGATAAACAGTAGCAAATTTTTTTGTTTTTTAGTTAACATAAGAACAAATATCGTACAAACTATGTTCTACTAAAGTTCTCATAATATAACAACAGTAAATAACTAAATAAAATAAGGACTTATTTAATTTAATATTTGAAAAATAGAGTTATCCTTTAAATTTTTTAAAAGTGATTCACCTATTAAAAATGTTTTAATATTTGTTTTATTAGAAATTTTTAATATTTCATCTTTAGATTTAATTCCACTTTCACATATTAAAGGTTCAGAGTGATTAACTAAAATATTATTTATATCATAGGTTGTATTTATATTTGTTTCAAGTGTTTTTAAATTTCTGTTATTTATTCCGATTAAAGCATCTTTAAATTTTAATGCTTTTTTAGCTTCATTGACCGTATGCACCTCTACGATAACAGATAAATTAAGTCTTAATGCTTCTTCATACAATTCATTTGCCAACTCATCGGTCACACCAGCTAAAATAATTAAAATTGCATCAGCTCCGTAACTTTTAGCTAAAGTAACTTGAAACTTATCAATAAAAAAGTCCTTACAAAGAATTGGTAAACTAATTTTTTGTTTTATTTTGGTTATATGGTTGAGCTCTCCTTGAAAAAAATCTTCCTCAGTTAATACTGATAAACAGGTAACATTGTGAGAATTATATGTATTAGCTATTTTTACTGGATCATAATCTCTAATTAATATACCAGCGGATGGGCTAGCTTTTTTAATTTCTGCAATTATGGAAAATTTATTTTTCTCAATATTGTTTCGAATTTTTTCTTTAAAATCTATAAATGTTTTATTTTTATAAATATTTTCATTTAAAGTTTCTAAATCTAAATTTTTTTTTAAATTAATAAGTTTATTTTTTTTTATATTGATAATTTTTTCTAATATATTTTCAGACATTTTGTAATTTAAGTAAATGTTTAAATGCTTTACCCGATAGTATATGCTCTCTTGCATTATTGTATGCATCATTAAAATTCTGAAATGTATTATTAACTATTAAACCTGCAGCAGCATTGAGACACACAGCTTTAGAAAAATCATTATTTTCTCCATTAAATATTTCAATTATCTTCTGAGCATTAAATTCAGCATCATTTCCTATTATATTTTGAAATTTATCTGCATTTACATTTAGTTTTTTTGGATCGATTATAAATTCTTTTATACTATTTTTTTTTAATTGAATAACATTAGTTTTTGCATATGGCGAAATTTCATCTAATCCATCTTCACTTCTAATTATCCAAGCAAATTCGATATCTAAATCTTTTAAAGCATTAGCGAATAATTTTAATAACTTTTTATCAAAAACTCCTACTACTTGTTTTTTTACAAGAGCTGGGCTACTTAATGGTCCTATCATATTAAAAATAGTTCTTTTACCTATTCTTTTTCTTATTGGTCCTACAAATTTCATAGCACTATGATAATTTGGAGCATACATGAAGCCAAAATTATTTTTATTTATTTCTTTTTCAATTGATCTAGGCTCCAGGTTAATATTAATTTTTAATGCCTCTAAAACATCTCCAGATCCACATTTTGAAGAAACCGCTTTGTTTCCATGTTTGGCAACTTTTACACCCAAACTAGCTAATAATAATGATGATGCTGTAGAAATATTAAGAGTATTCATACCATCTCCTCCTGTCCCACAAGTATCAATACAATCATCAACATTTACCCTATTCGATTTTTCTCTTAAAATAGATATTCCTCCAGCAATTTCACTGGATGTCTCTCCTTTTTCACTCAAAAATGTCAAAAAATCATAAATTTCTTCATCTTTTGCATTTCCCTCCATTAAAAACTCAAATGCACTTCGACTTTCCTCAAAAGTCAAATCTTTTTTATCTTTGATTTTTTTAATAAATTTTTCCATTAATTTCTAAAATTTAAAAAATTTTTTAAAATTTTTAACCCCAATTTAGTTCTTATGCTTTCAGGATGAAATTGTACACCATGAATGTTGTATTTTTTATGTTGAATTGCCATGATAATTCCATCAGATGTTTCCGCTGTTATTTTTAAATTTGGTGACAAAGAATTTTTATCAACTATTAAACTATGATATCTGGTAGCTTCAAAACGACCAGGTAAGTTTTTTAAAATGCCAGTTTTATTTGAAATAATAGTACTTGTCTTTCCGTGCATTAATTTATCAGCTTGAATAATTTTTGATCCGAAAATTTGACCTATTATTTGATGACCCAAACAAACACCTAATATAGGTAATTTTTTATAAAGATTTTTAACTATACTAAGACAATTACCAGATTGATTGGGATTTCCTGGCCCGGGAGAAATTACAATTTTCTTATACTTGTCTTTTAATATTTGTTTATAAGTTATTTGATCATTTCTTAAAACAGTTACATTACATTTAAGCGAAGATAAATAATGGTAAAGATTAAAAGTAAAACTATCATAATTATCAATTAATATGATTTTCATATTATTTTAATGTTGCAAACAAAGCTTTTGCCTTATTTATAGTTTCTATATATTCATTTAAAGGTTTACTATCAGCTACAATTCCTGCACCAGCCTGAACATAAAACTTCTTATCTTTTAAGACAGCTGTTCTTAATGCTATACAGGTATCAAAATCTCCGTTTGCGGAAAAATAGCCAATTCCGCCAGCATAAACTTTTCTTTTACTTTTTTCTAATTCATCTATGATTTCCATAGCTCTAATTTTAGGGGCGCCAGATACCGTTCCAGCAGGAAAACCAGCTAACAATGTATCAAATCTTGAAAATTTATTATTAAACTCTCCAACAACATTAGAAACTATATGCATAACATGAGAATACTTCTCAATTATAAATTTTTCAGTAACCTTTACAGTGCCAATTTTTGATACTTTTCCGGTATCATTTCTTCCTAAGTCTAATAACATTAAATGTTCTGAAAGTTCTTTTTTATCGTTTAATAAATCTTTAGCATAAAAATTATCTTTTTTTTTATTTATTCCTCTTGGCCTTGTTCCAGCAATAGGTCTTATTGTAATTTTATTCTTTCTAAGTCTGACTAATATTTCTGGACTTGCCCCAACTATTTGAAAGTCAAAAAAATTAAAAAAAAACATGAATGGGGACGGATTTGTAACTCTTAGTTTCTTATAAATTTCTAATGGCGTTTTGTTTAAACTAGCTTCAAATCTCTGACTTAAAACAACCTGAAAAATATCTCCTAATTTTATGTATTTCTTAGCCTTTTTGACGTTATTAATAAAAATTTTTTTCGTCGTATTAGACTTTATTGAAATTTTTTTATCAGTTTTATTTGTTTGATTATTTGATTGGTGGTTGGATAGAAAAATGTTATTTTTTAGTTCATTTATTATTTCAAAATATTTTTTTTGATAATTTGTAATTTTTTCCTCTTTGAAACAGTTATATATATAAAATAATTTTCTTTTAAGGTTGTCATGAATTATCAATAATCTAGGTCTTAAAATTCTAGTATCTGGAATTTTGAGATCGTCAACACATTTGTTTGGTATTTTCTCTATATATCTAATTATGTCATACGAAAAATATCCTGAAATTAATGCACATATATTAGGCAGCTCTTTCGGCAATTTAAATTTAAAATTTTCTATAATATTTTCTATTATTTCTTTTGGTTCGCCCTTTAATAAATGTCTTTTATTATCTTTCAATAAATAACCTTTATTATTGTTGAATTCCCATACTTTATCAGGTCTTTTTCCAAAAATGGTATAACGACCTTTTATCTTTCCTTTTTCAACAGACTCAAAAACAAAACTATTTTTCTCTTCTAAAAAATTATTAAGTAAATTTTCGATTTCTTTTATACCGTTTGAATTTGATGAAATGTAGAGAACTTGATTTAATTTTTTTTTATGATTTTTTTTAAATTTATTTAATTCAATATTAAGCATTACTTAAAGAAATTTTCTACTCTTGCCAGAGTTCTTTCATTAACCTCAATTGAATATTTGTTGCTCAATAATTTATCATATGATGATGATATATTATTTTTAATTTTAAAATTAGACCTTGTAAAATATTTTTTACTTTCGTCTGATTTAGCTTCAAAGTTTGTATTAATAAAATTTAAGATTCTTGTTAAATAAACATTTTTTTCATTATCCACTATTAACAAAAAATCATTAATCGGTATAGTGTATAATAGTTTTAATGAGTCTACATTAAATGTTGAGTTATCGTTAATAGAATTGACTAGTGCCTTCACATATATATCTTTATTATTTGAAATTTTATAAAATTCATTTTCACTAAAATTATTCGTTTCAATTTTTTTAAGTATATTTTTATTATAGTTAAATTTCTCAACTCTTCTTAAATCATTTAATACAGTTTCTAAAAATTTTTTGTCAGTTATTTCTGGTAGAATTTTATTCACATTATTTATTTCATAAAGCAGAAAATAATCTTCTTTATCTAGCAAATTAATCTTTGTATCATTACGTAAATCATAAACTTCATTTAAATCAGTATTATCCTCATTTGTTTTAAAAAAATTTTTACTTTCTGATATCGATAAACTGTAGTTATTTGAAATTTCTTTTAATGATAAACCATTCGCAATATCATTTTCTATGTCGTCAATTCTTTTAAAAAAATCAGAATTAAAACCATCATCAACCAATTTATTATCAGGCATCAGCTTTACATAATAAATATCAATATATTCCCTAAGTAATTTCTCCTCATTCTCTGTTATATATTTTTTTATTTCATTATCGCTAAATTCTTTTTTATAAACCTTTTCAAGATTTATATATTCAATTTCAATTTTTCTATTATCGTCAATAAATATTTTTTTTGCTAAAAAATCAGGACTTTTAATACCGCCACTGATGTAATTAAATAGATCTTTTTGTAGTATACTATTTCTAATTTTTTGCTCATAGTCTGTAGCTGTTATGTTGTTTTCTAGTAAAAATTTTTCATATTTAACTCTTGAGAATTCATTGTTTTCAATGAAACGAGTATCGTTTGTTATTTCATTAAACAAACTTTGGTCTGACAAATAGATATTGAATCCTTTAACTTCTTGTTTAATTAAATTGTTTGAAATTACCTGAGATAGTATTTCATCTAATATGTTTTTATCTAAATTTTCTTTTATAATATTTTTGTTTATATTATTTGAATTTATGAAGTTAATTAAGTCTTGAGTTGATATATTTTCATTATTAATTTTTGCTACGCTATTCGTATTACCTCCACTAAAAACACTACCCATGCCCCAAAATACAAATGGAACTATAATAATCGCTATTAACACTCCAGCAAGTTTACTTTTTGAGAAATTCCTTAAATTACTTAACATAACAATCTTAATTATTGATTAATAATATCAATTCTATAAATTATAATATAGTTAATGACAAATAATAAAACTTATTTCGTTGCAAATTGGAAGATGTATGGTGATTTATCGTCGCTTAAGAGATTAAAAAGGGTTATTAAACTATCAAATAATAGATTTTATAAGAATGCCGAAATTGTCTATTGTCCTCCTTTAACATTGATTGACAAGTTTGTAAAAATTACAAAAAAATATAAAATTCACATTGGAGCACAAGATTGTTATTCAATTAGAAATTATGGTCCATACACAGGAAATGTAAGCTCAGATCAAATAAAAAAACTTGGTGCAAAGTTTGTCATATTGGGTCATTCAGAAAAAAGAAAGGATGGAGATACCGATGTAATAATAAATAAAAAATTAATATCTGCAAATTTATCAAATTTAAAGATAATTTTGTGTATTGGTGAAAGCATATTACAAAAAAAAAATAACAAAACTTTCCAAGTAATTAAAAAACAAATTAAAAATTCACTTAAGAATATTAAAAATTTCAAAAATATTATTATAGCTTATGAGCCAATATGGGCTATAGGATCAGGGAAAACACCTACAAATATAAGTATAGAAAAAATTACAAGCAAAATTAAATCATTTATGAGACAAAATTATAATATCAATTCAATTAAAGTTCTTTACGGGGGATCTGTAAATCCCCAAAATATATTACATTTAAAAAAAATAAGTAATATAAATGGTTTTTTAATCGGTGGAGCATCTCAAAATCAAAATAAATTTATTGATATAATTAAAAAAAGTATTAATTAAATCCAATGGAAAACATATTACTAGTAATAAATATTATTCTTGCTGCAATATTAGTTATACTTGTTTTATTACAAAAATCTGAAGGTGGGGCCCTTGGAATTGGAGTTTCACAGGATAATTTTATGTTTTCAAGATCAGCAGGAAATTTTATGACAAAAGCAACATCATTTATTGCGCTTTTATTTATTATATGCAGTTTGTCTCTCACTATAATTTCAAGAGGAGATATTGAGCCAAATACCTCAGTATTAGACAAAATTGAGGAAAATTCAGAGGAAATTCCAGAATTACCTGAATAATTATTCAATTTAATCTTTTAATTTTTTAAATAAGCATCTATAACATAATTCCATGGCGCGATACATATTTGTAACAGGCGGCGTGGTTTCATCATTAGGAAAAGGATTATCGTCGGCATCATTAGCTTATTTGCTTAAATCTCAAGGTTATAAAGTTAGATTAAGAAAAATGGATCCGTATTTAAATATTGATCCAGGCACAATGAGTCCTTTCCAACATGGAGAAGTCTTTGTAACAGATGACGGTGCTGAAACAGATTTAGATTTAGGTCACTACGAAAGATTTACAAATGTTTCAGCTAAAAAATCAGATAATATTACAACTGGAAAAATATATAGTGATATTTTGAGAAAAGAGAGAAAAGGATCATATCTTGGTAAAACAGTTCAAGTTATTCCACACGTAACTGACAGGATAAAAGAATTTATAAAAAGTGATATATTAGATGAGGACTTCGTAATATGTGAAATAGGAGGAACAGTTGGTGACATCGAAAGTCTACCTTTCCTAGAAGCTATAAGGCAATTTTCTAATCAAGATAAATTTAAAAAGAGTCTTTTTATACATTTAACTTTGGTTCCGTATTTAAGAGCTTCTGACGAGATCAAAACAAAACCTACACAACACTCCGTAAAGGAACTTAGGAGTTTGGGTATACAACCAGATATAATTATATGTAGATGTGAAAAATCTATAACTCAAGAGCAAAGAAAAAAAATATCTTTATTCTGCAATGTTTCAATTGAAAATGTAATAGAAACAGTAGATGTCAAAACAATTTATGAAGCACCCATAAGTTTTTTTAATCAAAAACTTGACAAACAGGTATTAAAATTTTTTGATTTAAAGCCA
>MDSY01137972.1_pt1 | contig 11708 bp, 1 predicted proteins | sample 811131 | NCBI WGS metagenome assembly MDSY01 (sample SAMN05326643, study PRJNA326480) | marine metagenome | isolation source: seawater | place: Atlantic Ocean: South West | collected 2010
AGACACTAAGTTCAAATGTCTCTCCCGTGTCAATATCGGTTACCTCAAAAGAAAAAACTTCTATTTCATCCTCCATAACCACTTGATCTTCTGCTGGAGAAATAATTGGCGCATCATTAACAGGGTTTATCGTTAACGTAAACGTTTGAGTGTCTGATAATTCACCATCGGAAACAATAACAGTAATATCTCCATTTCCATTCCAATTTTCATCAGGAATAACAGTAATGGAGGAATCTCCGGAATTTGCGGTTACTGTTAAATACTGCGAATCGGAGGAAGCAAATATGGTTAGCACCTCACTTGTATCCACATCAGTAAGGTCTAAATTTAAATTGAAAATATTATCTTCATCTTCTATTTTATCACTGATTCGTGTGATTATTGGACTGTCGTTAACAGGAGATACTACAAAAGTAAATATAGTTGAGTCCATTAAATCACCGTCGGAAACAACTACAGTTATGTTTGAAGTACCATTCCAGTCTAGAATCGGCTCCGCTGTAATAGTAACGTTTTCCGAATTTGCAGATACAAGAACAGAGTTTGTATCTGAAAAGACGCTCAATATAAGTGTTTCTCCTGTATCAATATCTGTTACTTCAAATAAAAATGTTTCGGTAGCATCCTCTAAAATTATTTGATCTTCCACTTGAGCAATAATTGGCGCGTCATTTATGGGTTCAACCGTTAGCCTAAACGTAGTTGTATCCGTCAATTCACCATCGGAAACAACAACGGTAATGTCTGAAAAACCATGCCAATTGGTATCAGGGGAAGCAGTCAAAGATGAATCTTCTGAATGTACATTTACCGTTAAAAAAGGTGAACTAGAAATAGCAGATAACAAAAGAACCTCACCAGTATCAATATCGGTTAATTCTAAATCTAAAAAGTATGTCTCCTCTTCCAGTATGGAAATATTGGAAATGGATGAAATTATAGGAGCATCATTCACAGGTTTGATAGTAAATAAGACTTCCTGCTCCAGAATAATCGGGTGATACGGATGTGCATCTGTAACGAAGAAAGTTATATTTTCAGAACCATGCCAATCTATATCATCCGGAGCAAAGACTTGTAAGTTATCGTTAACTATTTCCGCTGTGAAATTAGGACCTGTACTCACACTTACGATGAGCGTGTCAAAGGTAGTACCTATATCAGAAACATAATCTTCTAAGTTTAGTGATATAAATTCACCTCCCTCATCAATAATTTGAGTATTTAGTGTTAAAACGGGAGAGTCATTATCAATGATAAAACTAACGTCCTGGAAATAAGAATAATTATTATCTGTCCCAGAATCTCGTACTGTGAATCTTATATTTTCTTCATATTCCCAATTTTTTCTGTTAATCTCTAAATCAAGTTCACCTTCGTTACTAATTGTCAATAGCATAAAGCCTGCATGGAGTTCATAAGGACTGGAGGCATTCCCAATTTGGCTTCCGGATATGAAATCAGGTTTTAAATCAACGGGTAAAATTCTCAGAGAAACTTGGTCATAAAAGAAGAGGCTAATTCTTGGATCTAGCGAGTTGGAATAGATGGTTAAATTATAAATCCAATTATTTTGAAAGCTCGTTGCTTGGGCAACACCAAGTACCTGATTATTTTCATCTATCGCTGCAAGTCTATGTCCAGACCCTTCTGCAGTAACCCCTAGAGCTTCAACACTTGCAACTAAATTCATCGAATAAGTAAAGTTTGAGCTATTAATACTCCATACTGGATCATTGGTTTCACTCTCAGAGCTCAAAAATTCATAACTCCAGTTCACAGCATCATCATCAAGTTCTGTTAAATAACTTGTTAGGTTTATGGATTCAAATTCTTGTCCAACAGTTATACTTTGGTCAGGAACTCCCTGAAGAACCGGTGGATTATCGAAAGGCGTTTTCGTAAACAGTACTGTATCTGATGTTGATAATGCCATTAAATTATTATCCGTTACCGTAAAAATAATAGAATCAGTTCCCGTCCAATCTGAAATAGGGTTTAAGGAAACCACACTTCCATCGAGACTTGGAGATAGATTTATATTTTCCGATAAGGAATAATAGATTTCATCTCCATCTAGTGTTTCTGTGTAATCATCTAAATCAAAATCGGAGAAAGAAGAACCAATTTCTATGGTTTGATCTGGGATAGATGAAATCACAGGTTCATAATTATTTTGGATGGAAAAGATTGCGTCGTCGGATGCAGAATAATTATTTAATGTACCATTATCAGTGATGGTGAAAAACAAGGAATCACTTCCAGTCCATTCTGAATCAACAATTGCGAATGTTACAATCCCATCTACACTAATATCAGGGTCTATAAAATTTGCTTGCATTTCATGCGGCAAGCTGAGACTTCCTAATGTGGAATTGTTTTCAAAAATCACTTTTTCTATTATAGGAAGATTGATCTGATAATCATTGTCATAGAAACGAAATGTAATCTCTTCACCATCTTGATTTGCATAGATAGTTAAAAGATATCTCCATCCATCGAGGTAAGCATTCCCCTGGGCCACTCCTCTATTATTTCCGTCTGAATCAAAAGCAGAAATTGAATGACTTATTCCTTGAGGGGAAATTTTTCTTGAGGTAACAGAGATTACTACAGACATAGAAAATTCATAGTCAGAAGGATCCATAGCCCATTCTGGATCAACATCTGTCACTGTTGGTAAACCAAGTTCAATAGTATAACTCAAACTATCCGTATCATATTCATTGATATAGTCGTTCAAGTCCATTGACGCAAAAGTTCCATTTGATCCAATGACTTGGTCTGGTACATTGGCAATTTCAGGCGGTACATCCGCTCTTAGTACCGTAAAAGTAGCTGTATCTGATGATGAATATCCATTATCAGTTAACTCTGTTACGGTAAATACGATTGTTTCACTACCAATCCAATTATCTTGTGGAACAAGTGTTACAAAGTCATCTGAAAGATTTACGGATATATTATACCCACCAGAAGCACTAAACAATTGATCATCGCTATCCTGAACAGTAACATAATCACTTAAATTAAACGAAACAAAATCAACGCCTAGGTGGGCCGATTGGTCAGGAATATCTGATATTGAAATTGGAAAATCATAATCTAAATATGTATTAAATACTTCCGGAGTTGCCAAACTACCAATTGTAGATCCAGGAACAAATGTAATTCCTTCCTCTACGTTTAAGATTGTATCCTCTGCTGCTATCCAAGCTTTAAAGGTTAACTCTTCTCCTGAATTTTCACCGTAAATAGTGAGCATATAAATATATCCAACACCATATACTGATCCGGTAGCGACACCTCTGCATTCACCTCCATAGAAAGCACCAATTAGATTTACTCCGCTAAAAGATTCTGTATTATAGTAGAAATCTCCGACTAATGATAAACTAGAGGAATAATCCCCTGGATCAACAGACCAAGACGGTTGTTCGGCTTGTAAGTAACAGGCTAGAAGCAGAATTAAAAAAATATTTTTTTTAAATTTTCTATAGCCCGTAAGTGAGAGATCTAAAAAGGATAATATCATAAAATAATTTTACTTTAAAAGAACTAATTTTCGAACCTTCACAAAATCACCCGCTCTAATTTGGTAAAAATAAATACCAGCTGATACAGAATTACCAAACTTATTCCGACTGTTCCAATCAACAAAATAATATCCTGGATCTTTCCTCTCGTCAACAATTGTTGTTACTTTTTCACCCATAACATTAAAGATATCAATAGTTACGTTTGATTGATCTTTAATTCCATATCCAATTCTAGTAACCGGGTTAAAAGGGTTTGGATAATTTTGCGCGAGACTAAATACATTCGGTACATAATCTGGATCTCCAATAGCTAGTGTTCGAGCATCCATAACATAAGGCTCGTTCAAATCTCCTATTATAGCATTATCTTGGTAAGATATTTGATTAGGAACATACAAAACTTGGTCCATTACCCTATGATAATATTCAAACGTTACATTTTGAGATTCACTTTCATTACCATAAATCGTTAAAAAGAATATATACTCATTCAAAGGCGGAATGTATTGTGGAAACGCCACCCCTCTACATTCACCATCGATAAACGCCGCGATCATGTCTCCAGTATCCGCAGAGGTGCTGTCAAAAATAATTATATTAGAAACCAATGACATGGACCCTGAATACTGACTTGCATTTACATTCCATGATGGGGCTTCTCTATTTACTATTGGTGCTTGAATATCCAAGGTATCACCGCTTGAAGAAGATGATGAACCGGCAATAGTAAATGGGTACAAAAGTGTATCTTGATTGGAACTTTTCAATAGATATCCATCATTGGGACTCATGTAGGTAAGACTTCCAAACCAACCATAATTTTCAAGAAATTGAGCAAAGGCATCTTGACTTTTTATTAAGTCCCCTGTAATTACATTATCTAAGGATTCTAAGGCGTCATTCACAGGATACGATTCTTGAGGTGTAAAGCCAACCCAATTCCACCCCGTATTAATTTTGACTGTATCCAGTTCAACATCAACCGCATATCCTATCATTTCTAATGTGTCAAGATCCGTAAGCTTTAATTTATACATTTGCTGTGGATCCACTTCAAATGTGGATGGAAACCAACCTACCGTAGGATCATAAATTGCAAAACTACTTTGATCTTTTAAAATATCTCCTTCAGCAGGACTCATGTCTGCTAGTATTGTATTAACTGACATATCATCGCCAACTGTATTAATCGAGAGCCAAGACCAACCGGAAGGATATCCAAGCTCAGTTACAATTTGGCTTGTTGCCGTAAGATTAACTGGATTTGTTAAGCTTCCTAATACTTGATTTACTTCAAATGAATATTGTTCTACGATTGTTCCAAGCATGGAGCAACTGGAAGCGTCCCAAACTTTAAAAGATAGGTCTTCTTGCTCTGTTGTATTACTGAATATCGTTAAAAAGAGTTCATATGGATGAAAATTAGACAGAGATTCAAGTTCAGATAGATACTCAACTCTCGCAACTCCTCTCAATTCATCTCTGACAAATACTCCCACCATGTCATAAATATCTGCACTTGTATCTCTTACAACTGAAGAAGGCTGTGTTATTAGCATAGCTGTCATATTCATGGAATACTCAAACTCGGTTGGGTTAATGGACCAATCTGGCTCATAACATAGTTTTCGCATGTAAATATCTAGATCTTCATCACCCACACCATTCACGCCTGCATAAATAGTGGTTGAATATTCTCCAAAACTTAAATCTTCTACTAATCCAATAGTTATTTCTTGTTCAGAATCCGCAGTCAAAGTACCTGAAACGGGTGATACCTCTAACCAAGCAGGTAAGTCAATAGTATTTTCAGGGTAAATATCTGCCGTTTCAGATATATCTCTTCCTCCAAATAAGTAATACGAATTACTAGAACCTCCAGAATTGGAAAGGTTACGTGTTGTGGAGTATTCTTCGTCAATATACATAATGATATTACTAATATCGGATCCAGACCATGCTACTGGGTTTTTATTAAAATAAAATTCCCATGTAATCGGTTCTGTTATATCGTTACCATAAATATCAAGTATACTATTAACATCAACACGCAAGGTTGTATTCTCAAGAAACCTATCGCCAACTCCGGGAGAAAGGATGATAATATCATCACCACAGGTTAACGTAAAATCTATATTATCTCCTGTTTCTGTATCTGTAAGAACAACGTCACCAAGTCCAATGGAGATAGCATCACAGTCAATTGTCTCATTCATAGTTAAACTTATCAAATCATCTGCACCTAGAATACCATCAGCTGGTGTGGCTGTTAATTCTTCAGGACCATTCCTGTCTATTAAACCAGTATTGATCTGAGAAATACCATCGTAAGAATCTCCAGTACAAGAGATAACAGATCTCAGCTCATAACTACCGTCTGCAACTATAGTGGGACTAATATTCCAATTAAATATAACGTAGTTACTACTCAAGGTATCTAAAATAGATTTTTCAATGGTTTCAGCAGTATACCAATCCCCTAAACCTCCCTCTCTATATTGTAAGCTTAGACTCTCAAATGTATCATTATCCAAATCATAATCGGTAACCGTAACTTTTAAAATATCTCCATCAGAATGACTCGCATCTACGACCCAACCATTTTCAGGAAAAGAAATCTCACTCTCACTACATGGCTCTTTATAGGTAACCGAAACAGATACTTCATCGTAATTAATCCAATTATCTTCGTCAAATTCACAATCAGGTACTAGTTGAAGGACAATATCATTATACTCATAGAGCTCCGGACCTCTGTCGATTAAAACAGAAACTTCTATTTGCTCACCAGCAGTTAAACCATAAAGGACTCCACCTGCTAAATCATTGCCACTTGCCGTAATTTCTAGACCGTGTGGGTTTGAATTGTTATCAACAGTTAAATAGTAACTTTCATCCTCCGAGTTTTCACTAATATTTCCTAGGAATACGTTAAAAACTGCAGGTTCCTCAGGTGGAATATTAGTAAGAAGATTTTCCTCCACAGCTATATTTGCGAGTTGACGTTTAAGCGTACCTTCTTCCCATGGGCACGAAGATTGTCCTCCATTTGTCACAAATACTGGCATATTCCACACTGGATCCATTTTCACTGTGACACTAAAACCATCACCTGGATCATCATCGCTCAAAAGAAAACCTGTTTCTAAAGCGGAAGTTTCCTCTTCAGTTTCAGCGATTGTAGTTCCAGCATTTATGCTTCTAGAAACCATGTATCCAATTTCAATTGCTCCAAGGTCAAAACTAGACTCAAAACCTATTTCATTATCCACCTCGACACTGACTTCGAATGTATTTGCAGATGTTGTGGACGAGCTTGCAGTGTACTCGTACTCAACCCCAGCATCAAATGTAATAGTGGTAACTCCATCTTGGCCACCAAGGCTTAGATTAGAAGCAGCAGTGGCGTTCTCAATGGCATCTAAATCTTTTTCCATTAAGTCTACCCAAAACTCATATTCTTCTTCAGCATCTGAAACAGCAGTTACATCATCTGAAGCCGCAATGATAATTTGCAAATCTTGCATTAATACATTCTCTATGTAAAATCTAGAGTGCATATAAGTAGATGCAATTTCTGATCCACTCTGGGCTATTGTAGTATCGATTACAAATTCATCAGATTCAATATTAAGCGTTGTTGCAATTCCATAGGTATACGTTCTTGAGCCACCTATAAAAACGGATGCATCATTTCCCATTATTTCTCCATCACCGTACACAGTAAAAGTTTCACTTGTTGATAAGCATTCTGTTTTTTCTGTTGTGCTAACCACTGAACTACTTAGCGATAGAGATCCGGAGACTGTTTGCTCAGCACCTAATTCAAAAACCTTAATAACCGGTGGAAAGCCTATTGCATATTGTGAAATTTCTCCAAAGGTAGTAGATACTTCTGTTCCCGCAGAATAGCTAAAACCTACCTCAGTTGAAAGAGTATTGCATAACTCTGTTTCTGTTGATAAAAATGAAAAGCTCTCATCTCCTGGCGGAACTCTTAAAACATACCATGGTTCTTGCGAACCATTTAAAACAAATGAACTATTTTCTACTTGTTTTAATCCTAGCACCGCTGCATAATAATTGACAGATGCTACTCGATCTTTACTGTCTGTAATGGATATTTGAATCTTATTTTGATATGGATTATCTCCACCCGTGAGCATATTTGGTTCTACTGCAGTAAATAAATATAATTTTTCTTCCCCAACGGCAACAGCTACGTCCGCTGAATCGACTGAACTAGTAATGTCATCGTATGCAGTGACGGTAAATGTATCAATTTCACATACATTATCCCCATATTCCTCAAAAACAATATATTGAAAAGAATACGTATACGGCTGAACCACAACCGCATCAGCATTCTGCAAATCAGATACAGATAGAATAAGAGCATCTGAGTCGATACCATCACCGCTACCTGTGTTAAGTGAATCATTAAAAGTCGTGCTTCCATTTACTATTTCAACCTGCAATTCAGAAAAATAAATAAAGTCTTTAGTACGATTTATATGTTCTAAAGAGAGTGTGTCTGCATCAAAAACAATATCCGGGTTAGGATGATAAACTGATATATTATAAATACCAGGCGGAAGACTATCTACACTCCAATTACCTTGACTATCAGCAACAGCTATTTTTTCTATACATGTGTTTATAGCAGATAACGTCACTTCAATTTGCTGCCCCGTATCCAGAGGCAGTGGCAATTGACAAGCCCCCCCTGCAACTATACCACTAGCAGACCTGATGGTCTTATCGTAAAAGTATTGACCTGATAAAGGCTTAGTCATCATTGGTAGCTCAATAAAAGAAGGTTCAAATTCATGACTATTGAAATTTACTGTTAGCAAATTCCCAGCATTTCCAGGTTCTACCTCAACAGTAAATTTTCCATTTTCATCTGTAATAATCGTGGGAAATTGGCTCTCCCCATCAACTAAAATTTCTGCGCCCTCGATAAAACAAGCAGTTCCCTCATACATAACATAACCACTTACTGGTAATAAAGATTCATCTGTAAAATTGACAAGATCCACAGAAGTATTGCTGAAGTTTAATGTCGCAAGTCTACTTTCAGGACTATAATAGTGTGCGTAGGTCTCTTCAAGTGGTATATCAAGAGACCAACTCTCAGTGCCAGAGACCATTCCAACCAATTCACCTGTTGCGAGATTGCTACCTGCGTCATTTATAGTGGAGCCTGTAGATTCATTAAAATTCCAATAACTTGAAAGACCTGTCTCATCTCCACCCAGAACTTGGTTCATTGTTCCAGTAATTTGATCTATGGTTCTTACACCTGCCCAAACCCTTATTTCATCAATAAATCCTAAAAAGTGAGAACTTGTTTGAGTGAGCCCGTTTCCGAACCTGAACTCAGAAACAACCGATATATCGCTGATTAAGTCCGGGTTTAATGATATTGTAGATCCACTACCGTTCGATATATCGCCATCAACATATACTGTCATGGTATTTTCCAGGGTGTCAAATGTAACGGACCAGTGGTGCCATAGATTGTCATTAATTTCTTTGGATGTGGAAATTGATTGATTAAAAAAATCGATAGAAAGAGATGACGCATTCGCACCTATGGACACAATAAGCTGAGATGTATCATCAATTGGGTTTCTTGATGAGAATAGAACCATATCATTTGCAGACCCAGGAGTTTTAAACCAGCTTTCGATTGTAAAGCCACTTGTTAAATCAATTCTTCTGGAAGAAAAGTCAACATAATCATCTGCTCCATCCAACTCAATTGATCTTCCAATGATAGATTCCAGAGATGGTGTTATCGTAAAACTAGTTCCAGCTCCATAATTAATATTTTTTATGACATAGTTACCAATACTATCCGTTAAACCGCCGACAAACACATCCGCTATAATCTCACTTCGATCAACAAGACAAACTTCTCCATCATTATCGTTATTAACTCCATTTGCATTTACACTTAAATCGAAAACTGCATCTCCAGCACTTTCATCAAATTTCCAATAACCAGCTAGGCTATCTTCTTCTCCAGAGAGTGTAATTTTATTATATAACCTAATGTCTTCCCAATTTTTTGCTTTACTCCAAATTCTAAAATCATCTAGATATCCATTGTAATAGTCCTCATGTTCATTCGGACTTTTTTTACCCATTACAATTTCAGCTTTATCACCAATAGGAGAAGCATTTGTTGCACTTCCAACAATATAGCCATCTATGTACATACTCATGACACCATCATTATAAACTAGTGCAAGATGGTGATAGATCTCACCAGGGCCCGCATATGGATCAGTAGAGGTAATAGTTGTTGATGAGCCCCCTAATGGAGAATGTGTCCATAAAATTTGACCCAATTCATTTTGCTTAATATCAACGTAATGGATAGTACTAGCAGAATCTACAGCAGCAAAGATTGTCATATCATTTAGGGTCACAGATCGAAACCAGGTTTCAATTGTGTAGTTCTCTTCAAAACCAGAAAATTGCCTATTGCCATCAATATCACTATCATACCAAAAAATATACCCGTCGCCATTGAATTTAGCTGATAAGCCTAGATTAGGAGTTACAACTACTTTAGTAAACTGTACAGGGTTACCATTTGTTGTAACTACTTGCCCCGTGATGATACCGTTAGGATTTAAAAATCCATAATCGCCACCATCTTTACTAAATCCTCTAGAGTTCGATACTACTGCCTCATATTCGTAGTCCACACCAGCAAAAACATTGAAATCTTGGTATTCAGATACCGAAATGTCCAATGTGGTAAGCGCATTTCCGTTACGATACAGTATAATGTTTTCAGATGTTACCGGTGGTCCTGTATAACCATCATTAAGATCCCACTCAACTAGAATTTTATTTTGATAATCACCATCGGAAGATCGCATGGTTGGTGGAATGGGTTCTCGTATGTTATAGGAAAAAAACCCCAATGCAATACTATCTTTGACCGATGCGTTACCTATAACGTTACCAATAAACGGCTGCCCTGCAATTAAATGAATAGTTTTACCAGTACCATTATCAAGCATCTCCCCACCAACCTGACTACCACCTCCACCAACACTATTTACATGCATTATTTTGGGAACTGTGTAAATAGGCTCACATATTTCCTGTGCAAAGACCAGCATTGGTAAAGCAAAAGTTAGTGCTAATATTGTTCTAAGATAATTCATATAGATGAGTGCAATGACTGTTATTTCAGATTTTTTACTTTGCAGCTTCTAAAGCTTCAATTCTTTTAATTAAGCTTTGGATATTCTTTTCTTGCTGATCAATTATTTCCTGCTGTTCTTGTATTGCTTTGATTGCAGGTACAACAAGAAGACTATAATTTACTCCTAATCTCGTTCCTTTATCTTTCCAGGCTATATCAGTGGTAAGTCGAGGAAAAAGATCACGCACGTTTTGGGCGATAAATCCAGTCAGCTGGTCTGCATCGGGGTGAGTCTTCCAATTATATGTTACTGGCCTAAGATCAAGAAGTTTATCTAATGAACTCGGATAATCTCGAATATTTTGTTTTAATCTTCTATCTGAGCCACTGATCCATCCCTGACCTCCATTTCCACAGAGCAACGTCCCCACATTATTATATCCATTGCCCTCAGGATCATTATACCACCATTGTAATTGAGCATTACTACCACCATCAGAATCGTTATTTAGATAATATGGAAAACCATTATCAACATATCCATTAATGGGATTGTTGTATCTAACCTTATTAAAACTGGGAGCAGAGCCAACCGTTGATGTTATGAATCCACGACCATTAGTTAGTTGGTTGTTATTAGTGACATTAGTTGCACCAGCTGCAATTCCGTCTAATTTTGACCCATCCGTTGAAAGATCTCGACCATCCACTGTTCCTGTAACCGTTATATTTCCACTGGCAGTAAGTCCTGCAAAAGAAGGACTATCTGATGACCGAACGTTTTGATTCATTGCATACAACTCATTTGCACCGTTGCCAGTGTTCAATGTGGGAGCAGTAAGCGCGCCAGATACTGTTGCAGTTCCGCCGATTAAAGTATTACTAGTTATTTCAGCAGTCCCTACCACATCTAACTTTGCACTAGGACTAGTGGTCCCGATACCGACATTACCACTGTTTTTGATGATCATCTTATCACTAGTGTAAACCTGAAA
>MDSY01069695.1_pt1 | contig 11702 bp, 12 predicted proteins | sample 811131 | NCBI WGS metagenome assembly MDSY01 (sample SAMN05326643, study PRJNA326480) | marine metagenome | isolation source: seawater | place: Atlantic Ocean: South West | collected 2010
AACACTTGATCAATATCATCACTAAAATTATCTTTGCCTGTGTAAAATCTTTTTGCTTCTTTTGACCAATTTACAAAATCTTGTCTGTTGTTAAGACGTGTGATTTCATCGCCTGTAACAATTTCTATTTTGTTTTGATCTGGCAAAATTTGTTGTATTCTGTTTGACAGTTTTGCAATCAATCCTTGACTGCCTGTAATTACAATGTTACCGTTAGTGTTGAATCCAAACCTTACAGTTTCGTTTGCAGTGTCATCTACGTTTCTAAATACTGTGCCGTAACTGTCTACAAAAAAATCATCCGCAACTGTGTCTAGTCTTCTATTACCAATAAAATCTTGGCCACCTGATCTTGGTTGTAGCGACGAAGTATTCAAAACTTGTCCATTGATAACCTGTGATAGATTTGATTCAACTGTTAGGTTGCTTTGATTTTTGAATGACTCATCAATAATTCTATCTGCTGTTGTGTAACTGTTTAGGTTTGTGCCTCGCATTCTTTTGACTAGGTAACCAAGTCCACTTGCACCACCTGACAGCACACCACCAGCCGCAAATGCTATTCCCATATTCATTAACACGTCATCCGCACCAAACTCTTCTCCACGTGCTTCATAACCTGCTTTCAACACAGGAGTCAAACCAAATTCCAACATGGCGTTGGCCGCTCCTACTCTGGCCATGCTTGTTAACACTTTGCCTGGCACTGCACCTGCTAGTGGTATCAAGTTTACAGGATCAATCAATCCGCCAGCCAATGCACCACCCCATTTTGCTATGCCTGGTGTCTGTGAAAATTGTTGATTGGCCACGTATGCATCACGCATACGTTCTGCTAATTCTATTGTTATGTGTGGTTCCCACTCTACGCCTGGAACAAAAAATTCATTTGTTTCATTCCATTCATCTTCTGGTATCGCAGACTCACCTGTTTGTTCGTATTCTCTTTTTGCACGTTTTGCCGCCAATATGTCTGTGACCAAACTGCCCGTAGTCTGTTTGATACCAACACCAAAACCTGTCTTAAAGTTTTCCCATGTGCTTGTATCTCTTGCTTCTACTTGTGTTTTATCTCTAGCAGGTAAAGAGCCTTGTGTAATTTCTACTGGCATCTTTGCTCCTTATGGTTGTAGCGGATCAATTTCTGTTGGTTCAGGTCTGAACTCTAAGTAATCATCAGACGTTAAGTCACGCACTACCACTGTCAACGATTGCAACGGTGACATGGTGATTGGTGCATCGTTGTTGCTTGGTAATTGTAACAGTCCGCTATCTTTGTATATTTGTAAAATTTTCTTTCTTGCAAATCCATTTCTTAATTTTTTCAAATGTTCTATGTTGTTGCCCATCCATTCCAAATGCCAATCTAACAAATCACCATTTACCATTGCAATACTAATTGCCTTCAATTCAGGTTTGTATCTTTGTTCTGGATCTAGTTCTCCGGCCATCCAATCAACGTATTTTTTCCTATCTTCCAAAGGTAATGTTTTGTTGTAATGGTCTGCATAGTCTGTCATTTTTTCATTTATTGTTTTTGTTCTTTGAAATCCACCGTCTCCAGTTTCGTCATAAGTTTCAACAAATACAAGTTCATCATAATTTTTTTCAAACTCTTTTGTTTGTAGATTCAATGTTGTCACCCATGTGTTTTCTGCATCTTCATACACTGCAGGTGCTTTCCTAAATCCTGGTGGTGTAACTGTCATGTCAGCATACACATATTCATCTGCACCACTTGGTAGTTTTTGAAACATTATCTGTGTGCCGTTTTCGTCCAACACTTGTATACCACCATTTTTTGAAACAAAAAGATATTGGTCAGTGTTGTTAACAAAATCTTCATAACCATCAGGTGCACCTGTTATTGTGCTGTATCTTGCAGGATTGTTCATCATGTCTTCTACAAGATTTGTAATTTGTGCCTTGTCCGCATCTGTTTTTATTATTGTGTTGCTGAACAATGCCTGTGTGCCGTTTGGCATGTCAATGGTTGTAAAACTTTTGTCCATTTGTGTTTGTGTTAACCTATGTGCTTGTTCTTCGTCACCGTGTAGTGCAAAATATTTTGTAAACAACACCTTATACATAGCACGGTGTGACTGACCTAGGTCTGTGTCCGCACCTGTAAGATTATAGTATGCTCCACCGTCTTTGTATATCTCGCCTACTTTGTTGTCAATAAATGTGCCAACTGCTGTCTTAGTATCTGCAGGCAGTTTGCCGTCTGATGCTTGTAAGTTTACATTATATTGGCTAATGGCATCAAACATCAGTCTTGCAGTGTTCTCGTCTGTGTCTAAAACGTCCGCCGCTACCAACAACGCATCTGTTTGTGGTTCGTCACTTACCCTTGATGCTTTTTTGATAAGGTTGTTAAAATTTTCTGGGTATTGTGCTTTTGCATTTCCTACTGCATTTATCATTTCATCAGCGTTTGTTTTACCAAGTATGTTGCCTGTAACTGTGTTTGCAACAGACACTGGCATCATGTTTACTAGGCTGACAGGCACGTTGAAATATTGTTCAGTTCTTTTTCTAAATGCATTCAAACCTTCGTCGCTGAATAAATTTTCATCTTGTTTCAGACCTAAACTGTCAATGACGTATGACGCAATATCTTTGCTTGGGTCGTTCAATATTTCTCGTTTTTGATTTCTAACTTGCTCTACTGCTTGTATTTGTTTGTTAATTAATGCTTTGCCTTTAATTTTTTCTGCCGCGGATAAATTGGAAGATTCTAATTCTGTCAATTGGTTTTCAAGTTCTGTGATAAGTGTAGATGACTGTGGCAATGACAACACAGTTGCTCTAAACGTGTAGTCGCCAATTGCTTCTGCTTGTGCTCTTTTGTCTATAATGTCTGCTATCTCAGTATCACTGTATTGTAATTCTTTTAATTCTTCAATATCAATATTATCTTGTTGTTGTTCTACAACTGTTTTTTCAAAACCATCTGGTCCTTCAGCAAAAGTAACAAACCTTGTTGTTTTACCTTCTGCAATTTTTTTATTTGTGTTTTCCAATGCATCATTTTTTAGGCCTCTTGCATCAGCAAATGCATCTGTAATCACTTTATCAGTTTCGTCAATTACAGATAATAATGCTGTTGTATCTTTCACTCCAAATTTCAAACCGCCTGGTATGACTGACGCATATTCTTCTCCTAGTTCGCCAAAAGTGTATGTGCCGTTCTGTAATTGATTTTTTATTTTGATCCTGCCTGCTGTGTCACTGTTTTTGTATTCCTGTTCTAGTATTGCTTTTGCAATAGTTAATTGTGTAATTTGTGCTCTGGCATTTTGATTGTTTGATCCAACTTGGTATACGGTGTCAAATGTTTCAAATTCAGATTGCAATTCTGCAAAATATTCAGGCAGGCCAATTGTGTTGCCTGTTTCAATTGCTCCTTTTATTTTTTGCATGGTCAAACCATATTTTTCTTTGTGTGTGTTGATCTGTGTATTTCTTTCGTCAATCTTCAAATTAGTCTGTATTGTTGTGCTGAATCTTGCCTGTTCGCTGTTGAATTTTTCTGTGAGTGCCGCTTGTAAATTGCTTGGTAAATCTTCACTCCATTTTGTTTTGTATTCTTCTGACAAGGTCATGAACTTGTCGTTGTTCAATGGGTTGTCAGTTGCAATTTGTTTTAGTTCTCTGCCTAATTCAATTGTTTTGCTGTTGACGTATGCAACGTTGGCACCTTTCTGGAATGCCTCGCCTGTCAATGTAAAAGGTGTGCCTTGTTTTGCAACGTACGATTCTGAATCCTGTTGTGTCCTTAGGCCTCTGTCGTAAGCGGCATCAACCGCTTGTTTGTCTGCTAGGTTGTTTGCAAGTTTTGAAACGTTGTCAACTATCTTAATAGCGGCGTTGCCTTCTTGGTATGGCAATGCAAAATTATTCCTTGGTGTCAATCTGCTACCAGTCTCTGTGTTCATCTGCATGTTACGTCTTCTGCCTTTGATTACGTCTGGTCTTTCTGGTGGAGTGATTGGTATTCTAGCCATTAGTTTGATCCTTCTGTTGCTGTTCTAATTGCACCTGTTTTTGTAATTTCACTGTTTGGTCCAACGTTGGGTTTGTTTCTTACAGTTGTAAAGATGTCACCCCTTGTGCCTAGTGTTGTGGCCGCGTTTGTGTAACCACCTATGATGGCCGTTTTTGCTTCACTTCTCAACGCAGTGCTACTAAATTTTTTACTTAGGATAGATTGTGATGTGTTGTATGCATCAATAAATTCGTCTTCTGCATAGTTGGCTCTAGTCTGTGCAAGTATGTCTCCTGGTGATCCTTCAATGGTAACACCACTCAATCCATACAATGCTCTCTGTTTGCCTAATTGTTGTGCAAGTGCTCTTTGTCTTTTGACCTTACGCAAAGCAAAACTTTCTTCTTCAACACCCACTTGGTAATCTGTAAAATTGGCTCTGTTACGCAACATCTGTGCATTCATGTATCCTGAATACACTTGTCCTGCCGCACCTATCACTGGTAACGCAACTTTTGCCGCGTTTGCTAGTGTTGACAGTATGGTTGTGTTTGTTGCTGAAGCAGTAGCCGCCGTTGATGCTGATGATGTAGCAAAAAGGCTGGTGCCACCTGATGCATAAGCGGCCGCTCCTATAATTGCTAATTTGGCTAGATCATTTTTTGGTGCACACATTAAGTTCTTTTCCTCTCCACTAGATAAATTTCTTCGTCTCCAACGTTATACGATGCAAAACGCTTAAACTTTAGTGTATTTAACCATTTTACAGAATGATGATGTTTGCTCCAAACCTGCACTAGATGTCTTTTATCTGGGTGTTTAATCATACTTTTTTTTATCAAACGTTCTGCCTCCCTGGTAATCCTAATGAAAAAATCTTTGACAACTGGTGTTGCAAAGAACCAATACCACACTTCATCATCTATCACATGAGTGCCTGCCGCTAGGAATGGATAGTTGTAGTATGTTCCTGTCACGCCATCTTCCAATTGTTCATATTTGTCTAACAATTTTTGTTTGGTGTATCCCATCAACATACATTCCATTTCGTCTGCAACACGACAATTCTCAACCACGTATTTGAAATGTGGATAGTTGAGTTCGTGTCTAACTGGTTGCTTAACCGCCTTGAAGTTTTCCTGCGCCAAATTTTACCTCTGTTACTATACTTAATATGGTGCACGGTAATGGGTCAGTGATTGTGAATGTAACTTGCGGCGATGTATGGTAACCTGTCATACGCATACGTTTGAAACCTGTAAAAGATGTCACTGGCTGTCCTAATAGATTTGTGCCTAACTCTCTAAAAGGCACAGTCACACCGTCAACTTCTAATGTTTTGGATTCATTCAATTGTATATCAACTAAAACTTTTCTTACCTTTTCTCCCATAGTGCTTTGTGCTGGTGCGTTCAATATAAGATTCAAAGTCTTTGCAGTTGACGTATAACTATGTCCTATCTGTGTAGATGAACTTGTCCTTGTAAGATCAAAATTACCAGCATTGGTAACTGTGACATCTGGATGTTTCATGCCATCTGCAACAACTTGCACTGTTTGTCCTTCGAGACCTTGTGCTCCTGTAAAACTACTGCCTGAAGCACTTGTTGTGTGAAATGAATCTAAGAATATGTCGTCCTCAGTAAGTTGTTCTAAGAACAGACCTGACTGCAGGGTAGAACCATCATTATCAAACCTTCTTGACAACACATACAACGAATTATCTACCACACCTAATGCTTTGAATTCACCGTTAGTGGTCCATTTGTTCCAACCTACTACACTAAATTCAACGTTGACACCTAGTATACCTAGTGAACCATCTGAATTCAAACTTACAACGTAGTTGGTATTGTTGTTGCTGTAATTTGTTAAGTGCTGTATCTGTGTTGCACCATCTAGTATGTCATGATGGATCAAAGAATAATTTTTTGCAGAATAGGCATCTGTGTTGAAGTTGTAGACAAACGCCCTACACTGTTTGCCTGATTTGTCATGGAACAAAACTTCGTTGTCTACCACCACAGGTTCTGTCACACCTGCACCTATGCCGTATCTTGTCTGTTGCCTCACTAACACATTTGATGGTGTTACAGGTTCACCTGACATATCAAATTCACCATCTGATGTGAATATGAATAAAGATTGTTGTGATATCAAATGTCGTATAATGTTAAGTTGGTCCGAAGCAATAGTGAATGTAAATCCTGCATCGTCTGTAATGTCACCTGTTACAGTTGTAGAGCCACCTGACTCTGTTACTGTTTTTGTAAAAGGGTTGAAATTGAAGAAATCTCCTGACTGTGATCCAAATATTGTTTGTGGTTTGTCTCTGGTCCCACCAAATATCAATCTGTTCTGGTGAAATGACACAGACCTTGGTTGTCCACCGCCTAGTGTTGAATTTAAATTGCTAAATGCATCAATCTCCCATTCATTACCATTAGCACCTTCCGTGTCTACCATTTCAAATATAACATTACCTGTCATTACTGTAGAACTTGTGAATCCTGTCAACTCAACCAATCCACCATTTATGTTTACGTGCATTCCAATGTGTCCGTTTGGCGCAGTTGCATTCACCCATTCATAAGTGCCGTTGCTCAATGTCATGTTGATGCCATTACCACTTGTTGCACTTGGTGTGAGTGTTGTGCCAAAACTAAAATTGGCCAAAGGTATAAAATCAAATACTAGATTACTGGCACTCCAATCTGTGTTTACAGATCCACGTTGCAACTGTATTGGTTGCAGGTCAGGATGCACTAAGATCATAACATCAAAACTTTGTGTAAATCTTACGTCGCCTATCTCTGCTGTTGTGATTGGAAATACTTGTCCACCGGAGCCATTAACCAAATGTGCCACTCTGGTGTTTTGATAGAATATGTGCATTTCTGCTTCCGTGCCTGCACCTGTGTCTTTTGGCTCTAACACGATCACATATTCTTGTCCGTCAGTGAATTTGAAAGGTATCAACCTGCTTTGCAAGTGAAAACCTGTTGTTGTTAAACTTGTAGAACCGTCTGGTGTTGTAGTATTATCTGGATCAGCAGATATAAACTTAAAACCTTTTCTTTTTTGCATTCCGCCTTGTGGCAGAAGCAACATGTTTTCGCACGTTTCTAGTCCAGTTTTGTATAGTTGTGAATCCACTCTTCCATCCATGAACGGCCCTACTTGACCAGTGTTGAATGAATTTTGTGATATTTTTCTTGTAGCCATTCATTAACTTGTTGGGTGTTTCAACCTACCTTCTATGAATGCACCACCACCTAGGTGTGCCTCAACCAATCTGCCTACTGGCATGATGTTTTGTGGCGGTTCTTCCTGTGCATCTGCAATTCTAGCCGCTCTTAATTTAGCGTTGAAGTCTTCTGCTAGCCTTGTTGTAAGAGTCCCAACTCCTGTAATTGCCTCGTTGATTTCTAACGCTAGTTTTGACACCAACGCTTCTATAAAAAATGCAGGAAATTTATCTTCTGTCATTTCTTGCACGTATTCTACAAATAAATCTGTTGTGTTTGAAAAAATCTTGTCGCCTTGTATTTCGTAATCTGTGATGATGTTACCTTGGTTGTCAAAAACACCTTTCACCCTAATTGTGTCTCCTGGTAAACTGTGAACTTTTGTAAAACTTTTGTCCACTGGTGTGTCTGTGGTAAGATTCAATCTTATTTTAGTCATTGCAAAGTTCCAAAATGTGTAATACATTAGGCCTTTTTTTGCATTATCATACATCGTAGAACACACGTTTGCTTCGTGTGATCCATCTGTGAATGATGATATTGTAGCCGCGCCGCATTTTGTCAGCGATTGGTTTGAAATAGAAACTTTTGATTCAGCCATGATTTATTTCCTTTTACACTATTTATTGAACATAAAAAAAGGCGAGCCCCCAACAAATAGTGAAGACCCGCCTTAATGAGTGAGGTAATCCTTTCTAAGATTACTCTGTTACTTGTAGTTCAACTACACCGTCAGCGTCAATCATTGTTGCACCCATTGACATCTCACCTAAGATAAGTGTTGATGCTTTTTGGGGAACGTAATTAACTTGAATACCAACGTCTTTACCAATAGCCGCTCCAATTGACTGTTTTTGGAAAGCGTAACATTTTCTAACTACAGAATCTGCAGTTAAAAGGTTGCTTGATATCACTCTGAATCCAAAGATGTTTGGAATGAATCCAGTTGATAACGCGATGTTACTTAATTGTCCATCAGCCGCTGAAACGATTGTTGTGTCAGTTAAGATGTCAGTAAGAGCCGCAGGTGAAACTAAAAGAACTCTGTCATTTGCAGGAACAGATAAAGCGTTTAACGCCTCATGTGCTTCTAAAAGAGCCGCTTTGTTTAATCCATTGGCACCTTGTGCTGTTGTTTTAATGTTTGTAGGCGTACCTGCATCTAAGGCATCAACAATCGCTTGGTCCGTTGCTCTCGCTAGGGCCGCCGCAATTGATTCTGCAAAAGACTGACGTAAGTCCACGTTAGTTTTCACCTCATCAAGTGTTTGAACATACTCACCTGCATGGTAGTTTGCCAAAGTGGCAGTTACCTGTGCGTTCTGAGCCGTTCCGCCTGTGTAGGCACCTGGTGAAGTTAGGGATTTAGATGTATCAGACATCACTACGATATCTTCAAATCTTGCTTTGTTCTTGATAGAACCACCTTTTGTTAAAGTGTTAAATTTGTAAGTGCTTCCAGTTACATTTCTAACTACTCTAACAGATCCCAAAAGGTTTGCTGTAAGTTGCTGATAAGCGTGTTTTACATCATCACTAAACATAGTGCTGAATGCATTAGATACACTTGTTCCAGCATTTGCTACTAAAGCCATTTTATGGTCTCCTCATAGTTATTGTTTTTAATTTAACGCTTTTGAATTGTGTTATACTTTGAATGGGCCTAATGGTTGTCCTTCTAATACAACGTTCATGAACTTGTATTTCACAGCAATACCAACTGTTTGCAATCTTGTGCAACCAAAGTAGGCCAAATGGTTATCTACGTGATTATTTATAAGTTACCAAAAAGTCTTTATCTGTTTTTATTTTGATGTCAGGATAATGTGCGTATATTTTACCAAAGGTGTGTTCGTATCTCCACTTTGGCACTTGGCAGTGTGTCATGCTGGAGTTTGTGTCTGTGTTGCCACGATACATGCTGGTGTGTCCACCGTCAAAACCAATCACGTTGATGTTTTTGAATCCCAACTGTGCCGCGAACACTATGGCTATCTCTCCTGTGAGCCAACTGTTCATCCTGAACAACGGAAAACGTATCTCACGCATGTCTGGTATGTTGATGGTGCTGGTTTCCCTGTGTGCCCTGTGTGACATCATTGGCACGTAGACTTGTTTTACGCCATCACGTGTCATCTGTTCCAGCACACGCCTGTCTTTGGCTATCAGCCATGATGGTTCATATTCTGTGTATATTTGATTGCATCCAAACGTTGGATGATTGATGTCTTCTAGGTTATGTTTGCGCCTGCTATGGCCATTACCTATGACTGTGCATTCTAACGCCACATCTTGCATGACCAATATCTCGCCTTTGTCTTTGGTCCTGGTGTTGAACACCTGTGCCTTGCTAGGAAACTACGCCTACGTCCTGGTTGATTCTTCTTGATACGCATGTTGGGGTCACCAAATCTAACAGTTTTGACGTTGCCTGTTTTTGGATTACGCACACGCACGGCAAATTTTTTGCTCTTGCCTGGTGTCCTGAATGGTTTGTTAAGTTTTCTCATTTTATCTCATCTGGTTCAATGCTTGAAAATGCTATTGAATGCCATGGTGCTATCCTGCCGTGGCTATTCTTGTATAGTTCTCCTGTCTGGACGCTTTGTGCGGCCATATATTCTTTGTAACCATTGCCAAACATTTTCCGTGCCACCACTTTCGCTGGTTTCCATTCCTGCCCATTGCGGTAATATTTCGTATGAACTGTCTGTTGGCCTTTGGCCTTTTTTGTCCCGGCCATCTTTCATCTCCATATTAACTCCTATGTGTTTTTACCACCTTGAACGACGCCCGCTTCACGGCACCCTTGTGTGGTTTGTATGCGCCTTTCATCAGTCTGAAACCTGACTGACGTTTCATCCAGTGGTATCCACGTGGTGCTTTGACTGTTTTCTTCATTATCTCTTCTTCTTCCTTCTGCCCTGACGTAGCACAGCAAAGTCCCTGCCCGTGATCCTGTTGAAAGGTGGTGCCGCCCTTGCTATCTTCATCTGTTTTGGTGAAAGTTTTCTGCCTTTTGGTCTTGCCATCGTCTAACTCCTCGCTGTTCTGGCTGATCTGATCACTGCCGCCCTCGTGACGTAACCTGGTCTGCCTTTTTTTATTGGTTTCTTGCCTGCTTTTCGTCTCTTGTTAGCATAGTAATACAGGCCTTTACGTGCTATCCTTCCTGACTTGGTCCTATGGAAGCCTTTTGGTATCTTTTTTGTCATTTTGTTTCCTTATCTTTGTCAGCAGTGCGTGATCCTGTTGTATCAGCACACCCACTGGTGTTGAGTGCCCGCCAAATCTTGGGTGGCTATACAGCCATTCCTCCTTTGGCCTATCACAGTTGAATCTTTCCATGAATTTTTTCAACTGCCTTGCACTGGCCCTCCTGTGCAAGTACATCCTGGCCACTGTGTCGCCAAGTGGTTTGATTGTGTGTTCTCCCTGCCAGTCACACACCTCAATCTTCTGCTGGTGCCAGTATGCCTTTGACCATGGACACACGCTGACTATTGAAGCGAAGTAACTGTGCCAATCAACCTCTTCTTTTTTTGCCGCCACGTTTGCCGCCTTTTTTCTTGTGCTTCTTGCCTTTCTTGTGCATCGCGAGTCCTCCTAAAAGTGTTTTGTTTTTGAGTATTTAAGTCCCTTGTAATTTTTTAATACATGTTTAAAATGTTTGCTACGTGTGGCCAACCTGCAGTTCGCCTTGCTCCATGCACGTGTGTTGTCCACCCTGGTCAACCATAGGCCGTCCCTGCCCCGCATGAACCATCTGCCTGACCATAACTGTTCAAAGTCCTCGAATGACAGCGACCATGCCTCGTGCCTGTATCTGGCCTGTGTCTTCTTCAGCATCCATGCACGGTATTGGGCATGGCGCTGGGGGTCCGTGCCTGTCTTCCACATGGCGGGCCTAGACTTGTCCGCACCCTTGTATTTGCGTAAAATTTTTTTGGTGTTCATTGTGATCTCCTTCCGTGTATTTATGCTGAAGCAGACTGGTGACGATTGGCCCTGGATGCAACTACTATATGGCGCCTCGTCAAGAGGAGTATTGCACCCGCGGGCCTAACTGTATTTACTGTCAGAACGGTTAACTTAAACGATGGCCAAGAAAAATGGAAGTTACTACATATTACCAATCTTGCAGTTTTTGTGGGGCCTACTGTTACCAACTTTACCAAACTATCTGGTTGACCAAATTCTAGGATCGTGCTATACTCTAGTATGAATTATATATATGTGCTCACGGCCCTGGCCCTGATCACCATCGTGGCCCTGAACTGGTTTGCATCAAGCGTGGGCCTGGGGTAACACTTTACCAAACGTTGTGGCCAATGTCTAGGTAGAGTGTTACCGTAGACCCAACCTATCTAAGGCCCCCTGACCCTGGTTGAGGTTGGCCCAATCTGACCCAATCTGGCTGAATGGTGTGAGCGGTGGCCTACTCTGGTAAACCTTTAAGCGGT
>MDSY01135897.1_pt1 | contig 11701 bp, 8 predicted proteins | sample 811131 | NCBI WGS metagenome assembly MDSY01 (sample SAMN05326643, study PRJNA326480) | marine metagenome | isolation source: seawater | place: Atlantic Ocean: South West | collected 2010
AACGAATAATATTATATTTTTTCCGATTAAAAAACTTCGTTCACCATGTAATGTACGTGTAAGATTTGCATCTCCTAACATTTTATATGAAAGTAAACCTTGGAACGGAGCTCGTATTTGGCGTGTTAAATCTCCCGAAAATACACCGCCAGTATGAAATGTTCGCATTGTTAGCTGTGTACCTGGTTCGCCGATCGACTGTGCTGCTATTATTCCTATTGCTTCGCCTAAATCTACTATTTTTGAATACGCTAAATGCCAACCGTAACAATTTCGACAAATAGAACGGATTGATGTACATGTTAAAGGTGATCGAACTCTTAATTGTTCTAAATCAGCTTCATCTAATCCATCAATTAATTGTGCTGTTACATTGGTGTTTGCCGGTATAATTTGGTTATTCTTTGTTTGAGTTATTGGAACGGCTAAAAGTCGACCTATTACCCTATCTTTTAAGGATAGATTTGGTGTTGTTTCATTAATTAATTCATTTTTGTGTAATCCATCTTGGGTTTGGCAATCTTCATCTCGGACAATAATATCTTGTGCTACATCAACTAGGCGTCGTGTTAAATAACCGGAATCGGCAGTTCTAAGTGCCGTATCCACTAAGCCTTTTCTTGCTCCGTAAGACGAAATAATATATTCGGTCACTGTTAAACCTTCACGAAAATTACTTTTAATCGGTAAGTCAATAATTTGACCTTGCGGGTCGGCCATTAATCCTCGCATACCAACTAATTGTCTAACTTGTGATATATTTCCACGTGCTCCGGAAAATGCCATTATGTACAGTGGATTAAGTGGATCACTTTCTCGAAAGTATGTTACAACTTCTTCTTTTAAGAAATTACTAGCATTATTCCAAATATCAATAACTTTCTGGAATCGTTCGACATTTGTAATATTTCCAATACCGTAATTTTGATCTGTACTTTCAACTTCACTATTAGTTAGACCAATTAGTGTTCGTTTTTTTTCGGGAACACGTAAATCTTCAATGCTTAGTGAAATTCCAGATTTAGTTGCGTAATGGAACGTTAAATTTTTAACTTTATCCGCAATGATTGTAGATTTAACAATACCGTAATTATGAAAAGCATAATACATTAAATCATTTAGCTGTCGTTTATTTATAACTCCATTGTTGAAACGAAAATTTATCTTTTTTTCTTGATTTAGTGTCATTCGTTAGTTTGAGATTTACTAATAAAAAATAGCAATGGATCATTGAAAAGCTTCGTTAATAAAGATTCTTCCTGGTGTTGTACGTATATATTTTATTGGCTTATCGTCAAATTTATTGTTTTTAATTTGTACACTATTTGTAACTTGTAAAGTTCGGTTCGGAAGTTGGATTTGTGTAAAATTAAGCTTTTCTTCATCTTCAATTTGCCCGTTATAACGAACCCATACAAATGTATGTAAGCTAATTTGATCTTGTGTGTAAGCTAGTAAAACATCGTCAAAATCAGAAAAATAAGGTTCGTTATTTATCTGTTGCGATGGGTTATTAGTAGTTAAATAATAACAACCAAGAACCATATCTTGACTTGGTGTTAGAATTGGGTCCCCTGTTGCAGGCGATAAAAAATTATTTGGTGCTAGCATTAATAAACGTGCTTCTGTCTGCGCTTCTAAACAAAGGGGAATGTGTACTGCCATTTGATCTCCATCAAAATCGGCATTAAAAGCTGGACAAACTAGCGGATGTAGTTTAATTGCTCGCCCTTCTACTAAAATCGGTTCAAACGCCTGAATTCCTAATCGATGTAGTGTTGGTGCACGATTTAGAAAAATTGGATGTCCTTCCATTACTTGACCTAGAATATCCCATGCTAATGTTTCGTTACTTTGTATAATATTTTTAGCCGCTTTAATATTATTTACTAACCCGTCATAAATTAAACGATGAATAACGAATGGTTGGAATAATTCGATCGCCATTTCTCTTGGTAAACCGCACTGATTTAACTTTAATTCGGGTCCGACAATAATTACTGAACGACCTGAATAATCAACTCGTTTGCCTAATAAATTTTGACGAAAACGTCCTTGTTTTCCTTCAATAATATCTGATAATGATTTTAACGGTCGATTGTTTAAACCAACTACTGCTTTACCACGTCGTCCATTATCGATGAGTGCATCAACTGCTTCTTGTAACATTCGTTTCTCATTACGTATAATAAGCTCTGGTGCCATAATTTCTTGGAACCGGGATAATCGATTATTTCGATTAATGACACGCCTATATAAGTCATTTAAATCTGATGTTGCGAAACGTCCACCATCTAGTTGTACCATCGGCCTTAAATCAGGAGGTAAAACAGGAATAATTTCTAGAACCATCCATGCTGGATCGCAATTTGAGGCAAGTAATTGGTCAACAATTCGAAGTTTCTTAATTAATTTATCCCGTTCTGGTCGTTTAACATACGGCAGTTGGTTACGAATGTTTTTTGATTCATATTCAAGATCAATCTGTTGTAATAATTTTTTTATAGCCTCAGCACCCATTGCTATTTCAACTGGTGCTGACTCATCGTTTTCATAATCTAGAGCAATCCAGTCGTTTTCAGTTAAAAGTTGTTTATAAACTAGATTATTGGCATTACGTGGATTAGTAATAACATAGGCATTAAAATAAATAATTTGTTCGATTTCTTTTAATGATAAATCTAATAATAACGCAATTTTACTTGGCCTAGCTTTAACGTACCATACATGTGTAATTGGTGAAGCTAATTCGATAAATCCCATACGATGTCGTCGGACTTTGGATTCAATAACTTCAACTCCACAACGTTCACATACAATTCCTCGGTAACGAACCCTTTTATATTTTCCACAATGACATTCCCAATCATTAACCGGCCCAAAAATACGTTCACAAAATAAACCATTCATTTCTGGTTTAAGTGTTCTGTAATTTATTGTTTCAGGTTTTGTTACTTCTCCAACTGACTGCCCATTTGGTAAAATTCGTCTACCCCATGATCTTATTCGGTCGGGGGATGCTAAATTAATCTTTACATAATCAAACGATTTCTCCATAATAATTGACTTAAATGCATTTCTAATTTAGTTAATTACTGTATTCGAATTTAATGTTCGAGTTTCCATAATACCTTTAAATTCAGCCATTAAATTAATTTCATTCTCAAATGAATCAATTCCTGTATCTGATATCGTATAGGCAGCAATATCTAAGCATAAAGCTTGTAACTCACGCATTAAAACTTTAAAAGACTCGGGGGTACCTGGTCTAGGAATTGGTTGACCTTTAACAATCGCATTTAATGTCTCATTACGGCCCTGCATATCATCTGATTTTATTGTAAGAAGTTCTTGCAGTGTATACGCGGCACCAAATGCTTCCAATGCCCATACTTCCATTTCACCTAAACGTTGACCACCTTGTTGTGCTCTACCACCTAGAGGCTGTTGAGTAACTAACGAATATGGGCCAGTGGAGCGGGCATGAATTTTATCATCTACCAGATGGACTAATTTAAGAATGTAAGAATGCCCAACTGTAATCGGGTTCTCAAATTTTTGACCCGTTCGTCCGTCTGTCAGTACCATTTTACCTGGATGCTCGCTTGCAAATAACCATTTTTTTGTTAATGCGGCTTTTGATAGTTTTTCATTAATTAAGGCACGTGATGCCTCAGCACCATGCATTTCATCAAATGGAATTACTTTAAATCGGGTATTAAACTGTTCGGCAGCTAGTCCAAGGAGACACTCATAAAGTTGGCCAACATTCATACGTGAAGGAACACCCAATGGGTTTAGAATCATATCAACTGGAGTTCCATCTGGAAGATAAGGCATATCTTGGCGTGGTAAGATTTTGGATATAATTCCTTTATTTCCATGACGACCGGCCATTTTGTCACCAATTTGTATTTTTCGCATTTGTGCGATATATACTTTAATTAATTGTTGTGTTCCGGGGGGTAATTCATCTTTATTGCTACGTGAAAAAAGTTTAATATCAATTACACGACCACATGTCCCATGGTGAATTTTTAATGATGTATTTTTGACATCTTGGGATTTTTCACCAAAAATTGCACGTAGTAATTTACTTTCAGGTGGATAATCAGACTCTCCTTTTGGTGTTAGTTTTCCAACAAGAATATCACCTGATTCAACCCAAGCGCCTAAATTAATAATTCCATTTTCATCTAAATTTCGAAGTGATTGTTCACTTGCATTAGGTAAAGCTTTTGTTATTTCTTCTAATCCAAGTTTTGTTTGTCGAACTTCAATTTCAAATTTTTCAATATGAATCGAGGTATATAAATCATGATAAATTAATCGTTCATTTATAATAAATGCATCTTCGTAATTATATCCTTCCCATGGTGTATAGGCAATTAAAATGTTTTGCCCAACTGCTAATTCACCTCCCTCAGTTGAAGCACCATCAGCAATAACCTGGCCCATGAAGATTTTTTCATTTACCCAAACAATGGGTTTTTGATTTATACAAGTTTCTTGGTTAGAACGACGATATTTTGTTAATAAATATTTAAATATCGTTCCATTTTTATCTTGAATAAGAATATTACCATTTATTATATTAGTTACTTTACCGCAATTAATGCTTAAAGTTGTCATACCTGAATCACGGGCTGTTTGTCCTTCTAAGCCTGTTCCTACTAGAGGTGCTTCAGAATACAAAAGCGGAACAGATTGTCGTTGCATATTAGAACCCATTAATGCTCGGTTCGCATCATCATGCTCTAAAAACGGAATTAATGAAGCGGCTAACGAAACAACTTGTATTGGTGAAACGGCAACATAATCAATTTCTTCTGGTATTACATTAATTAATTCTTGTTTATGTCTTACGGGAACTTTAGTGTTTAGAATATAGCCTTGTTCATCAGTTAAAAGATCTCCCGCTGCTAAACGAAACTTATCTTCATTTATAGCATCTAGGTAAATTGGAAATAAATTTTTTAGAACTTTTCCTTCTATTACTTTATAAAATGGGGTTTCAATAAATCCGTACGAATTAATTCGCCCATAGGTAGATAAGGAACCGATTAATCCAGCGTTTGGACCTTCAGGTGTTTCTACAGGACAAATTCGCCCATATTGACTTGGATGTATATCACGAATTGCGAAACCTGCACGATCACGTGTTATACCACCAGGACCTAAAACTGAAATACGTCTCTTGTGCGTTAGTTCAGCCAATGGATTTGTTTGGTCCATAAATTGTGATAATGGACTGGATCCAAAAAATTCACGAATAGACGCTAATAAAGGTTTCGGATTAACTAGAACTTTAACGCTCATCGACTGTAGCTGGCAAATAGCTATTCGTTCACGAATTGTACGTTCTAGACGGTTAAGGCCTATTCGAATTTGGTTTTGTAGTAATTCGCCAACGGAACGAATTCTACGGTTCCCTAAATGATCAATATCATCTTCTAAAGTTGACGAAATTCTAAAATTAATAAGTTTATTGATAATTTGTAAAACATCGCGTGAAGTTAAAATACGGACATTTTCGGCAATATCAATTTCTAACGTTTGATTTAATTTATAACGCCCAACGTATCCTAAATCATAGCGCTTTGGATCAAAAAATTTTGAATATAATAATTGCTTACCTCGCTTGACTGTCGCTGGTTCATCTGGACGTACATTATTATGGACTTCTAATAATGCGCTGTCAGTTGTCAACTGTTCACCATCCGTGGCCATACTTTTGAAATATTCAGGATGATCTAAATTCGTAAAAATCGTTCCGTCGTCTAAATCTAATGCACGTAAAAATGTATAAGCTGACAAATTACGAGCTTTATCAATTTTTACTTGAATGAAATTTTCACTATCAATTTCTAATTTAATCCATGTTCCACGATTTGATATCAAACTCGCAATATAAGTACGTGAGCCTTGTCTATCTATTTCACTTTTATAGTAAATTCCAGGGCTACGAACAATTTGGTTAATTATTACTCGTTCAATACCATTAACTAAAAATGTACCTTCATTAGTCATTAATGGTATATCACCTAGAAAAACTTCGGCTTTGCTTGTTTCTAAGCGTATTTTTAAATGAGCAATAATATAAATTTGGACACAATAAGAAACATCACGTCGTTTTGATTCTTCTAATGTGTATTTTGGTTTTTTAATTTTGTAGAATTTAGTTGATAGGTTTAGTTCAAGGTCTCCTAAATAATCCCGTATTAGTGGGAAATCTTCAAATTCTTGAATCAGCCCTTTTTCTAAAAACCAACAAAAACTTGCGCGTTGAATTTCTAATAAATTTGGTAGTAGGTATTGGTAAACATCTGTGTTTAGATTCAACATTTGGAATACTTATACTATGCTGATTAAATAATTAAGCAGTAAATTTTATATATTTCGAAACATATAGCCTATCCCCCGACCAGTTATTATTAAATCTGGTTTATTTGAATCGTCTTCGATTTTTGCTCGTAACCTAGAAATATAAACATCAACTAGCCGTGTATCAATATCACGTTCTGGCATATAACCCCATATTTCATTTAAAATTGTTGTACGTGTCAAAAATACACCAGGCATTCGTATGAGTAAATTTAATAGATTAAATTCTAGCTCAGTGAGTTCGATACGTTTCTTATTTTTCAGGATATATTTATTTAATTTATCAATGGTTAGATGACCAACTTTCAGTTTTGTTATAGTTTGTGATGGTTGAAATTTTGTACTTTTATAAAATCGGGTTAATACCGTACGAATTCTGATATTTAATTCTTGAATTGTAACCGGTTTAACAATATAATCATCTATACCTAACTCAAAACTTAAAATACGGTCAGTGATACCATTTAAAGCCGTTAGTTGAATTAATGGGAGACTAGTATGTTGCTGTAATTCTTTACAAATTTGATAACCGTGTGTGTTGGGTAACATAACATCAAATATAACAAGATCAGGCTGGGTTTCGTTTAAAATAATTAGTGCTTCTTCACTATTGGTAGATATCGTAACTACATAGCCTAAAACTGATAACTGTGCTTGCACGGTTTGGCAAAATGTAAGATCAGCATCAATTAATAAAATCTTTAAAAGTTGATCATTGTGAGTAATCACAAATTGATAGTTCTTACGTTTAAGTGTATGGATAAAAAGGGAAAATAAAAAGGGTTAGGTTAATGCACTAACGATTAAAAGTTTTATGGTATTATTTATGTAGATATATGGCGAGTGTAGCCAAGTGGTTAAGGCACTGGGTTGTGGTTCCAGCATTCGCGGGTTCGATTCCCGTCATTCGCCCGTTAATAAATTTTTATTCTGTTTCGAGATAAACATCTAAATATTGCGCTAATTTTACAGCTTCTTGCTCAATCTTAGTAAGACTGATAGGACGATCAACACCACTCAATGGAATTTCTCGACCATCTTTTAAGCAGAGTAATAAAAGTCGTTTCGGATTTAAACCTTCTTCAATTTTCATTTTAATTGATTTGACTTCATTGAAAAGAAACTTTAATTTCAATTCACGATTTTTTCCTGGATATCCTTTACGATAAAGTATAATTTCGTTTGAAATTTGATTATATTCATTATAACCAAATCCAATATCCCACCACACTGTTAACCATAAGTAAATCGCTAAAATTGACCCGACAGTACCGTAAAATAATAGCACAATTCCTTGTGGTAAAAATGCAATTTCGCTTGAGTTTGAGAATATTAATAAATTTATTTGAAAATAACTAGATAAACCTGTTAAAAAGAACCCAATTCCGCCTAAACTAGCAGATAATGCTAAAAATAAGTTATTTAATCGTCGAGATCCAATAATATAGGATCTAAAGGATTGTTCGTTTATGGTAGGTTCAGTATAATCCATAATACTAAATACAAAAAAATAATAAAGTTATTTAAATAATTGTTTGTCCATTCTACAGATATTTTTGAAATATCTGTAGAAATTAATAATCATTTAAATTAAATTAATCGAACGGTTTTTAAACCAAAGTAAATTCCAGCTGCTAAACTGAACATTAATACTAACAATAAGATATAGCCAATAAGGGTACCCATAATATTATGTTATAACTAAAAATACTAAAAAATTTTTTAAGATCTCCAATAAAATATTACCATATTTCGCCATACATTGGTAATCGCAAAATCATTTTTTTAAACTGTCGATTATACCACGCCAAATTAAACCAATAAATTGTCCAATTGTTACAGTTAAAGTATAACGAAACCTATCACCAATGAGATATAAAATTTCTTCAATACGTGTAATTGCAAAATCTTGAAATTCGACTAATGTAATTGTTAAGAGTGCCGTTTTACGTAATTCAACTAACTTGGCAGAACGATTTGCATAAATAACTCGATAATAAATACCCTTCAAACGAATTATCCAGATTCCGTATTGGCTATTGTATAGATTTTTTGGATAATTTACATAAAGGTTTAGTCGATTTTGCCATGCTAAATTGTTTTTAAATCTTTCAATATTTCGTAAAGATAAAAATTTAGATTTGTATAAAACTTGGCGGATATTATAAATAAGTGAAAATTCAGTAATGATAATTTGCATTACGCAATTACTTATTTCTACAATTAAATTATCGATTAATGCTTCTAAAAATTGGTCTGAGGCTTTATTGTAAATTGGGTCGAATGTTGAACGAAAAAATTTTGTATCGGAAGAAGATACAGTACAAAATGGTAGTTTTATGAGTACAGCGGAGTTTTCTAATAAATATTTTACATAAAATGATCGTGTGAAAACTTTTTTATTAACCTGTAGGTAAGAACCATAAGACGAAGTTAAAAAATCTTCAGTAGAGATTTTTATCAACTCAAACAAAACTTTTCGATCATCAAATGTATCAAAATTATTTTTAAGTAAACTTAAAAATTTGGCTTCTACATTTAAAGTTACAATTTTAAATAAATTATTTCTTACACTATTACGTAAAACGTCAGTACCAAGTAAAAAGTTTCCTTTATTTTTTAATGTTGAACGTAATTTATAGTGTAAGCGTAGAAATAAATCTTCTCTATTAGCATTTAATAAATCCGAATTAACCATTTGCGATTCTTAATTTTCAACTAATAAATTTAAAACCAAAGTCGTAATCAGAGCGGGATGAAAAACGACTTTAGTTCAAAAATAATATCTAATGCCTCTATTTTCTAGTTTCGTTCAAACTATAGATTTATAGATAAATAACGTATGGTAGAACAAAAACGAACCTTTTATACGTTTAAAGAAAAAGATAAATTAAAGCGATAATGTATCAGGAGCAAATCGCTGTAATTCAATTAATAAACCCGCCGTGATACTCATCCAAACAGTTAATAAAACCGGTGCAGTTGAGAGATACTTCAGTAAATTTTGGTCCATAATAAACTTTCTATTCAAGTATTAAATAAATAAATTAACGTGGTGATACTGTCACTTCGTCACCAGATACAAGAAGGTCACCCGCAATTAATTCATTCCAAGCTGATAGTGGCCATAAAAACCCAGATGCCATCATACCAAGTGCAACCGGCACATTAATAATAATTTCATTCTCATTAGGTTTATCAGTTTTTTTAGTATACTGAAGATAGCTTCGTCCAGCCCAGCCGATCCAACCAGTCGTGTATAAAAATCCAATTCCTGGTAATATAAACTCACCCGCATGACTTGAACGGCCATCAGCAATTAGATGAGGTAAACCATCAGCTCCACATAATAAACCTTGTTGCCCATATTTAGTAAAACGAGCTTGTGTTTTATCAATTTGCTCTTGTATTGCTAAATATGCTGGTGTTTCTGGTTCATATTTATCTAATCTTGCTGTAAGTTTTTTAACACTTCCATCAAGACGTTTTTTAAAAACGGCAGAATCTTTACAAGGTACTAACCCACTCACATCAGCAGAAGCCGCGATAGGTGAAGTTAAAAATATGCTAGCTGTTAAAAAAGCTAAAAACCAACGTTTCATATTTACAGTGTTTTAAGTTACTTTTAATAATTATTAACAAAATTTTATCCAATTTAACTAATAATATACATTTGAAAGTACGACTTTGATCATATTTTATACAAAATATTTATTAAAAATAATTTTTTATACTTTCGAAGTTTGCAATAAACGTTGTAATTCTTCCTGAAAAAATAAAACGGCCCGATTTGATTTACCGCCCACTAAAGAAGTATTACTAGTTCCAACTTCCCAAATTTGTGAATAAGAAATATAACTTATAAATACACTTATCATTAGTAGTAAAAATGAAAAATAAACTAAAGGTATACCTGAGTCTGTTTTAATTTGCAGACCAGTCGTCGTTAAAAATTCAACAAATTTAATCGTATTATTTGGGTTTGTTTTAACATCTTGACCTAATAAGCATTCGTGAACTAATTTTCCTTTTTCATCGTATAAAAATAAATTACCAAATAAATTATTGACTACAACAATATAACGAGTCATTTTATTGTTAATTATTTCAACTGGAATTGTACCAATCCAAAAATTTCGTCCATTAGTATTAACTTTTTTTAATGGTACCTGCGCTAATAAGTTATCATCAATTTTAACTTTTACACCAAGAATATCCCAATCAGTTTGATACAGTGTAATATCCTTATAGATAAACGGCTCGTTAACAAAAATAGTTTTACGTTTTAGCTCAAATCCCTGATTATCGATTAACGACAAATCAGAATAAAATTGATTTGTCTTTAATTCCTCCGTATATGTAATCCAAAAGTCATTTATACGCCAAGAAAAATCTTGCGGTATATAACTTTTATTTCCGGACTTTAGTAAATTTTGGATATGAAAAATTTCACCACGTGGTATTATTTCTTGTGCTGTGTAACCATTAAAGGCACTCCATGTCGAACCAATAATTAAAAATAAAATGCTAAAATGCACACAAATTGGACCAATTCGACCGAACAAGCCAGAATATGCATAATTTTGTTTATTTTGGCGAAATAAATGATATTTTTTTCTGTAAAATCCGTAAGATAAATTATTCGATGAGCGTTTAATAAAATTAATTGAACCTATTTGTTCAAATTGCTTAAAATATTTCCTAAATTGCCAAAGCTTAAATTTTTTAACAACCGGTAATTGGGTGGTAAAAGTACATGAGATTAACGATGCAGCAAATATTAATAATATAAAGAGAAACCAGTAAGACGTATAAATTTTATTCAATGTGAAACGGACAATAAATTGCCAATCTATAAATCCAAAAATCGGGTTATTATCTGGATAGTTTGTTTTATAAAAAATCAGGCTTTGATCTTGTTCAATAAAAGTACCTAAAGCAATCGAAAAGCCGATTAAAAACAACAAGATAATAGCAAATTTTAAATTTGCAAGACGTCGTAGAAGGGTATTAAAGGAAAATTGTTTAACAATTGCCATTTAGGGGAAAAATTTATTTGTTAGAAAAAATTCAAATTTTAGACTTGTCAAAAGTAACATAATCGATTAACTTAGTCTATATAAATAAGTATCTTGAAACGCCGGGATAGCTCAGTTGGTAGAGCAGTGGATTGAAAATCCTCGTGTCTCCAGTTCAAATCTGGATCCTGGCAATTTTAGCAGAATTTTCGGAAAGAAAATTTTAAGATATTTTTTTAATGAATATTCTAATGTACTTTTAATTTAGACGCTTATTTAGTTTTAACTTTTAGCCCGCT
>MDSY01094942.1_pt1 | contig 11700 bp, 10 predicted proteins | sample 811131 | NCBI WGS metagenome assembly MDSY01 (sample SAMN05326643, study PRJNA326480) | marine metagenome | isolation source: seawater | place: Atlantic Ocean: South West | collected 2010
TGAACCCAGTATTCAGTGACGAATCTGGTGGAGGAACAAAACAAGTTGGTCTATTTAGAGACTTTGTTGAGAAACAAAAAGTCGATGCTATGTTAGGCTATATTTCTTCAGGAAACTGTATGGCAATTGGACCAATTGCTGATGAACTAAAAATGTTAACTGTTTTTTCAACATGCGGCACACCTAGACTTTATGAAGAAAAATTTAGAACTCACGTTTTTAGAACTCAAGCTAATGCAGTTGGTGATAGTATTGCTGCAGCAAAATATATTGTAGATATGTATCCTAATGAAAAGAATTATACAGGTATTAATCAAAACTATGCATGGGGACAAGATTCATATAAGTTTTTTGAACTAGCTATGGCTCAATTATCTCCTGGTTCAAAAGGTTCAGATAAACCTCAATTTCCAAAGTTATTTGTTGGTCAATATGGTACTGAAATTTCTGCGTTATCATTAGACAAAGCAAAAGTTGTTCATTCAAGTTTTTGGGATGGAGATATAGAAGCGTTTACTCTTCAAGCTATGGTTAGAGGATTTTTCCAAAAGAAAATTTTTGTTTCATCAATTGGTGGGTCAGCAGTTGACGCTATAGGCAAAAAATTTCCAGACGGGATTGTTATGGGAACTAGAGGAAACGTTGGACTTCTTGCAAGAGATAATAAGGATCCATTGAACCTATGGTTTATTAGTGAATACAAGAAAAGATTTAAAGCTTTACCTTTAGGTCCATCATATCAATATGCTCGATCTGTACTACTTTATAAATCAGCTATGGATGAAGCTAAAGAAAAAGCTGGTAAGTTTCCTACTCAAGATCAAGTGATTGCAGCTATGAAATTTCAGAAGTTTAAATCTTTTACAGAAACTATTTCTATGGCTAGAGGTAACGGTCACCAATCAGTTCACTCAGTCGGATATGGTTTAACTAAATATAATAAAAAAGGTAAAACTCCTGGGGCAGAAAAAGTAAAAATGTATGGCCCTGAGTGTATATATCCTCCAGCTGGAACTAAAGCTGAAGCCTGGATAAATGCAGGAATGCCTGGAGCGAAATGTAACTAAAATTAAAATTAAAAAGGGATGCTTTATCGGCATCCCTTTTTTATTACTAATCTCGGAGTTTTCCTATGCAATTTTGGGCTACAGTTTTATTAGATGGTCTCACTTACGCCTCATATCTTTTTATAGTTAGCTTAGGTTTAACTATTATATTTGGTGTAATGAAAATTTTAAATGTCGCTCATGGTAGCTTTTATGCTTGGGGTGCATATACAGCTGCATTTGCTATTGGTATTATTACTGACAATGATCTTTCAGAAGCTTTATTCTTTCCGGCAATATTATTGTCTGCTATTTTGGTTGGTATAGTTTTAGGCTATATAATAGAACGTTTTATACTTCGTAAAATGTATAATCAAGACATACACCTTATAGTTTTAGCTACTTTTGGAGTCTTTTTAATTTTTGAAGATCTTATTATAATAACTTTTGGCGTTGATCCTTATCTTCCATATCAACCTGCTATGATGCTTGGTTGGGTTGATATAGTTGGTTTAAATAGAGGAGTATACCAACTTACACTTATACTTCTTGCTACTGTAGTGGCTTTCGGTTGTTGGTATGGCCTAACAAAAACTAAATGGGGTAAACTTCTCCAATCAGTGATTTACGATAGAGAAATAAGTGAGGCAATGGGCATAGATGTAACTAAGGTTTATGTAGTTACGTTTATTGGAGGTGCAATTTTAGGAGCTCTTGGAGGGGCATATGTTGCACCAACTACATCAGTATCTCCTGGTTTCGCTATTGACTTAGTCGTTTTAAGCTTTGCCGTTGTAGTTATTGGTGGAATGGGATCCATCCCTGGGGCCTTAATAGGATCTTTAATAGTAGGAATACTTAGAGCTTTCGCAGTCCATCAAGCACCAATATTAGAATTATTTGTTGTTTTTGCTGTTATGGCAATTGTTTTAATTATCCGTCCAGAGGGTTTGTTTGCCCCACCAAAAGCAAGGAAAATCTAATGTTTACTGATATTTTTAAAGATACTAGTGTAAGGGTTTTGATCGCATTCATGATAGGTTTGTGTGCTGTATCAGCTTTTATTTTACCTGACTGGATGCAAAATAACTTTATGTACGGTTTATCAAGAGGTTTAGCTATTTTAGGCCTTATGTTGTTGTGGAGAACTAACTTAGTTTCTTTTGGACATGCACTATATTATGGTTTTGGTGCATATGCTGTAGCTTTATGTCAAAAATATTTTGGTATGACTGATATTTTACTGCGTTTTGCAATAGCTGTAATAGCAGCAGGTATACTTGGTTTTTGCCTTGGTTTTATTCTTAGAAAGTATAGAGAAATATTTTTTGCTATGTTGTCTCTTGCTTTTTCTATGGTTTTATATGGATTATTAGCTAAAGCTGAATTTCTTGGATCTACAGATGGTATGTCAATTTCTCCTTCAACACTTTTCGGTATGGAACTTTCAAGACAATATCTATTTTTTCTGATAACTTTTTTTGTTATTTGTGCTGCTGTATCTATACAAGCATATCTTAGATCAACACTTGGACATTTAACTACTGCTATTCAAGATAACGAAATCAGAGTTGAATTTCTTGGTTTTTCAGTTCAAAAAGCAATTCATATAAAATATGTGATTTCAGCTTGTTTAGCAGGTGGAGCTGGGGGTCTAATGGCAGCAAGTTTAGGCCAAGTTGATCCTGACTCAATGGTAAACTGGAATGTATCTGGAGAATTAGTATTTATAACAATTATGTCTGGTTCAGGGAATATTTTAGCTCCTTTTATTGGTGCCATAATATTTGAATTCATTAGAACATACGCATTTGAGTGGGCTCCACAAGCTTGGGCAGCAATTGTTGGAGGAACATTACTTACAATTATTTTCTTTTTCCCTGGTGGAATTTGGTCAGTAATAGAAAAAGTTTTTAACTATGGAAAGAAAAAAAATGTCAAGTGAAACAGTTTTAAAAGCTTCTGATTTAAATAAATCTTTTTCAGGTATTGTTGCTGCAAAAAATATTAATGTTTCAATTAAACAAGGTGAAATAGTTGGTATTATTGGTGCAAACGGGGCTGGCAAAACTGTCTTTGTAAATATGATTACTGGTTATTTAAAACCTACAAGTGGTACAATTGAGTTTTTAGGAACTGATATAACTGGAATAGAACCCAGAGACGCCACACATATTGGTTTATGTAGATCTTTCCAAATTAGCCAAGTTTTCATGACAATGACAGTTAAACAAAACTTAATGATAGCAATGTCTCTTTCTAAAAAAAGTGGAAAACAATTGTTAGATCCAATAGATGATGAGCAAATTTCGAAAGAATGTGATACTATTCTTGAATTATATAAAATTAAAGATCAAAAAGATAATATTGTAAGCACTTTGTCCCAAGGTATTAGAAAACTATTAGATATAGCTATGGCGGTTGTTGGTAATCCTAAAGTTATTTTACTTGATGAACCAACCTCAGGTGTTTCAGTTGAAGAAAAATTTGGAATTATGGATATTGTAATTGCTGCACTAAAACAAACTGAAACTTCTGTCTTGTTTGTTGAGCATGATATGGAAATCGTTGAAAGGTATGTAGATCGAGTAATGGCTTTCTATCAAGGGGAAATCATATGTGATGCGCCTCCAAAAGAAGCACTTTCAGATAAAAAAGTTATCGAATACGTTTTAGGACATTAAACAAATAAGTTACTAGGGTTTTCCTTATGTTAAAAATAAATAAAATAAATGTAAATATTGGATTAATTGAAATCCTTAAAGACGTTTCTTTAGAATTAGATAAAGGTCAGATGGTTGGATTAATAGGTAGAAATGGTGCTGGGAAAACAACACTTTTGAGGGCTATTATGGGAATTTTGCCAACTAAGTCAGGTGAATTAAGCTTTGAAGATAACAATCTAATCAGTATGCCATCTCAAAAAAGAGCCTATTTATCAATTGGATATATGCCAGAAGATAGAAAATTAATACCATCTATGTCTGCTGAAGAAAATATTCTAACTCCAGTTTGGGCGACAAGTATTAAGGACTGGGAAAAGAGATTAGAATGGATTTATAAAATTATTCCAGAAGCAGTTGAGTTAAAAGATAGACCGTCCACAAGTCTATCAGGAGGTCAACAAAAACTCATAGCGCTATCTAGAGCTCTTATGGTTGGAAGCAAGCTTTTATTGCTAGATGAACCATCCGAAGGAATTGCACCAGCTTTAACAAAAAGAATTATTGATATATTAAACGATTTGAAAAAAGAAGGTGTTACTACTCTAATAGCTGAGAGTAACGCCGGCCATTACCAAGGAATGTTAGATAAGTCATTTGTCATAGAACGTGGAGAAGTTAAGTAAAATTTTTACTTTCACTATCATGTTTAGTTATATGGAGTAAAGTTGAGTGAAACCCTCTAAATTTTTATACATTAATGCTAAAACTTTAGATGAGGCTTTAAAAGCTTTAGAAATACCAGATATAAAAATAATAGCCGGAGGTCAATCACTTGTTCCTCTTATGAACTATAGATTATCTCAACCTTCAACAGTTTTAGATATAAATTCTATCCAAGAACTATCATATGTTCAGATTAAAGATGAAAGTATAGAGATAGGTTCTTTAACTACTCATAATCAAGCTATTGATTCTAATATAATTAAAAAACACTTCCCAATAATTTGTTTCTCCATAGAGCAAACAGCTCATAAAACTATACGAAATTCTGGTACAATTGGTGGGAGTGCCGCACAAGCAGATCCAGCAGCAGAATGGCCTCTGTTAATTATGCTTCTTAATGGAATTGTAAATATCAGGAGTTTAAAAAATAATCGTTCGTTAGAAGCTTCAAATTTTTTTATATCTGAATTAACAACTGATTTAAATGAAAATGAAATCATTAAGTCCTTTACTTTTCCTTTAATTAAAAATGACTACGGATGGAGTTTTGAAGAAGTGGTTCAACGTTCAGGAGATTTTGCAATAATTTCAGCTGGCTCAATTATAGAGATAAAAAATAACAAAATTGTTGATATAAAAATATGTGTTGGAGGAGCAGGAGAGACACCTATAAGATTATCGAATATAGAAAAACTAATGAAAGGAAATAATATTAATAGTCCTTTTCATAATATAGGAACTAATGAAATAACATTATTATTAAATCCAAATTCAGATACTCACTCTTCAAAGGAATATAGACTCCACATCGCTCCTAAAATTATCAAAAATGTTTTAACAAACTCAATTCAAGATTATAAAGAAAAATATCAATGATAAATAAATATCAAATTAAAATTAAAGTAAATGGTGAAAATTATATAGAGGAAGTAGAGCCCAGATTGCTAGCTTCAGATTTCATTAGAGATCAACTTAGGTTAACTGGAACTCATGTTGGATGTGAACATGGTGTATGTGGAGCTTGTACAATAATTGTTAATGGAAAAACAATAAGATCATGTCTTAAATTTGCAATTCAACTCAATGATACAGAAGTTGAAACAGTTGAAAATTTTGGTTCTATTGAACAATTAAATGATATCCAGGAAGCATTTAAAAGAAATCATGCTCTTCAATGTGGTTTTTGCACTCCAGGGTTTTTGATAACAGTAAAAGAACTTTTAGAAACTGAAAAGTTAGAGACAGAAGAAGAAATACGAAGAGGTTTATCAGGAAATTTATGCAGATGTACTGGTTATGAAAATATTATTAAAACAGTTCAAGAATTAGTGGAGAAAAGAAAGATAATTTAAGATGAAAATGAAATTTTTAAGCGGTGGAAAAATAAAAATGAGCAAAAGAATTTTTATTCCAAGTTCAAATCGTGAAGATCAAATTAATTTGCCAGTTATATCTACCTTAATACAATATAAAAAAACAAATATTCTATTTGATACAGGCTGCCATCCAGATGTTCAAATTAATCCATTGAAAAGATGGGGAAATCTGTCAAATTTTATGATCTATACTGGAACATCAGAAAACAACTTAATATTAAACTTAAAAAAGAATAATATTAACCCTAATGATATTGATTTAGTTATTAACTCCCACCTTCATCCTGATCATTGTGGATGTAATGAATTTTTTCAAAATGCAGAGTTTGTTTGTTCTTCAGAAGAACTTAAAGTTGCTAATAGTATTGATGCACTTAATAAAGGATACATTAAAAATGAATGGAAACATCCAATGCCATTAAAAGAAGTAGACAACTTTTATGACATATTTGACGATGGACGTTTGATTACGATGCCTCTTCCTGGTCATACACCAGGCACGATTGGGCTCCACGTAAACCTAGATAAAGATGGAAAATTTGTTCTTGTTTCCGATGCCGTAAGTTTAGAAAGTAATATTAGGAATGATGAAATACCAAAAAATGCATGGAACCAGGATTTACTTTTAAAATCATATGATGAACTGAGAAACCTAGAAAATAAAGGGTACCAGTTAATATATGGACATGACGAAAGTCAATGGAACCTATTAAATAAAATAGATAAAACATATGAATGAAAATAATACAATACTTTCAAGACCTAAATATGTAGGTAAATCTGTAGAAAGATTTGAAGATCCAAAGTTTTTAACTGGAAACGCACAATACGTTTCAGATATAAACTTTGATCAAATGTTGCACCTCGTGTTTGTAAGAAGTGATCAGTCACATGCAAATATTAAATCAATTAATTTTAATGCAGCTCTAAAATTAGAAGGAATTATAGATATCCTTACTCATGAAAATTTTAAGGAGTTAAATCAGATAACCTCCCCTTCAAGAATGTCTAATTATTTTGCAACACATCAAGATGTAATAGCCAAAATAAAAGTAAGGTATGTGGGTGAAATTGTTGCTGTTATAATTGCAAAAAATAGATATTTAGCAGAAGACGCTCTAGAATTAATAGATATTGTTTATGAAAATTTAGAACCAGTGATAGACCCTGTGAAAGCAATGAAAAAAGGTTCTGCACTTTTACATGATGATATAGGCTCAAATATAATTTTAAATAGAACTTTTTCTAGTGGTAATATTAACTCACTTGATATTAAAAATTCAAAAGTAGTATCTGGTAAATTTTCATTAAGCAGAAAATCACCAATCGCAATAGAAAATAGGTGTTATTTAAGCTATTATAATATTGGATCTGATGAAATTACTTTGTATTCATCTACACAAGTTCCAGGGGTTATCAGAGACGCATTATGTAAAATACTATCTATGCCTGGAAGTAAAATAAAAGTGATAGCTCCAGATGTTGGCGGCGGATTTGGTGGGAAAGGTTCTCTTTACCCTGAAGAAATAATTGTAGCATATTTGTCCAAGAAATTAAAAAAACCTATTAAGTGGACTAGTGATAGACTAGAAGACATAATGACTACAAGTCAGGCATTTGAAGAGATTATTGATGCTAAACTTACATTTGACTCTGAAGGAAAATTTATATCACTAGAAGGTAATGTCATTGGTAATATAGGAGCATATTCTATATTTCCATGGACTGGAGCTCTAGAACCAGTTCAGGTAATAGGATTTCTTCCAGGACCATATGATATAAAAAATTTTTATGGAAATGTAAAATGTGTTTTAACATCTAAATCCCCTACCGGTCCGTATAGAGGGGTTGGAAGACCAGCGGCAGTTTTTGTTCTAGAAAGACTTGTTGATATGGCTGCTAAACTAATTTCTATGGATCCTTTTAAAATTAGAATATTAAACCTTATTGATTCTAAAAATTTACCTTACAGAATTGGAAGTGGCATAATCTGGGATGATGCTGGATTTAAAGAATGTTTGAATAAAGCTAAAGAGTCAGAATCCTTTAAAAAAATGATGACTTTAAAAAAATATAAAGAAAAAGAAGATAAATGGATTGGTTATGGGGTTGCGACTTATGCGGAACTTACTGGAATAGGTTCTAAAATTTCAGTAGCTCCGGGAATGCCTATTAATACTGGTTCTGAAACAGCCACTGTTGAAATAGATGGAACTGGATCAATAACAGGAACATTTGCTATAGCATCTCATGGACAAGGCCTTGAGACTTCACTAGCTCAAATAATTGCAGATGAGCTTGGTGTAAACCCAATCAATATAAAGGTTATACAAGGAGATACATCAAAAGCAAAGCATGGTACAGGAACTTACGCTAGTAGAAGTGCTGTAATTGGAGGTGGAGCTGCAATTAAAACAAGCAAAATTCTAAAAGACAAAATTCTAAAAGTTGCTGCCCATTTATTTGAAACAGTTCCTAATAACATTCAAATTGAAGATGGAATTATATCATCGATAAACTCTAACAAATCTATTAACTTTTCAGAATTAGCCAAATCTGTATATTCTGATATGGAAACTCTTCCTGTTGAGTTAAGGGAAAGTTTATATGCAACATCTAGTTATGATCCAATTTTTGGGGCAACAACAACAGCGACTCATATTGCTTTAGTTGAGGTAGATAAACAAACATTTAAAGTAAATGTCTTGAAATATTTAGTTTCCGAAGATTGCGGTAGAATTATAAACCCATTAATAGTAGATGGACAAGTGCATGGTGGTGTTGCACAAGGTATTGGAGTAGCTTTGTTTGAAGAAGTTAATTATGACCAGGAAGGACAGTTAACTACTGCCAACCTTGTTGACTACAAGATCCCAACAGCATCAGAAATCCCCAAAATAGACGTTTTTCATTTAGAAAATTTTTTACCTAAAAATATTGGTAAATTTAAAGGTATGGGAGAAGGTGGAACTATTGGCGCACCTGCAGCAATAGCTAATGCTGTTGCTGATGCATTATCAAAGTTTCATGTTGAAATTAATGAATTACCAATAACTCATGACAAAATATATAATCTTCTAAAAAAGAAATTATAAAATTAAGGAGTTGATTTATGAAATTAAATATTGAAGGCAAGATAGCCCTAGTTACCGGGGGTGGAAGAGATATTGGAAAAGAAATATCAAAAACCCTTGCTCATGAAGGTGCGTTTGTAGCTATAAATTATAATAAGTCATTTAAAGACGCAGAAAAAACTGCCCAAATAATAATTGATAATGGAGGAAAAGCAAAAATTTATAAAGCTGATATTACCAATTATGATGATGTAAAAAATATGGTTAATAAAATAAAAGATGAATGTGGAGATATAGATTTTTTAATAAACAACGCAGGATACACAAAAATACAAAGGTTTGTTGAATCAACTCCTTTAGATTGGGATAGACAAATAGATACATCCCTTAAAGGAGCCATTAATTGCTGTCATGCAGTAGCTCCAGATATGATTAGCAAAAAATTTGGCAAAATTATAAACTTAGTAGGAGATAGTTCTAGAATAGGAGAAGCAAACCTTTCTGCAACTGCAGCGGCTAGAGGAGGAACAATTGCTCTAGGCAAATCTTTGGCAAAAGAATTTGGAAGATCAAACATTACAGTCAACACAGTTTCACTTGGTTTAGTTGAAACATCTCATTCTGATAAAACTTTTTTAGAAACTAATAAAGAAAAAATTATTAAGTCTTATCCTTTAAAGAGAATTGGAACACCTAAAGATATAGCTCCAATTGTAGTATTTCTTTGTTCTGAAAATGCCAACTGGATAACTGGTCAGATTATCAGCGTAAATGGAGGCTTTTGTATGGTTTAAACCATATCTATTAATGGAGAATAAAATGATTAGAACAGATATAATTAAATCAATTAATCAAATTTTAATAAAGCAGGCTCAAGAACAAAAATCTAAAATAGCATTTTCTGATATTTTTTCCCAAATTTCTTATATTGAACTTGATATAAAAACTTCTCATTTTGCAAAAAATATAATTGATCAAGGTATAAATAAAGGTGAATCTGTTGCGCTAATTCTACCAAACTCAGTTGAATGGGTTATTGCATGCTTAGCTACTTTAAGAGCAGGCTGCAGTATTGTTCCAATTAGCTTTGAATCAACAAATGAGGAAATTGGTTATAAACTCTCAGATTCAAATACAAAACTAGTCATAACTTCATACTCAAATAAAACAAAATTAAGTGAAATAGATAAATCATTTAATATTAACAACCAAAAATGTTTTACAAATGAAACTAAAGATTCTAATGATCTTTCATTCGATGAATTCTGTTTAAAAAGTAAACATTCTATTGAATTAATTGATGATGATATAGATGCTCCAAGTTATATTGTATACACTTCTGGAACAACAGGAAAACCGAAAGGTGTCATTCTAACTTCAAGAAGTATGTTATGGGTTGTAGCAAGTTGTTGGCTACCAATTGTTGAATTAAACTCTAAAGATATAATCTTATCTCCACTTCCTCTTTTCCATTCATACGCGATAAATCTATGTGTATTAGGAGTGATTGCATCTGGTTGTACTGAATTCATTCTTGATAAATTTTCTCCCCAACAAATATTTGATTTAATTCAAAATAATAAGTTTACTTTTCTACCAGGTGTTCCAACTATGTTTCATTATTTATTAGAAACAGCAAAAAATAAAAATATCCGTCATTTAAATGGAATCTCAAGGTGCGCTTCAGCAGGTGCTATTATGCCAGGAACATTAAATAGAGAATTTGAAGAACAGTTTAAAATAGAACTATTAGACGGTTATGGTATTACTGAGACATCTACTATGGTGACAATGAATTGGAAAGGTAAAAATCGTAAAATGGGATCTTGTGGAATACCTGTTCCAGGTATGACTGTTAGAATAATAGATCCTAATAATAATATGGATGTTAATTGCGATGAGGAAGGTGAATTAATATGTCATGGTCCAAATTTAATGGTTGGGTATCATAATAAGACCAATGAAACAGACAAAGTTTTAAAAAATAAATGGTATCATACTGGAGACTTAGCCAAGCGTGATAAAGATGGATTTATTAAAATTACTGGAAGATTGAAAGAAATTATAATCCGAGGAGGTCAAAATATATCCCCTACCGAGGTAGAAGAAATTATCGTCCAATATGAAGAGATTTTAGACTGCGCGGTGGTAGGAGATAGCCACAATAAACTTGGAGAAATTCCTATAGCATTTTTAGTATTAAAAAATAAAGAAAATTTTAATGAAGTGAAATTAATTAATCACTGTAAAATGAACCTTTCTGATTATAAAATTCCAGAAAGATTTTTAATAATTGATAAAATCCCAAGAACTGGATCAGGCAAGATAATGAGATACAAATTAATAAATAGTTGTTGATAAAAAACAAAATTATCTTAACATTTAAACTACTTTAAAAGAGTTCTAAATGAAAATTTATAAATCTGATCAAAAAATTGAAATACAATTCAAACTTAATGGTAAAAGTATTAAAGGTACAACCTACCCAAGAACCTTACTAAGTGATTTTCTCAGACATTCATTAGGAGAAAAAGGAACTCATGTAGGTTGTGAACATGGTATATGTGGAGCATGTACTGTATTATTAAATAATACTTCAATAAGATCTTGTCTGATGTTTGCTTATCAAGCGGATAACCATGAATTAGTAACCGTTGAAGGACTTTCTCAAGATAAAAGCTATGATGACTTAAGATCAGCATTTAAAAAATATCACGCTTTGCAATGTGGTTTTTGTACATCAGGATTTTTGATAACAATAGCTTCTTTTTTAAAAAATAATAATAATGATATAACTGAAAAAGAAATCCGTGAA
>MDSY01155281.1_pt1 | contig 11700 bp, 8 predicted proteins | sample 811131 | NCBI WGS metagenome assembly MDSY01 (sample SAMN05326643, study PRJNA326480) | marine metagenome | isolation source: seawater | place: Atlantic Ocean: South West | collected 2010
GTAGGGCGATTGCAGTTTCGGTGGGTAGATTTCGTATTCCGGGACTTCGTTGAAACCTTTGCTGACCTTCTCCTGCATCAAGGCTTTGAGTCGGGCCAGAGCATCGCCGGTGACAACGTGCAGGTGCCAGGGTTGCAGGTTGCCGCCGGATGGCGACCGGGTCGCCGTTTCGATTACTGTTCGAAGCATGGCTTCAGGCACCGGGGTATCCAGAAAGTCCCGCACCGAGCGGCGCGACACAACAGCCTGCTGAACATCCATAGGCAAGACTCCACATCATCCAGAACATTAAGTTGGGAACACTATCCGGCATCCAGTATGCGCACAACAGCCGCGCTTGACCACCTCCCGGGCGCCGTATAGTCTGCGGCGAACCCCATAGGGAGAGCCTCAGGTTATGGAAGATCACAGTCAGTTTCGCCTGCTGTCCGAGCGACGGTTCCTGCCATTCTTTGTTACCCAGTTTGCCGGTGCCTTCAACGACAACCTGTTCAAGAATGCCTTGTTGCTGCTGGTGACCTATAGCGCCGGGGGCCTGTTTGGCCTGTCGTCGGATGTGGTGGTCAATCTGGCCGCGATGCTGTTTATCCTGCCGTTTTTCCTGTTCTCCGCCATTGCCGGCCAGGTGGCGGACCGGTACGAGAAATCCACGGTTATCCGCTGGATCAAATTCGCCGAGGTGGTGATCATGGGCATTGCCGCGGTCGGTCTCTGGTTTGGCTGGTACGAGGTGTTGTTCCTTCTGCTGTTTCTCACCGGCGTGCAATCCGCGTTTTTCGGGCCGGTGAAGTACGCGATCCTGCCCCAGGCACTGAAAGAATCCGAGCTGGTGGGTGGTAACGCGCTGGTAGAGATGGGCACCTTTGTGGCCATCCTGGTGGGTACCCTGATGGCCGGCGTGATGATGAAAGCTGCGGCTCCCGGCCCCGTGATTGCCATCGCCATTGCGGTGCTGGCGGTGATTGGCCTGGTGGCCGCCTGGCGGATTCCCAGGGCCGAGGCAGCAGCGCCGGATCTGCGTATTCGTTTCCGGCCGCTGCAGGAAACCTGGAAACTGATGGCCATTGCCCGGGACAATCACAATGTATTCCTGAGCATCATGGCGATATCCTGGTTCTGGTTTCTGGGTGCCGCCTATCTGACCCAGTTTCCGAACTTCGCCAAGACTCACCTGATGGGTGACGAAACGGTCGTCACGCTGCTGCTGGCGATTTTCACCATCGGCATCGCCGCCGGCTCCATTGCCTGCGAGCGGCTGTCCGGCCACAAGATTGAACTGGGGATCGTACCCATCGGCTCCATTGGCCTGAGTTTCTTCGGCATCGATCTTTTCTTCAATATGCCAGAGCAGCCGATTCCCTCAGACTGGTGGCTGATCATAACCGATCCCCATTATCGCCAGGTGGCCATTGACCTGTTGGCCATTGGTATCTTTGGCGGCCTGTTTATCGTGCCGCTGTATGCTTATGTCCAGCAGGAAACACCACCGGCCACCCGGGCCCGCGTGATCGCCGCCCTGAATATTTTCAACGCCCTGTTTATGGTGGTCAGCGCGCTGCTGGGCATGCTCATGCTCGGCCTGTTCGGACTCACCATTCCCGAGTTCTTCCTGGTGCTGTCGATCATGAACCTGATGGTGGCGGCCTACGTGTACCAGCAGGTACCGGACTTTGCCCTGCGCTTTGTCATCTGGGTCCTGTCCCACACGATTTATCGGGTCACGCACCACAACCTGGACCGGATACCCGAGCAGGGCCCCGTGCTGCTGGTGTGCAACCACGTCTCCTACATGGATGCCCTGGTGATCGCCGGCGCGGTGCGGCGACCCGTCCGATTCGTGATGGATCACAACATTTTCGCGACACCGGTCATGGGCGGTTTCTTCCGCCTGGCCAAGGCTATCCCCATTGGTCCGAAATCAAAGGTGCCGGAGATTTACGAAGCCGCTTTCGACCGCATTGATGAAGAACTCGCAGCCGGCCATGTGGTCTGTATTTTCCCGGAAGGCAAACTCACCAAAGACGGCGAGGTCGATACCTTCAAGCCCGGTGTCGACATGATTCTGGCCCGGCGACCGGTACCGGTGGTGCCAATGGCACTGCGCGGCCTCTGGGGCAGCTTTTTCAGCCATTGTGGCGGGCCGGCCTTCAGCCATTGGCCACGGCGGTTCTGGTCCCGGATTCATCTGCTGGCTGGTCTCCCGGTCTCGCCCCACGAGGCCAGTGCCGAGCGTCTGGAACAAAAGGTCAAAGCGCTGCGTGGAGATGCACAATAGTCTTTTCGCCGGGCTTTTTGGTGGTGCTGTTACCAAAGCCAATTTTTACCCGCTCGGAGTGGGGTAGTATCGGGGCATAAACCAAGAACAAGGATTGCCCCGTGACGCCCCTGAATCCCACTGACCAGCTCTTTCTCTGGCTGGAAAAACGCCAGCAGCCCATGCATGTGGGCGGCCTCCAGCTGTTTTCCTTCCCCGAAGGCGCGCCGGACGACTATGTCGCGCAGCTGGCAGATCAGCTTCGGCAGAAGACGGAGGTGACCGCCCCCTTTAACCAGCGCCTGAGCTATCGCCTGGGCCAGCCGGTATGGGTGGAGGATGAGCACCTGGACCTTGAGCATCATTTCCGCTTCGAGGCGCTGCCCACACCCGGGCGTATTCGGGAGCTGCTGTCGTTCGTATCGGCGGAGCATTCGCACCTGATGGACCGGGAGCGCCCCATGTGGGAGGTGCACCTGATCGAAGGCCTGAAAGACAGGCAGTTCGCGCTCTACACCAAGGTTCACCATTCCCTGGTGGACGGTGTCTCGGCCATGCGCATGGCCACCCGGATGCTGAGTGAAAACCCGGACGAACACGGCATGCCGCCAATCTGGGATCTGCCTTGCCTGTCACGGGATAGGGGCGAGTCGGATGGACACTCCCTCTGGCGCAGTGTCACCCATTTGCTGGGGCTTTCGGGCCGCCAGCTCGGCACCATTCCCACCGTGGCAAAGGAGTTACTGAAAACCATCAATCAGGCCCGGAAGGATCCGGCCTACGACTCCATTTTCCATGCCCCGCGCTGCATGCTGAACCAGAAAATCACCGGTTCCCGTCGTTTCGCCGCTCAGTCCTGGTGCCTGAAACGGATTCGCGCCGTGTGCGAGGCCTACGGCACCACGGTCAACGATGTCGTGACTGCCATGTGCGCAGCGGCTCTGCGTACCTATCTGATGAATCAGGATGCCTTGCCGGAGAAACCACTGGTGGCCTTTGTGCCGGTGTCGCTACGCCGGGACGACAGCTCCGGCGGCAACCAGGTAGGCGTCATCCTGGCGAGCCTTCACACCGATGTGCAGGAGGCCGGCGAACGACTGTTAAAAATTCACCACGGCATGGAAGAGGCCAAGCAGCGCTACCGGCATATGAGCCCGGAGGAAATCGTCAACTACACGGCCCTGACCCTGGCGCCGGCCGCCTTCCACCTGCTGACCGGGCTGGCGCCCAAGTGGCAGACCTTCAATGTGGTGATTTCCAATGTCCCCGGGCCATCCAGGCCCCTGTACTGGAACGGGGCGAAACTGGAAGGCATGTATCCGGTGTCTATCGATATGGACAGACTGGCCCTGAACATGACACTGACCAGCTATAACGACCAGGTGGAGTTCGGCCTGATTGGCTGTCGCCGGACCCTGCCCAGCCTGCAACGGATGCTGGACTACCTGGAACAGGGTCTGGCAGAGCTGGAGCGCAACGCCGGTCTGTAATCAGGCCAGCTGATCGGCCCGGTTACGCTCGGAAATCTGGCTGTTCAGGGTCCAGAAATCGTACAGCACACCGATGAAAAACAGGCCGCCGGTGAGCAGGTACAGGATGCCGGTGAGCCATTTGCCCATGTACATCCGGTGCACCCCGAAAACCCCCAGGAAGGTCAGCAGTATCCAGCCGATGTTGTAGCTGATCTGGCCATCCTGGAACCGGTAATCAGCTTCCTTGTCCATAGCCGGAATCAGGAACAAATCAATAATCCAGCCGATAAACAGCAGCCCCAGAGTAAAGAACCAGATGGTGCCGGTCACCGGCTTGCCGTAATAGAAACGGTGCGAACCCAGGAATCCGAATATCCAGAGCAGGTAGCCGATCAGCTTGCTGTGGGTGTCGGGTCTTTCGATCATTGCGGCGTTCTTCCTGTTCACAGTTGGATTTGGTGTGTCACCACAGACGCAAAACGGACGCCTGATCGAATCAATATGGGGGCGAACGCTAGAATCACAAACGGCACTCAGGGCCCCAGATCCGGTGCCGGGTCCGGCCCGTCCTCGCGAAACTCACTGGCGGATTTACCCGTCCACTTGCGGAAAGCACGGCTGAAATTGGACAGATCGGCATAGCCCAGTTCATAGGCAATCTCGCTGACTGACTGATTGGTGTAGCGCAGCAACTGGATGGCCCGATCTTTCAGCACGGCCTCGACAATCTCCCGATAACTGGTGTCCCGGTCCGCCAACCGCCGCTTCAGGGTGCGGGAAGACACGCAGAAGCGCTCGGCCATGGCCTCCAGGGAGGGCAAGGGGCCTGGGGTCATCCGCAGCATATTGCGAATCGCCAGCACGATGTCGCCCTGCTCCTTGAGCGCCTTCTGCAACTCGAATTCACACTGGTCCCGGGCCATCCGGGAGGCTTCAGCATCCGCCAGACGCATGCGCACGTCCAGCAGCTTGCGGGGGAAAATCAGCATTTCCTCGGGCTGGCCAAACTCAAAACGGACCGGCAACTGAGCGGCAAACCGCCGGTAATAGGCTGGCTCAGGGCCCCGCAGGTGTACCGACACGCCCGGTAATTTACCCTCTTCCAGGGCAAAACCCCGGGCCTCGGCATCGCTCCGGTCGAGCAGTTGTTCAGTGAGCAGAATCAACGTGGCGCTGACCGTCTCGGCCAGAAACTCGGAGATAGGCGGCAACGCAAACTCCGCGCACAGCTGAACCAGCACCTTGTCACCGGCTATGGACTGTTTCATGCTCAAAAAGGGCGCCCGCAGCTGAAGATAACGACGGACAGAGTCCAACGCACCCTCAAAGGTCGGGCTGGTGAGCGCGGCGAAGCCCAGGGTGCCATGGATGGTCAGCCGCAACTCTCTCGCCAGTATAAAGCTCAGGCCATCTTTGCCCGCCACCTCGAGCGCGCGCTGCGCCATCAGAGTGGCGTCAGTGACGAAAACCCGACTGTCGTTGGCTTTCAGGTCCTCATGTGTGAAATCCAGGCCCTGATAAAGCTGGCGGTCGTTGTAACCCAGTTGACGAACGGTTTCAGCCAGTACCCGCAGGTACACCCCGGGCACCAGGAACAACCCCAACATTTGCCGCTCGTTGTCTGCACCGGTACCTGCCATAGTGTGTCCCTGATTGATATTTATCGTGTTTCTGACTCTATCAGAACCGGATTGCCGCCACAGTGGGGCCCGCTGCCCCGACTCCGCTGTCGCCCGGGCCAATCCCCTGTCCCATTGTGGACGATGCCCGTCCCCTTCGCGCATTCATTATCCGGATTGACTCCGCCACACTGGCTCCATGACATCAGCCAAAGCGTTCCGTCGCAAAGGAGTAGAACCATGCTGACCACCACACAAACGAACAAACCGGGCAAGGCCTCCCATACCCCGGACAATGTCTCCATCAAACCCCAGCGCATGGGTTTCGAGTTTGGCGAACAGGTCCCCAGATACTGGGTGGATAACAACTATCTGATCAGTCATACCATGAACGCCCTGTCTGTTTTGTTTCCCGAGGGTGAGCAGTTTTTTGTGGACTCGGTCCGGGCGTTTCGAGACCAGATCCAGGACAAGAAACTGAAGGAGGACGTGCGCGGTTTCATCGGCCAGGAAGCCATGCACTCGCTCGAGCACATCGCCATGAACCAGCATGTCCGCGACCAGGGCATGCCGGTAGAAGAGATGGAGCGGGATCTGAAAGTGATTCTGGACGTGGCACGGAAGCTGCCCAAACGCCACCAACTGGCCATTACCTGCGCCCTGGAGCACATCACAGCCATGATGGCCGACATGCTGCTGGAGCGTGACGATATCCGCGAAGACATGCACGAATCCATGCGCCCGCTGTGGGTGTGGCACGCCATTGAGGAAACCGAGCACAAGGCCGTTGCTTATGACGTTTTCCTCCAGGCTGGCGGTACCTACACCGAGCGGGCGTTTTACCAGGTCTTCAGTACCGTAGCCCTGGGTATTGTCAGCACCTGGTATACCGGCCGCATGGCCCTGAAGGACCGCAGCCATTTCTCCGTTAAGGACGCCGCCAAAGGTATGTGGCGCATGTGGGGCAAAAACGGCGCCTTCTCCAGTCTGATCCCGACCTGGCTGGAGTACTTCAAGCCCGGCTTCCACCCCTGGGACAAGGACAACAGTGAGCTGATCGGTCGTTTCAAGGAACAGATCCAGGACTACATCGCGCCCCAGTACAAGAACGGCAATCGGCGCACGCTGCAGTAATCGTGCACCCGCTCTATGACATCAGGCCGAGTTCCCGGGCGCGAGCAACCGCTTGCATCCGGTTCTCGGCCTGAAGCTTGCCGTAGATATTGCTCAAATGGGACTTTACCGTCGCCACTGAGATCCCCAGCTGTTTGCTGATGGCCTTGTTACTGAGTCCCTCTGCCAGCAGATCCAACACCCCCTGTTCCCGATCACTTAACGGTTCATCAGGACCAGCGACTTCCGGGGTGCGGGCACAGGTTTCGGCGTCCGGCTCCATCCGGGCCTGCCGGAGAGCCAGTATCCGGCTCGCTTCCACCTCCGACCACCCACGGGTAATACAGGCGTCTAGCAGACTATCCAGCCGGGGATCCGCATCCACAAAGGGGCGCACCAGACCACGGGGCACCCAGAGCGCCAACAGTGCATCAAGCTTTTTCACCGCTCCCTCAGGATCCTGATCTCCGAAGGCCTGAACCATCAGACTGACCAGATCAAGACGACACACCAGCTGAAGCAAACCCGCCTCTTCCGCCTCTGTTCGCAGGGCTGCCAGTTCCCGGGCCACCGGCGACGCCGCCAGCAACTGACCGATCAGTTTCAACAAGGTTTCGTTCAGGGTACAAAAGCGATTACCTACAACCGGTTCCGGATCGCTCTGGGCCCATAGAATCAAAGGGAAGGCGTTACCCTCCGTCAATCGCGCCAACGCCTCCAGTACCTCCGGGCGCGGAATGTTATGGTGCCAGCGCAACTGGCCCATAACCTGGTGCAACTGCTCAATCCGGCTGAGTTCCTGCTGCCAGAGTTCGGAGTCTCGCAAAACCATGCCCAGGCGAAACCGCTCAAACGCCAGGTAAAGCTGATCCAGCGGCGTCAGATGCTGGTCGGCAATCAGACCGGCCTCGCCCAGCCGTTTTGCGGCGTATGCAAGATCATGATGCTCCAGCGCCAACAAGCCCTCCAGATAGGCCAGAAGGCAAACCTGCTCCTTACTCACGGGCCCGTTGACAAGCTTCAACCGGGTCTGTTCATAGCAGCGGCGGGCATCGCCAATGCGACCGCCCTGCACCAGAACCGGAACCAGCATGACCAGACAGCGCAGGGCACAGGGGTTATCGCCACTCTTCAGGGCCCCTGCCAGCGCATCGGTCAACAAGGTGCGCGCCGGCCCCAATCGTGCCTCCATAAAGGCTTCAGTACCGAGGGTATACAGCCCCCAGTGTTGCAGGCCGGCTGGAGCGCTGGCCAACCGGGCCTGTATCTGAGTCAGGGACTGCTCGGCCTCTGCACGGTGGCCGGCAAACCTGGCCGAGGGCCAGCCCAGCAACATGGAGACAAACTGCAGAGCCTCGGTGTCCGGTGATGGGTCTGTCGACTGCAGAAGCCGGTCGGCCGCGGCCAGATGCTCAAGCACCGCTCCGTACTGACCATCCATGAAGGAAAACAGCGCCTGCAGCAGAAGCAGCGCGGGAGAACTCATCCGAACACTGTCCGGGAAGCGCGAAGGCAGTGACCGGTAGCCGCTCAGGTCCTCCGCCGCAACAGCAACGGTACCAGGGCTTCCGCCTGGTCATAGCAGCCTTCGGCCAGAAAAAGCTCAAGGGCCTCCACAATCAGGCCCCGCTGGCGGAACGCCTCGGCCGCCCTGATTCGTATGGAGCTTTCCCGCTCAGGCTCCCGATCCTGCGCCTGAAGCCAGTCGATCAGCAGATCATGCAGGCGATACCAGTAGTGACCCTCTCCGTAACTCTGGAACAGCAGATTGCGTTCGCGCATGACTGCGATCCAGTCCGCTGCATCGCTACCATTCCGGGCTTCATCAGCAACCTCATGTGAGAAAAGAGGGAGCAGGCTCATATCCTGGAGAAATTGCTGTAGCCCGGGCTCAAGACCAGCGAACACTTCCTCCAGCAGATAGTCACTCAGGGCTCTCTGACCAGGCCCGGGTACATGGCTTAACGGGTTTTCCGACAACGCCGAGAGCTGCAACGCCGCTGGCCAGCCGCCGGTGCGCTGATGCAACTGCAACATCTGTTCTTCGGAGAGATCAGTCCGGCGGGCCTGGACGAATTTTCGAGTCAACGCCAGATCAAAACGGAGCACCTCCGGCCCCAGCCGGACCATCTGTTGCCGGGCCAGCAACTGCGCGGTGCGAATGGGTGGGTCGAGCCTCGAGATACAGACAATGCGCAAAAACCCCGGAGCAAAGTCGATAAAGCGCCGGATCTGCTCCAGTAGTACTTGCTGGTCAAGCAGGTGAAAATCATCCAGCACCAGAACCAGGCGGCTGGGTGCCTGCCAGGTTCGGGAATAATCCGCCAGGCGGTTGATCAGCATGGTCACCGGGTCAACAGCGGCACCCGGTTCCAGCGCGGCCAACAAGGTACTCTCGCGAATGGCAAAGCGTGGGTTCACCCGCGCCAGTGCGCTGGCCACGGCATTCCAGAACAGGGCCGGCGCGTTGTCCCTTTGGTCCAGCGTTAACCAGGCATGCACCGGTTTTTCCTGTTCCAGCCACTGACTGACCAATGTGGTTTTACCGAAACCGGCCGGTGCCGACACCAGCACAAACGGCACCTGTTCAATACAATCAAGCGCCTGCAACCGTGAGGGCTCAAGCAACAAGCCTGAAGGCAGCCCGGGGCGGGTTAATTTGGTTTCGGCAACCATGGAGCTCACTACCGTTGGCAAATGAGCTTCAGCATAGTCAGTGCCGGTGTCATCAACCAGCCCTGGCACTCCAAACTGGGAGGCCTGTTCAGAAATCCGGGTCATGGCAGTGCGAGCAGACCCGTGCCCTTCATCAGCGTGGCAACCAGTCGGGTACTGCCCAGTTCCCGGGCACAGACAAACCAGGGAGTTTCCCGGCCACGGTAGCGTGATTTGTGGTACGCCAGAGGTTGGAAGGCGTACAGGCGATTCCCATAGCGGTACAGGATATTCTGAAGGCGGCGCAGGCCAGGCCGGTCACCCGGGCAGTGGCGGACGCCGTGCAGGGGCGCAATGCCCAGCGACAGCTCAGGCACGCCTTCCTCACGAAACTGACTGGCCGCCTGCAGAATAATGTGGTCGAGAACGCCGAGCCGGTTCATTTCCGGCGACGCCCGCAGAATATTGGCGCAATAGCCCGCCAGTTCATGGTGACGGTACCAAGGATCAAAGAATACGTATCCGGCCAGCTCGCCCTCCACATAGGCGTAGAACTTGCGCACTCCCCATTCATCTGCAAACACCGGCGGACGGGTGAGCAAACCCAATTCCCGTTCCTTGACCGCCTTGCCCAGGCGCCAACGCTCCGAGATACCCGCCACCTTGTGCCAGTTCACCTCATCTCCACATTGCTCCCGCACCTCGATTCGGCACCGCCTGTCCAGATTGCGGGCATGGCGCAGCTGCTTCATCGCCTTGCCACGAAGCGAGAACCTGGTCAGATCAACCGAGAACTCCGTACCCATCACCGTGGCATCGTAACCAAGCTCGCCCAACGGCCCCAGGAGCGACTGATCGACGCCCACATACAGTGAGGGGCCGGGCACACTCTGCTCGAACGCCTGCAGCAGCCGGCCCATACTCTGTGCACCCGCCAGGGGCCTTGTGGGCACCACGTTTACCCGCTGCCCCAACACCTTTACCGGAACATACGGTACCAACCCGAGACCGGGGCTGAGAAAGTGCCGGCAATCCGGCTGCAAGGCAAAATAGCTGCTGGACTGGCTCCCGTGCAGACGGATCAGGTGCTCGGCGGTGCGCTCATGGCAACGCCCGGAGTCCGGCACACTCGAGTTGATATTCCGGTCATCGGCAGCCGGGGCTACCGCCGCAGACAGATGAGAGGCAGGCATGGGTCATTCCCTTTGTTGTTCTGATACCGCTTTCCTGTGTTCAGAACAAAATGCTAAAGGCCGTGCCTCGGCCGGCCATCGGTCAAAGGGTTGAGTGCCTGGCGCCCCACCGGAACTGGGTCACAATTCCGAGCCCTGCATCACCACAACGCCCCGTCGCCACAAACGCCATTCACCCGGTTTGTAAATATCCCAGGTTTCGTCGCTGGTGAGGGGTTCGGTCACGATGACGCTGACAATGTCGTTGGGTGTGGTTTCCGATTCAAAATCCACAGTAACGTCGGCATCTTTCAGGCGGGCGGGGCCAAACGGCGCCCGCCGGGTAATACTGGCCATCTTGGTGGTGCAAAAGGTAAACAGCCAGTCGCCGTTGCTTAGAAGCAGGTTGAATACCCCCTGACGGGCGTAGTTCCGGGACAGCTGCACCAGCCGTTCCACCACCTGCTCGGTGGCAGTGTCTCGATCGCAATGACTGCGCAGATGGTTCAGGATGTCGCAGAACAGGGCTTCGCTGTCGGTGCTGCCAACGGCCTCGTAGAAGCCGGGCGCCGCGGAAAACTCGGAAAGCTGACCATTATGGGCGAAGACCCAGTATCGGCCCCAGAGCTCGCGGATAAACGGGTGGGTGTTGGCCAGGCAGATATCACCCACATTGGCCTGACGAATGTGGCAGATGGCCACTTCACTCTTGATGGGGTGGGTTTGCACCACTTCGGCAATGCGCGAGGAGGCACTGGCGTCGGCATCGTGAAAACAGCGTACCCCTTTACCTTCGTAGAAAGCGACGCCCCAGCCATCCTTGTGTGGGCCAGTGTCACCGCCACGACGGGTCAGACCGGTAAAGCTGAAACAGAGATCGGTCGGGGTGTTGGCGCTCATGGCCAGCAGTTCACACATGGTTGGCGGTATCCTCGGCCTTGCTTCCGGGTGTATTCGCTAGGATACCCGAATCAACCGAGACCTCCAGCCATCGAACCGACGGATTTCGGAGGCTGTCCGGCACCGGCGGGCGCCACACGGTTCCGGCCTGCCCGCTTGCCGCTGTAGAGACAGCGATCTGCCACACAGAACAGGGTTTCCGCCTCCCGGCCGTGGTCCGGCCACTGGGCAATACCAAAGGAGGCGGTCACGCGGATACCCGCTTCGCCGTATTTCAGCTCGCGCCGGGCAATGCGTTCCCGCAATTCGTCCATCAGCTCAAAGGCATCGCCGGGCTTCACATCCCGCAGAATCAGGCCAAATTCCTCGCCGCCCAGCCGGCCGACAAAATCGGTCGTGCGCAGGCGCTCGGTCAGGCTCTGGCCGATATGCCTCAACACGTAGTCACCGGCATCGTGGCCGAGGGTGTCGTTAACCAGTTTGAAGTGGTCGATGTCCATAATCACCAGAGCAAA
>MDSY01069561.1_pt1 | contig 11699 bp, 4 predicted proteins | sample 811131 | NCBI WGS metagenome assembly MDSY01 (sample SAMN05326643, study PRJNA326480) | marine metagenome | isolation source: seawater | place: Atlantic Ocean: South West | collected 2010
AGATTTTTTCCAAGTTGCGACGGCTATGTTCGCACGTACCAAGAGTATGGAGGTTGGGAGTGCTGTAATGTCGATACTTGCCAGTGGCGGACCAATTCCGCAGGCCGAGCGAGTGGGCTCATTTCTTGCCTTGCATGGAATGAATCCCGAAGAAGGGAGGAAGTTACACATTGGTTTCTCCGCCGGACGCTTTGAATTCATGGCCCGGCCATATGGGATCGTTCCACGTGACCCCTTGGAGGAGGAGGCCTGGCCGGCCCTCAGAGGACAGGTTTTCGCTGAGGCATCAGAAATTTTCCTTCGGCTCTTGAACGGAGAAGTCATATCGAGCAAGATGATTAGAAAAACTATCCTAACTCGAGAGAATTTCCGTTCAGACGAGGATTGGGGTAGAGTTCAGAGGGCCGCAGTCGAGCTTCATGGATTCGGCGAGTTGCCGGAATCAATTGCCATCCCGTCCCGATACAACTTCGAGGAGATAATGACGATTCCACAAGAGTGGCGTCGAGAGCTGCTAAATCTAGTTCTTGGAAGTCACGATGCAGCATTGCAAGTCGAAGTCAACAGATGGGCACCTGTTCAGGTGTTTAACCTCTCAATTACTCCCCCTCATATTATCGAACAGACACACGAACGCATGACTGAACACTATCATCCTTCAGGAGGGAAGTGGGGGCGTGACATGATGCCTCGTACAATTATGGTATTCGTCAATGATGAACCCGGACTGACTGATGAGGAGAGAAGTGCTGCTGCGAGCGAGGAAGCCAGAGCTGCGCTGACCACCTATTGGCATGCTCTCGAGGGTACGATCGACCCATCTAAGGTCGAGCGGGCCACGGATAATGCAGTGATTGGCAATGTTAGCGAGGTGGCCGCACAAATAAGGGAGAGGTTCGATCATGAAGATCGGTTGATGTGCTGGTTCGACTTCTTCAATCACGACTCTGAAAGAGTTCAGCGCAACATGGAGGCATTCATGACCAAGGTCGCACCGGCGGTTAACGGAGGGAGTGAATGAGCGCGCATAAAACCGAGCAGCCATCCAGTGTTGCTCCAGGTCGACCAGGATCAGCTGTTTTTCCTACGAATCCACTTGGTGAGAAGCATGACGGGATAGCCACGGGCCGTGATGTTGAGTGGGAGCCACTAGTTGATTTCAGGAGGATGGATGTTTCAGAAAATACAATCCATGGGGCAATCGCTTGGGCACATGGTAGTGAGATAATCCATTCATTCGGTGGAAACGTTTTGGTTTATGGAAGATCCATGATGAAACCTCTGATGATGAAGCCATTCGTAGACGTCTTGGATGACCTCGATTGGGAGCAAAAGGCGATTGCCTGCTCCTCCCACAATGGCGATACTGAGCATGTTTCAGCTGCTCAATCCCTTCTTTCTGAATCCGAATGGGGGCTTATGCAATGCCCATTAGATGTCCCACTGATTCAATTCGGACGTCAGGTCAGAAGACCCCGGAGGTGGTTTCACACCTGCTCGGGAGAGCATGCGGCAATCCTGAAAGCAATGCGTAAAATGGGGATGAACAGAGCTGGATACACGCTCCCTAGCTCTCCATGGTTCCCATTGTACCTCGATGTTTTACGGGACTACATGAATAATCCAGATTGGGAGCCACTGAGAGTAGCAAAGGATGGATGTGGCTTCCCAACGGTTTCGAACACTGTGGACGAGCTCGCCGTAATGTTCGCTGGAATAGCTACGAATCGAGATAAGGATTGGATTTGGGAAGCAATGAATAGGCATCCAGATCTAATTGGCGGATTCAATAGGCTTGATTCCACATGCCTAAAGGCGGGAGAGGGGAAAATAATCGCCAAAGAAGGCGCGGATGGGCTAATGGGGTTAGCGATAGATCATCCCGATTGGCCAAATGGACTTGGTATCGTAATAAAAATCGCCCATGGTTGGAATAGCCAAGCCACTTGGTATGTAGCAAGAGCTGTCCTTGGGGTCCTCGGAATATCTCTGAGGAATCCATACCCTCTGCACCGTCAGAAGGCATTCATCGTTCCGGGAATTGTACCTGAAATGTACAGAGAGGCACTGGAAGAAGTAGTAACTTGGGATGAATGGGACCCTGATAGAGACCGATTCACCCTGGATTGGAAGGAGTATGCATCTGCCATGACAAGGTCGGATCCCTTTTCCAACGAGGGAGTCGGTGATTCCTGATGGATCTGATGAACTATATCGGGGGAAAATTCGAGAGGCATTCCGGAGAAAAATGGCTTGATGTCGAAGAGCCATCCACGGGGAAAGTGTTTGCCAGAGCTCCACTATCAACTCCAGCAGATGTTGACTTGGCAATTCTTGCAGCTAGGAAAGCCCAGCCCAAGTGGGGCGGCATGGACGGTGAAGAAAGGGCGCGGTGGCTGGACAGGATTGCAGATGGATTAGAATCTAGATATGAAGAAATTGCATCTCTGGAGAGCAAAGATACTGGAAAACCAATTTCACTGGCCAGAACAGTTGACGCGCATAGATCGGTGGTAAATTTCAGATTCTTCGCAGATGAAATCAGGAGACACGAGGGGGAGATCTTTGAGATGGCCGACTCTACTAATTTCGTCTCATACAGGCCGGTCGGTGTTGGAGCACTAATCACTCCTTGGAATCTTCCACTGTACCTGCTATCATGGAAGGTTGCACCTGCCATTGGAATGGGCAACACCGTGGTATGTAAACCGAGTGAGTTGACGCCGATGACAGCAAATCTACTCATGGAAGTAATTCACGAAGTAGGACTTCCTGAAGGGGTCGTCAATTTGGTTCACGGGGATGGCCTGGGGGCCGGTAGCAGCCTTGTCTCTCATGATGATGTGGACCTAGTATCATTCACAGGGGGGACGTCGACGGGATCTAAAGTCGCAGAAGCCGCAGCGCCACAATTCAAGAAGCTCAGCTTGGAGCTTGGAGGGAAGAACTCTAGCATAGTCCTGGAGGACTGCGACATTGAGTCTACAATCAAGGGCGTGGTTAGATCCGGTTTCATGAATCAGGGTCAAGTCTGTCTTTGTGGAAGTAGAATTCTAGTCCAAGACGGAATTTATGACGAATTCATGGAGCGATTCATTGAGGAAGTCGAGTCGATGACTGTAGGGGACCCCTCTGATGAGGGGACTGACCTAGGGGCGTTAATTTCAGCGGAACACCTTAGGAAGGTGGAAGGCTACATCGAGTTAGCGAAGGAGGAAGGTGGAACAATAGTAACTGGCGGATATCCATGCCTCCCAGAACGATTGTCGAATGGAAACTGGATTGCGCCTACCGTGATTACTGGACTAAGTGTCGACTCTAGGTGCTCGACTGAGGAGATATTCGGGCCGGTCGTCTCTGTACACCGCTTCTCCAAGGATAGTGAGGCTATTGGAATAGCCAATAACACCCGATACGGGCTTGCAGGTAGCGTCTGGACTGGCGATCTAGAAAGGGGCAGGAGGATTGCCGATTCAATACACACCGGAATGGTTTGGGTAAACACTTGGCTTCATCGTGATCTCAGAGCGCCCTTTGGAGGGGTGAAAGATAGCGGAGTTGGAAGGGAAGGCGGGAAGTGGAGTCTGGGATTCTTCTCAGAGGCCACTAACGTGTGTGTCAAGCACGATTGACTCAGCAACAGTGAAAGTCCACTCTTGTTCGAAAGCAGCACTGTGGCGCCAGTTGGAATAGTAGGTATCGGTTCCTACGTACCCCCTAATGAGATGACCAATGAGGACTGGGCCGAGATAGTGGAGACCAGTGACGAATGGATAACAACAAAGACTGGGATGAAGAAGAGGCGAATAGCCGAACCAGGAGTTTCCACATCGGATTTGGCGGTGGAGGCTTGCAAGATTGCAATGGATGATGCTGGCCTAGAAGCTTCTGATATTGACATGATCATCCTAGCAACTTCATCCCCAGACGTTCCACTTTCCTCGACGGCCGGGATCGTCCAGGAAAAATTGGGATGTACGGATTGCGCTGCATTCGACATCAATGCAGTCTGTGCAGGGTGGGTGCATGCCCTAGACGTCGGCTCGAGGTATGTAGGGACCCCTGGATACGACAATGTCTTGGTGGTTGGTTCGGAGATTTACTCCAGGATACTGAACTGGGAGGATAGGTCTACTTGCGTACTATTTGGGGACGGTGCGGGTGCAGCAGTTATTTCCAAGGTGGAAAGTGGGCGCGGAATTCTAGGTTCTTGGCTATTATCGGATGGTTCTGGCTCATCGGTGATAGAGATCCCAGCAGGAGGCGTCAGGACGCCGATTCCTTCAGAGGGTTTCGTGGAAGGGATGCAGTATTTCCACATGGATGGTAGAGCAGTGTGGAACTTTGCTATTGAGGCGTTTCCGCAGGCGGTCCGAGAGGTGCTAGAAAGAGTTGGCAAGACCCTGGATGAAGTGGACCTGATCATACCACATCAGGCAAACATCAACATTATCGAGGCCGGGATGAAGAACCTAGGGCTGCCTATGTCCAAGACATTCACAAATCTGCACAAGTATGGGAATACTGCTGGAGCTAGTGTCCCCATTGCCCTGAAGGAGGCTATCGAAGAAGGATTGGTTGGCCCGGGTTCACTGATTGTTACAGCTGCTTTCGGTGGCGGCCTAGCATGGGGCGCAAATGCGATAGTCCTCTGACTACTGATCTACGCCCTTCCAGGTTCCGGACATGGGATCGAATACCATGATGCTGCCATCTGGATTCTGGCAATAGACTGATCCGGATAGTTCTGTCCAGACCAGTTGCCCGTGCTCATTCATCCTTGCATCATCAGGAGCAGCAATTTTCGAGGCCTCAGGCTCGATTTTTGATTCTTCGAATGTCGGCACTCGTTCATCCTCAACACTCTCATCGATGACTTCAGGTAGACTGGTTTCAATGGCCTCAGACTCATTCGCGTCAGATGAGGATTCGAACTGCATTGGCTCCTCGATTACGGTTTGTCGAATATCGACAAGTGAAGCCTCCTCGGTTTGGATTGACTCCTTCACCGGCTCACTTACTGATCTTCTGCGCATCACCATCCAGCCACCGAGCCCTATTAGTGAGATTATGACCAAAGCCGCGCCCAAGAATGCGTACTTTGCCATGCTGTCTGGCTCCAAGTGCCTGTCTGGGTCCTCGGGGAATGCATCGCCGTTATCCCCGTATCCGTCCCCGTCAGTGTCTGACCACTCAGTGGGGTCAACAGGGAAGGCATCGACGCCGTCTTCGAAGTTGTCGTCGTCTGTGTCGGTATCGAGTCGATTGGATCCAGCAGCCTCCTCGTCAACATCAGATAGCCCGTCATTGTCGTCATCAGTATCGGAGTTGTCGCCAATCCCATCCATGTCGCTATCTACCCACTCGCCGAAGTCTAGAGGGAGTGCGTCTTCGGAATCGGGGAATCCATCATTGTCGTCATCCTCGTCCTCTTCTGAGTCATTGCACCCATCCACGTCATAGTCATTCTCCGAGGTGCTAGTCCAACCCAGCAAACCCTGCGGGCAATGGTCATAGGCATCATCGATACCGTCTCCGTCGTCATCTTCATCTATGTCATCATGGACTCTGTCACCATCCAAATCAGAATAGCATTCATCCGCCGATTCTGCCCCTTCCTGGAGGGTTATGTGAGATTCAGGGCACTGTTCCAAAGTTGTGCTTGATGCCTCTGAAACATAGAAGTCAAGAGGTGCTGGTGTCTGCTGATCTTGGCCTTCGCTTGGTGCGTAGAATCCTGGTTGAGATGGGTTACAGGACGTCTGCCCTGGGTCGGGCTGGAAGCTTCCTGGGCTGCACTTCTCTTGGTCCGAACTAGCCGGCGACTGAACGTAACTTCCGGGATCGGCATCCAGGCAGTCATAGGGGGATGTAGAGCCAGTCTGGGGATTGTAGGTTCCAGCAGGGCACTGAGACTGGTCACTCGAACCATCGGTACTAACGAAGTGGCCGGGGTCTGCATCCACACACGATGATCTTCCCGAATTGGGCTGGTATGTCCCTTCTGAGCAGGGGGTCTGCGAATCAGAGCCGGGGTTGGCAACATAGTGGCCAGGATCGGCGGCGCTGCACTCCGCGGAGGAGTTGGCCCCTGTAGATGGGTTATAGGTGCCCTCTGGACAAGGGGTCTGGGATGACTGCCCAAGGCCATCGACGTAGTGACCGGCCTCTGCCTCGAAACAAGTTGCAGAACCAGTGGATGGTTGGTATGACCCAGTGTCGCACTCATACTGGGCTATTGACCCCTCTGAGCCGACGTAGTTCCCTGGGTCGGCTTCCAGGCAGGAGGCCTGTCCAGAGATTGGTTGGTAATGGCCGACAGTACATGGAATCTGGAATGTTGATCCATTCGATGGCACAGAGTGCCCCGGGTCTGCGCCTAGACATTCGGAAGAATCGCTGGAGCCCTCGGATGGGTTGTATGTTCCTGCAGGGCATGGTGTCGGAGAGGTGGCGGCGCTGTAGTCCACGTAGTGGCCGGCGGGAGAGTCCAGACAGGTGGTCTGACTCCCGTATGGCTGGTATGTGCCGGGAGAGCATGGTGTTTGAGAAGAAGAGCCCTCGGAGTCCACATAGTACCCAGGAGATGCCCCATCGCACTTGTCCTGGCCCGGTAGCGGCTGATACGTTCCTGCCGAACAGGGAGTCTGGGTGGTCGATGCGTTGGAGGGTACGTAGTTCCCTGGAGACGCATTCAGGCATGTTGACTGGCCGGTGCTTGGCTGGTAGGTGCCAGGGGCGCATGGAGTCTGGCTGGTAGAGTTGTAGTAGTAAACGAAGTATCCGGCATCGGCATCGATGCAGGAGGTTGAGCCAGAGGATGGCTGGTAGGTGCCAGGAGCGCATGGAGTCTGGGAGTTGGAGGCGTTGGAAGGGACGTAGTACCCTGCGTCGGCGTTGATGCATGACGCCTGACCCGTCGAGTTCTGATACGTGCCTGCTGGACATGCCGTCTGACTGCTTGAGCCGTTGGATGGCACGTAGTATCCCATGGAGGCGGGAGTCTGCGTCGATGCGCCGCTGGATGGCACGTAGTTACCTAGAGACGCCTGTACGCATGAGGTCTGGCCATACATTGGTTGGTAAGTGCCTGGCTCACACTGTGTCTGGGAAGAGGCGCCACTGGATGGCACATAGTTTCCAGGTGAGGCCCCCAGACAACTCGATTGCCTAGTCCCGGGCTGGTAAGTCCCCGGATAGCATTCGTACTGACGGACACCAATTTCGACTGCAATCTGGAATGTTGAGTTTCCGACTAAGCTTCCATCATCAGTCGAGAAGAGCCATAGGGACATCGAGTATGATCCGTTTCCCCAAGTCCTATTCACGTGGATGAAGGCTATCGAGTCGCCGGAGAATCCGGTGCCGTTTGTGGAAAACGTGTCTAGACCTGCGGAGGTGTTGCTTGTACTGGAGCCCAGTAGGGATATCGTAGAGTTGTAGACGGAGAGGTCGAAGTTGGCCCCACCAGGGCTGGTCAAGCTCAAAGAAAAGCCACTGTCTCGCGGGACATCGATAGCGAATAAGTCCCCATGATCCGCGGGGTTTTGACCTGCATTAAGTTCGCCGATGTATGTGGCGCTCCTGTCCGATAGATTCACTCTTGGATAGGAGTTACCCGAGAAGTCCGGAGCATCTCCGTATAGTTGATTTGTCTGGTTGCCGGGAGAAGAGTCGGCACATGTGATCTGCCCAATATCAGCCTGATACGTCCCTGCCCCACACTGGGTTTGAGCCTCGGCTGCGGAAGATGTGACGTAATGTCCAGCGGATGCTAGGTGGCATGCTGACTGTCCGGCCTCCGGCTGGTAAGACCCCGGGATACACTCGTTGTAGTATAGTGAACCATGGACTGAGAAGTGCCCTGCGGGGGAATCCTGACATGCCAGCCTGCCCCATTGCCCTTCTTCGCAGTCGAGCCAACGGGCTGGATTGGAGGGGTATGGGTCGGAAGGTACGGGAACACCGTCCCCGTCTTCATCACCGGCGATATGGGTGTCGAGATCGTTCCAGATTCCATCGCCATCGTGGTCCTGATCGGAGAACGCCAAGTCGGCGCCGTCATCGAAATTCATCCAGTGGGGCACGAGTAGATCATCGCTGGTTCCATCCAGTTCCCCGCTCTGCCCTCCCCAGCATGCCAGGCTGTAGTTCTGAACTATCGCGCACGTAGATTCCTCGCCGGTTGCGATTGCCAGTACGGGCCCGCCTATACTGACATGAACTGGGACGTTTCCATCTTCCCCCGTGCAGCCGCTAGTAGAAATAGAGGAGCTGCAGCTACCATCCCCCCATTGACCATGCGTGTTGAGCCCCCAGCAATTCATTGAGCCATTGTCTAGAATTGCGCAAGTGTGCCAATATGTCCCATCAATCGAATTGGCTGTCCTCCCGGTGGAGAATGGGATGTTTTCCGAGCCATTGGTGACTGCCCCGTTCTCAGAGGAAACCGTGTAGGTTCTGCCCCAGCAGTAAACCGAACCATTCTCGAAGATTGAGCAGACACTGTATCCTGGAGTTGCCAGAGAGACCGCTCTCATCCCAGTGGAGTGGTTCGCAGTTACAGGGGTGTTGCTGTCGGAAGTCGTTCCGTCTGCTAGGGTACCGAATCCATTGTACCCCCAGCACTTCACGTCGCCAGTGTTCAGGAGTGCGCATGTGAAGTCATTACCTGCAGACACGGAAACTGCAGTCCTGTTGACCCCCAAATCGACATCGACGGGAGAGTTTCTATTGGTGTTGCTTCCATCACCCAACTGTCCGTGATTGTTCCTCCCCCAGCATTTTAGTGAGGCGTCATCCAAGATGGCGCAAGTGTGCGTGTTTCCATTCGAAACGGCTACTGGGATGTTATTGCCGAATTCCACGGTCCCATTCATCAGAGTAGTGCTGCCCAGGCCCAATTGGCCATAGTTATTCATCCCCCTGCACCTCAGGGTTCTATTCTCCAGGATAGCACATTGGCCGGCTTTTGAAATGACCTCGTCTTCGGTATAATCCGCTACGCTGCTAGTTGATCCGTTCGATGTCACGGCCGAGAATGTGACCAGTGACCCATTTGACATGACAAGTACGGGCGAACCGGAGTCAAGGTCTAGGATCGAGTTGCTGAATACTGAGCCCCTGTCAGATCCTGGTTGACTGGGGCCAATGGTTGAGTTGGTTGTGTTTGTGGCCGAGGTGGCCTCGGAAATTGACCACGAGTCCGTGCCCCATGCATCTCCAGATGCCCCTCCGTTGCCATCGACAAAATTGACGGCCAGGTAGAATATTGCTGTTCCAGAGCCCGTCGAAGGGGCAGTCCAATCAACTGTCCATGATCGAGAGTTTGAGTTTGAATGGGTGACTTCGCCGGATTGGAGTTTAGCGTTGGACCCGGCATTGGTGAACGTGCCCGAGTTTGAGTCCAGGTTGAAGCCTCCCTTGGAGCCGGATGGCCCGCCGGATCCGCCTATCGAAAGAGAGTAAGTAGAGCCTGCAGAGTATCCGGAGCTGGGCAGGCCGGTTAGAGTCGGGGAAACCGTTGACGAACTGGAATGACATCCGCCCCCACCGCACCCATTGGAGGAGCTACCGGTTTTTCCGCCACTGTAGGCGAAGGCTGAGTCGGGAACCGAGACCAGCATGATGGAAAACAGAAACATAGCAATTGCGATTCTTGATTTTCTACCATTCCAGCCTGCCATATTCATCAATCCATGCACTACATCGCTCAAAGTGGTTTGTCGGACTAGTCCGAAAGCCCCTGTATTAATCCCGTAGCGATTCTATTGACAATATGACTATTCCTACAACTCGCATGCTCATGCATCACTAGTGAAGACCTCTTTAGCATGACCGGGTATCTGAATTCCGGCCCCATCGAAAAGAGATTCCAGGGAGTCGGGCGGAGTCCCTTTTCTGGACATCTTTGCACGATGGCTGACAATCCTCCATGCGGCTTTGCTCCCTATTCCCGGAATCGCCTCCAGTTGCTGTTGCGTGGCATTGCTGAAATCGAGACCGGTCTCGACTGCGGATATACTGCGTTTTCCATGGCCCGTCACCATGACGTCTGACCCAGTCTCGAGAGGGATCAAGTATGGAACTCCGACTAGTATCGGGTATGCCCCCATCTGCCTTCCGAAGGTGATGCCCGAGGACCCATGAACAGAGGGGTCCCTGTGCTTGGGATCCATTACATGCTCGGGCAGCCTGATCCTATTGCCATTGGACTCCCACCATACGCCCCTCAGTATTGTGCCAGCAGGAAGCATCTGTTCCAGCATTGGCTGGTCTATCTCGTCCCTGACCCCAGTTTTGAAATCCCTGAATGCAGATTCACTCACTTCTTGGAAACCCTGGCCTTCGACCTGCCTGATATTTATCCTTCTGAGAAGAAGCCCTTGTGCCTTTATTTTCCTTAGTAAATTCATGTTCATCCCGTAGGATTCTGCAGTCTCGCCGTTCAATCCAGCGATGAAGTTCAGACCGGGCAGCATCGCTGGAAGCCCCCTAGGGCCCCTCTCCCTGCCGAATTCGTTGATGTGTCGAATGGCAGTCATTAGCTGATCAGTGTCGCAATTCAGCCAATTCTCTTCATGCACACTGGGGTCTGCTGACTCCAGCCCAAAGGAAAGTACTGAGCCATCAGAGAGATATTCCACCATGGCCTTCGTAATTTCCGTTGATTGCTCAATGTTTTCAGCGATTATCGAAGGATTGGCATTGTCCACATGCAGTACATCGAGCCTGTCGTCCTCCCTGATTTCACTGAGGACGCGTATTATTGGATCCGGGTTTGGTATCGGGTACTCTAGATCCTCGACACCCTCTGCTCGATATGTGTAGATGTCTGTAGCGCCGCCGATCCTAACGTTTCTGACACCTGAATCTAAAGCGGCAGATATCTCATCGATCACATCACTTTCAGTTCTCCATAGAGGCAATCCCTTCTTTGGCTCTATGCAGAACTTGCACCCTCTCTTGAATCGGACACACCCCTGGTAGAGTTCGATTTCATACATCAGAGGGCCATGGGTTCCGTCCGGTGCGAGAATGTCTGGATGTTCAGTTACTGCCTTGGATGAGGCCCCGGATAATGCCCATCTTGACCATTGTTCAGGAGTTCTTCGCTTATGCGCCCACTCTCCCGTCGATAGGTGGTGGTCAAGAGTAGCGTCGGTGTCTTGGACCGTGAGGAACAGGTTGGGCCTAAGGGGGGTCCAACCGTCATACCTCCAATGCCTGATTGCCCATCCCCCACAAAGAATGGGGGCATTCGTGGGCAGGGTCGATATGAGAGAGTTAGTTTCCTTCAGGCTTATTGGGGTCCCTCTGACATATTTCCCTGGAACCACTGCACCGGCGAGTAAGACAGCTCCTGAAAGGCCCCCCATTTCCCTTCTTACAGAGTCCATTCCTTCTGGATCGGACAATCTAGACTTGAATTTGATCCTCCATTCATCTATGGTCATGTAAGTGTATTCTATGCCTCTACTCTCGAGTACCCCACAGATATACCTAACATGGAATCCAACGTAGTTCGGCACTCCAAAGGCTGCTGGCTCGTCCTCATAGCCATCTAGAACCAGCCATCCCTCGGGTGAGTCCATGTCCCTCTGATGGGACGGCGGGCCTTCACCGCTTCGACCGGTTTCGTCCTTCACGGCCCCTTCTGCTGGGGCCTCCTTTCCTGCCACCACCTGATGGCTTCGAGG
>MDSY01132266.1_pt1 | contig 11698 bp, 7 predicted proteins | sample 811131 | NCBI WGS metagenome assembly MDSY01 (sample SAMN05326643, study PRJNA326480) | marine metagenome | isolation source: seawater | place: Atlantic Ocean: South West | collected 2010
ACTGATTGTAAATATTTAAAGCAAGGGAGCGTATATTTATGTTCACATATATCAAATATAGTTAATTTAGAACTTGGATTTGCTAATAAATATAATAAACTACTATGACCAGCATTAAAACCAATCTCCATTATATTAGTAGCATTCAATCCTAAACTGAAATGGTTTAATTGTTTATAAATTAATTCATTTATTGTATTATCAATATTTAGATGTTGAGTAAAACAATTCCCTTCAACTTTTTCTCCTATCTCTTTACATATTGTATATAATTTATCGAAATGATTTTTATTATTATCCAAAATATTTTTATAATCAGCAATTTGTATTATTATATTTTTGTTCATTATATATATATATATTAAAAATTAAACTTATTTTAATTATTCAACAAACATTCAATTTAAATCTTCAAGGATATAAATATTTGTCCCATTTTAAAGTTTCAAGGGTGTAAATACTATTGTTTCAACTGCTAACTCAGTAAATAAAGCTTATGGTAAATCAACCTCTTCAGCTTTATCATCCATAATTAATAACTTATATAAAAATTCAGAAATTATTGTTGTAGATGATTGTTTGTCAAATTAAAAAGACAGAGGTCGGCGTTTAATTGCATCAAACGTTTTGTCTACAAACTTATCCACTTCTTCTTCAACAGCTAATCACAACATTATGTAAGGCGGCGTTTACCAAGTTCAAATGTGTAATAATAGTTACGTTCTATTTTTTTTTTTAATTCCATATTATATAATATAATATGGAATTAAAAAAAATAGAAAATAAGTTTATAATATTTATACCATTTTGTAAAGCATATAAAAATTTTATAATGGAGTGTTTAAATTCAATTGAAAATCAAAATTATTATAATTATGAAGTTATATTTGTTAATGATGGTGGAAATATACATGAATTAAATAATTTTTTTTCAGGTAAGAATAATTATACTATTTTAGATTTTAAAGAAAATAATGGACCTGCTTTTAGTAAATGGAAATTTATAGAATATATACAAAATAATTTAGATGAATACAATGTTAATGATATTTGTATTATAGTAGATGGCGATGATTATTTATTAGAAAATGCTTTGAATATTATAAATGATACATATAATAATAGCAAATGTTGGTGTACTTTTGGAGATAATACAGGTAAATTTTCATTACAAAATATAAAATATTATAATAAAAATACAGATTATAGTGAAATTCGCAATAGTGATTGGTTTGCTAATCATCCAAGAACTATGAAATTATTTTTATTGTTGAAGATGCAAATAAATGATTTCAGATTTAATAATGAATGGATGCAAAAATGTACTGACAGAATTATAATTTATAAAGCATTTGAACTATCTGGTAAAAGCAAAATTTCTTATATAAACGAGATAATATATTATTATAGAGAACATGATTTAAATTCATATAAAACTTTTAAAGGAAATAAAAAAGCAATTTTAGATTATTGTAATAATTCTAAAAAAATAGAAGAGATTACTGAAGATATTCACATAGTCATGTGTTGTTGGAAAAGATATCAAAATTTAGATCAACAATTTAATATGTTAAATAATCAAACTGTAAGTAAACGTATTCACTTTCATTTAGTTAATAATAATTATAATGATAGAGACACCTTAGAAAATATAATAGAACAATGTAAGCAAAAATATAAAAATATAAAGGTTAGTGTTGTACATTATCATAATGAATATTATGGATATCAAAGATTTATATACATAAGGGATATTTTGTTAAAAAATTATCTATTAGATTATGTTATTATAATAGACGATGATCAGATATTTAGAAATGATTGGGTTGAAAAAATGTGGCGATTACGTAAACCAAAAATTTATACCGGATGGTATTGTAAAAAATGGATAGATCATTGGGATTATTGGAGCGGAAGTTTAATTAACTACAACGCATGTAAAAAAAATATAAATTCTAATATAAATGAAATTGATTATGTAGGCACTGGTGGTTGTTTGATTGATGTATCGTTATTTAATACAAGAACTTCTTTCTGGATTGTTCCGAATGATTTACCAGAAAATATAACAATTTATAATATAGAGGATTTATGGTTATCTTTTATAGCAAAATATGAGTTTAGTTATCAATTAAAATGTAATTGTTTACCTGAATATATATCAATAAATAATCTTGATAAAAACAGTAAAGAGGTTTCTTTATTCATAACACTTAAAACCCAAAAACAATTACTCTTGGACTATTTAGTTAATAAATATATAAAACCATCAGTATCTGTTATATTAACAACATATAATGTTGGCGATTATATTGATCAAACTTTATCATCAATAATTAATCAAACATATAAAAATTTAGAAATTATTGTTGTAGATGATTGTTCAACTGACAAAACAGAAGAGATAATTTTAAATTATTCTAAAAAATATAAAAATATTATTTATAAAAAATTTCATCATAGAACTTGTGGAGGATGTTGTAATACATCAAACTTAGGTTTAGAAAACGCTACAGGGGACTATATTATTTTTGTAGATGGTGATGATTATATAGAAAAAAAAATGACAGAGATATTAGTAAAATCAATATTAAAATCAGATTATGATATTGTTATATGTGATTATTATGAAGATGTAAACGGTAGACTTCAAGATGCTTATCATGATAAAATATATAAATCATTGCTAAGAAATTATAATAAAGATCATGTATTTTTAACATCACCTGCACCATGGAATAAAATCTACAGAAGATCTTTCCTACAAGAAAATAATATAAAATTTATATCAGGAGATTACTTTTTTGAAGATAATCCTTGGCATTGGTTAAATCTTGTTAACACTGATAAAATAAGTGTTATTCCAGACAAATTAATATATCATAGAAAAGAAACTGAAAGAGAACAAACCACCACTAAATTTAGAATAGTGGACAATTATAATTTAACATATTTCTTTACAGTTTTTTATAATATACGAGAAATAATTAAAAAAAATCCTTCATACAGAAAAATATTCTTTAAATGGATTTATGAATATCGGTTTTTTATAAAAATTATGGAACATGATAGTAAACTAAATACTAAAATAGTAAGAATTCTTAGTAACTTTATTAAAAATAAAACAATTTATACTAAAGATCTATCTATAATTATACCAGTATACAAAGTTGACAATTTTGCTTTTTTAGATAAATTAACTCTAACTTTATCAAAATACAATAATATTGAAATAATATTTATAAATGATAATCCCAATAAAAATAAAGAATTAGACACATATTATCAAGAATACAATAATGTATTTTTAATTGAAAATGACAAAAATATAGGGGCAGGTAGAAGTAGAAATCGAGCAATTCCCATAATTGAAGGTAAATACTCATATTTCTTTGATGCGGATGATTCAATAAATATTAATTTATTTTTACAAGAATTAAATATTTTAAAAAAAAATAATTATGATATATTGTATTTCAAATATTTGGTAAATAATAAAAAGAATAATTTATTGGAAAATAATTATAATATATTAAAAGATGATAAAAAAATATTTTTTAAAGTAGCAATGTATCCTTGGAGTTTTATTGTAAAAAGTTCAGTAATACACAATAATTCAATATTTTTTGGAGTTACAAATATTCATAATGATATTAATTATTATTTACTTTGCTCTCATTTTGCTAATAAACAATATTTTAGTCAAAATTATATATATAATTATGTAAGATTAGAAAATGATCAATCTTTATCAAATAACAAAGATAGGAGTAATTCAATACATTCATTATATCATACATATTTAAAATTAAAAGAAATAAAATATCCTTACCTAAAAGATTATAAATTATTTGTAGATAGAATTATATGTTGGAATCTGAATATAGATAATAAAAATAAAGAAAAAATATTAGATTTTCAAAAATTATATTTTATTAATAATGATACAAAGTTTTATTTCTATATAAGAGGACATATACGTAATTCATTTAATACAGACCGATTAAATAATTTTGTAAAATTATTAAAATCACATTTTCCAAATATAAAGTTTATTCTACAAACTTGGAAAAAACAAGAATGTAAAAATAGTGAATCTTGGAGAAATATTAATGAGAATAATGAAATCATTTCAAGAGAAACAATTGAAAATTATTTTGAAGATGAAGATATAACAGAAGAGTGTTTGATAATTGATGAAGATTCTATTGAATTAGTTGGGACAAGTGATGGAAATATAGGTGTGGGACATTCTCCTAAAAAGGGGTGGAAAAATATGTGGTATGGTATATACAAAGGATTAGAGCATATCGATATTAGTTCTTCTAACAATATTATTGTCTCTTTTAGATTTGATTTTTTCGATCTATCTCAAAGTGCTGACATTGATGAAGGAAAAATAATACAATTTATAAAAAATAATTTAGATAACAAAAATATACAATTTATTAAATATAAAGTTCCAGGAACAGATAATTTATATATGGGAAGATATAACAACATTAAGGCTTTGATTGAAAAATTTCATTTTGAATTAGATGGTATTTTAAATATGAATAAAAAAATAGTTCACCAAGAATATTTGGTTAATGATATAGCAGGTGCTTTGGAACACAACACCATCCGAGGAGGCACACAGAGAAAAATGCCCCGACAATATCGTATGTTCTCAACTCGTCATAAAAAACGGGCACCACATCCAATGAAAATGACTAAAACACTTAATAAGAGATTCGCTGCTTGAAAGAGTTTACAATATTAGATATTTTGCGAATATTTATATGCAGTTGGTTTTCCATTCATTCCAATCCACTCATAATCTACATTATTGTTTATAATAAAATCAATTCTGACTTTATTCTATTTATTTGTTCAATTTTATCATTTACATTTCCAGCGCATACTGCATGATGGAATAAACTTTTATTTCTATTATATATTTTAGTTCACCAAACTACATATTCATTAGGAATGAAGCCATAATTTATTTTACTCTTTAATTTATTTATAATAGTTGCACGGACGGGACGCGGCGGTCGCTTGACTGGTTCCAGTTTGGCTTGCCCGGCGGTTATCTCTATTATCTGCAAGTATATTGCGGCGTTTCATAACATCAAATGAGAGACGCGTTTATGATCCTTATAGTATGATATATTAACTAACGAGTAATCGAATACGTGATAAGCATGCTCCATTAACTTATTCATTTGTGGGTTATGAATGTGTGATGATTCTGATTTGTCGTATTGTTCAAGTTGGTAAATGAAATACTTATTTTTGGGAAGTGGTTTAACCAAATAAAACATACATTAAAGTTAAATAAGAAAGTATTACACCTTTGAACATTTAAAACGCCGACTTTCATTATTATTTCCTTTGTTTTATATAATAATATTTATGAAAATTTATACTCTAATTCTTTTAATTTTTCAAAGGTGTTTTTAAATAATTTATTGTTAAATCCGTTTTTGCTATTAAAAGTGATAAATAATCCACTATTGGTTAAATCTTTTACTTGCCATTTTTTGTTATCTATATAGCATTTTACATTATTCAACAATCTTACTATATAAAACCAAATATCATCATTTGTAGGACAAGTATCTAAATATATTTTATCATTAAATATTAAATCATGAGTTTTGTGGAAAAATTGAGGTTTGTATAAAATACCTCCCTTCCCAGTTAAAAAATTATATAATGATAAATTTTGTAATTCATCTCTTTTATAATAATTAAAATTCTCAATTTTATCAAAGGATGGAGTAAATCCCCTATAACCAATAACACAATTTTGTTCATTGTAATCATTTACTAGATTTTCAATTAACTTGGTATCATAAATAGTGTCATCATCAATTGTTATAATTATACAATCTTCATCCCATTTATCTTTTAATAGTGGTAATAATTTACGATAAGGACCCGTATTTTTTACCCAATTTATATCTATAATTGAATCATCATAAATGAATTTTAACAATTCTGAGTTTGTCATCTTTTTATCTTTAAATCCAGTATCGAGTAAATATGATTCTTCTGATAAATACAAAAATATTTTATCTGGTAGTCTTGTTTGTTGCATTATAGATTGTAGTGTTTTTACTAAAATATCTTGATTTATAAATATACTAGTTAGAGAAATATAAACTGGTATTTTTTGATTTTTTGAGTTAAACATTATAATACATATATATTTTATATTTTATACCATAATTTTAATTTTTAACCCGTTTGGCATTTAAAATGACCAGATTTTTTCTCTTATCCTATAATAATAGTAAGTAAACATAAATCAAAAGATACAAAAAAATTGGCAATTGAATATTATAAAAATAATAATGTTTCATATGAAAAAGTAGCAACAATATTTCAAATTGGCGAGAAAACGTTACGAAGGTGGATAAAACGATTCGATGAAGAAAAATCCCTTGATAGAAAAAATAAAGATGCTGTTTCATACAAAATAACACACATTCAAGTAAAATATTTGTTAAAATTAGTTAAACAGTATCCAACACTGTCAATCAGACTTTTATGGAATAAAATGCATGATAAATTTGATAATTTTAATATTTCAGAAAGTCAAGTAAGAAGAGTTATTCGAGATAATAATATTACAAGGAAACGAACTCGTGTTAGGCATTATCCAGATACAAGATACAACAAGCCAATTAATTTGAATAATTTAATGAAAACATTTTATAAAGAGGTTGATAAATATGCATTAAATAAAATTATAAGTATTGATGAAACATCGATACATGCAGAAATGACTAATAATTATTCGAGATGTGAATTAGGTAAAAGGTGTGTCAAAAAGACTAAAGATAATAAAGTATTTAGAAAATTCACTTTAGTATGTGCAATCAATAATAAAAAAGTAATTGGATGGACTTTATATGAAAATGGTGGAATAAATGGGGAAAGAATGGTTAAATTTATAAATGATTTTATAATTGGAAAATATGAAAAACATCTTATTATAATGGATAATGGTGGTGCTCATAAAAACATAAAAGTTAAAGATAAGATTAGTGAATCTAAAAATAAATTACTATTCAGTGTACCATATCGCCCAAAAACTAATGCTATTGAAAGTTGGTTCAATCAATTTAAGTATTATTTTCAATTACCAAATAATGCCATTACTTACAAACAACTAAAGCATCGTGTAGATAAATCTATTCGATCAATTCCAAAATCATCTTATAAGAATTACATAAAATATGCTTATCAAGAAAAAAGTGTTCGAAAATATACTAAAAAACAATCATCTAGAAGAAAGAAAACCAAAAATTATAAAATATAATAACATACCACCCTTTATTAAAAAATTATATTAATATAATATATAGGATGGAACATAATATAGTTAATATTTCACTTGGAGAAAATTGTTTAATGGATGCATTATTATCAAAATATGGAATAAAACAAGAATCTTATGTATTTTCAAGCGTTAGAACTAATATAGAATATGATTTGGAAATAATAAAAGATAATTTTGAAAATTTACTTAAATCAGATTTATTAGTGAAAAAAACAGTTAATGGAACTCAAAAAGTAGTTAAAAATAAAAAATATTCAAAAGTTCAAAATGACATTTATTCTTCATCTGTTATTGATAGTTTTGAATTTACACATCATAATGTTTTGGATAATAATAAAGCTATTGAGAGTTATAATAGAAAAATAGAAAGAACGAAAATAGCTTTAGAAAGTAATGACATCATATTTTGGTATCATTATAGATATTCCACTAATAATAACTTGGAAATATTAATTAAACAATTTGAGGATTTTATAAAATATTTATCCAAAAAAAATAATAAAAAAAAATATCAAATATGTATTTTTACTCAAATTGTTTCAGATGATATTCATTTTATAAATGAACAATATAATAATAATATAAATATTGTAAAATGTTATGAAAAAAATATTTGGTGTGGAAATAATGTTGGTGGTAATGTAAATTCATTAAAAAGTCATACTTTTACGAAGGTATTTGATAAAATGTTTAAAGAATATAATTTATATGACAAATTATTAAAGAATTTCGATAATTAATCTGGTCATTTTAAATGCCAAACGGGTTAAACCTTATAATATATAATTGACTATTCATAAAAGCAGTGATTATAAATTATCAGCAGTTAAATACTATTCATCTAATTAGTCATATTTCATTTATAAAGCAACAACTTAAACAAAATAAAACTATAACAATAGATGAATTGTTAGTCAAATTAAAAACTAAATATCCAGATCTAAGACTATCAAGAGTTCATTTAGGTAGAGTTGTAAGAGATATTAATATCACACTAAAACAAACACGATTACGACATGTTCCAAAAACAAGATGTAAAAACATATTGTAATTAAAAATCAAATAAAATAGTTTTATAGTAAGGTAAAACAATATAACTTAAAGTCGGCGTTTTAAATGTTCAAAAGTGTAAAATTTAATGAATTAAAATTAGAGGTTAAAAAAAAATAATATATATATATATATTATGTTTTTATATGGTATTTTTTTAAATACCAAAATAAAAGATATCAGTAAATATATTATTGATAAATATGAATATAGAAATTTATCAAAAGAGAATATTTCTAAAGTTTTATATATTCATACAAATAAACATTTTACATTTTATTCACTGAGAATGAACAATCTATTTGGAAATAAAATTATTGAAGATGATAATCATATTCGTTTCTTAGATGGTTATGTAGTTGATATAAATAAAACAAAATTAATAGATAATATTAATGATTTTAATATAGACGATTTAGAATATTATCACGGAGAATATACTTATATAATAATAGACAAACATAAGTGTACATTAAAAATGATAAAACCTATAATGAGTGGTAATGTATTATTTATATCAAAAAAAATATTAAATTCAGAAGCAACATTAATTTCAAATCAAATAGCATTTCATTCGTTATTAGCTGATATTAAAGAACCTGATAATCTATTTATTTCAAATATGATATTATATAGTACACCAAACTGTTTCCCAAAAACCCACTACAAAAATATAGAACTTATTTCACCATTTTCTAAAATTAGTATTGATAAAAGTAATTTATTAATTTCTGATCCAGAAATAGAAGTATTACGAGATGAAGTTATATCAATAGAAAAAACAAATAAAATAATGATAAGTATATATGATATAATATTAAATTATTGTTATTTAAAAAATATTGAAACAACATTTTTTTTAACTGGAGGTAAGGATTCTAGATTGGTATTTAGTATTTTTAATAAATTAGATGCGTTCAAAAAATATAATATAGACTTAGTTACGAGAGGAGGCCCTTATTCTGGTGATGTGCTAATTGCAAAAAAAATTAGTGATAAATATAATATTAAATATAATATTAAACATAATTTGATAGATACATCGTTTTCAGTGGCGCGTTCGAGAAGCACATATTATGAAGGTTTTAAAGATCGTATGTACGGTACAAATTTATTTGTATCATCAAAAGATTCTTCAAGTATTAATTTTCGTAAAGAAACAATAAAAAAATGTAGTTTTATTAATCATGAATATTGTACTAAGGAAAATAAAAATATTAATAATATTGACAAATACCTAAATATTAAATATAATAAATTATATGTTAATGAAAAATTGAGAATAGAAAATATAAATTACATTAAAAATGAATTGAGGGAATATATACTTAAAAGATCTAATAATGAAAATGGACATTTAATGTTCCAGATTTTAAATAGATATCAATACTGGTGTGTATCTCATAGTAGAAATAATTTTTACTCTAATGGTTTTTTTCCAAATATTATGATACTTGATATTGTTATGAAATTATTATATAATTGCTATAAAAGTGATGAATTAATAAAATACAATAAATTTCATACAGATATAATTAAAACTGGTGATCCCTGGTTAGTTGAATGTCCTTTATTTAATGACACATGGGGCAGTGCAAATAAAAATAAATATAAATTATCGTTATCAAATAGTATTTCTTTACAAAATAATACTTTAATATGTTTAGAAAAATCTAGAAGTTCATTCCTTGATATTTTAAATAAAAATAAGAATATATTAGAAGATATATATGAGACAAATGAATTAACTAAAATATTTCAAAATAATGATTATTATAATTTTCAACATCATTATTATATTTTTTTACAAGTCTTAGCACATAAGATAATTAAGTTTGATTTATCAAACTTAGAATCTAAATCTACTTGTGATTTAATAGGTAATTGTATGAAACCAGTAAATCAAGAAGATACTTGTGACGAAGAAATAGAGGAAAAAATTTACAATAAAGTTTTAAGTGTATTGATTGAATTAACCAATAACGACTGCAATATAGATATGATTTATAATCAATTATTAAATATAGTTGAAAATGAAAAACCTAATGATTTGTATAAAAAAAATATTATAGCCTTGACTTTATACTTAAAAAAAAAAATGTCACCTGCAGCCATCTGCCAGCAACCACCGGCCGACACGACCCAGACTCTCCCGCGCAGACGCAAGCGGGGACGCAAGCGGGGACGCAAGCGGGGACTGTGGAAGCTCAACTTCGATCTGATCTGATCTGATCTGATCTCGCCGTGGTGTTTGTGGATGGGACTGCCACGGCCTGCCCGTCGAGTTTGAGATCGATAAGGCACTCAATATCAAGGGGCGGCAAGATGTGCTGGAGATGGGCATCGGCGCCTACAACGCGGAATGCCGCAAGATTGTGACCCGGTGCCCACACACATCACACGCACGCCCGTGAACATGACACACGCCGTCGACGCAACTGACCCAGTTTCTCAGGCAAGGAGCTAGGTCCTCGGTAGGGCGGGATTGCGCGAATCCAGCTATCCTGTGGGCTTTTCACCTCTTGATCCGCTGCTCTGAGCGCCGCCGTTCGGAACCATGGCGGGGAAGACTAGCCCAGCGGTGCGGCGAGGCACCACGTTACACAAGTTCAAGCAGGTGCCCGAGGCAGCAACATCACTATCTTTCAGTTTCCGTTCAAAGGGATACATTTGGTGAACAACTCACCAGTCGCTCAAAACGTTCACGAAACACTTGTTCTGCTGAACCACTCATCACGCTCGTCCGGGTCGCGCGTTGCGCAAAGCTCCCCGTGCCGTGAGACGGTGTGTGCGACCGCGTTTACCGGTGGTCGCGTCGGACACTTCAGAAGTTCAGGCTATTGAGCATGCCTGAAAGGTCAGAAAACCAAATAAACTTATTATTATTAATATAGATAGAGAAGGGTGGATAAATTACTTGTGCTCACAATTACATTTCAAGAATAATAATATTGAATCAAAAAATGTGAATAAAACTAACAAAAATAATAAGGATCATGAAAATATATGTGAACTTGTAAATAAAACATTAAAAGAACTTAATTATGATAAAAAAACTATTCTTTTTTCAAATAAAGAATTATTAGATAAGCACATAACAATTTATAATAATTATATTTAAATTTTCAACTATAAATTTATTCATATATATATATATTTATTTGAAGGTGGTATATGTTTTGTCCCATTTTAAAGTTTCAATGGTGTAAATTTTAGATAGTTTCAATCCTCAAAAATTAAAACAAGAAAAAATAACGAAAAAAACACTTTATACAAATTGACTTTCAAACCTCTGTTAAAAACGGAAAAAAAATG
>MDSY01073587.1_pt1 | contig 11697 bp, 7 predicted proteins | sample 811131 | NCBI WGS metagenome assembly MDSY01 (sample SAMN05326643, study PRJNA326480) | marine metagenome | isolation source: seawater | place: Atlantic Ocean: South West | collected 2010
ATTCACCTACGGGAACAGCTGGGTTGATTCCTTTGCTTGTCCTGATGCCGACCAAGACGGCATAAGCGACTCTCAAGATCCGTATCCAAACACTCCAACCAACAACATCGAAGACTGGGATAACGATACCTATCTTGACAACGCTGAAGATTTCAATGACAATACTGATGATTTCCCTTATGATTCAACACAATGGAACGACACCGACATGGACGGTTATGGAGATAATCCAAACGGTAGTGAACCGGATGCATTCCCGCTTGATTGGTCGCAATGGCAAGATTCTGACGGTGATGGTTTCGGCGATGACTACTTCGGAAATAATTCTGATTCTTGCGTCTATTCTAGCGGTAATTCCACCCTTGACCGACTCGGCTGTGCTGACTCGGATGGTGATGGAATATCGAATCCTGATGGCGATTGGAGTGTCTTTGACGGCGCAGATGCTTTCATTTCGGAGGCAACACAATGGTCAGATGAAGACGGTGATGGGTACGGCGATAATTACGAAGGAACGACGCCAGATTCTTGCGTAGGCGAAGCTGGAAGTTCAACGCTCACGGCCCACTATAACAACTCAAACGGTCAATGGAGTAACGTAACTGAATATGGATGTCTAGATGAAGATGGTGATGGTTACAGCGATTACAGCGACCCTTGTCCATTTTCCTATGGAAACAGTTGGATTGACCTCTTGGCTTGCCCTGATGCTGACCAAGACGGCGTGAGTGATCTCAACGACCCTTACACACAATCTGCTACGGCTACAGTCGGTGATTGGGACGGTGATGGCGTTCTTGACCACGCATTCAACCAATCGTTGAATGTCGATGCTTTCCCTGATGACGTAACGCAATGGTCTGATTCAGATAGTGACGGATATGGTGATAACGCGACTGGATATGAGGGAGATGAATTCCCATACGAACCAAGCCAGTGGCAAGATACCGATGGCGATGGCTATGGTGATAATCAAAACGGGTACGATGGTGACCAATGTCGTTTCACTGCTGGAAACAGCACAATGCCGTTCTATGGTTGCCTTGACAGCGATGGAGATAGTTGGGCTGACGAGCATGATGATTTCGAAAACGATAACACGCAATGGCGAGACATGGATGGGGATGGCTATGGTGATGAAATGAACGGAAACACTCCAGACCAATGCCCGAACCAACCAGGAACCTCATCAATGCGTGTTGGGCAAGACGGAACCAACGTCACCTTCTACGGCTGTGAAGACCGTGATAATGATGGATATGAAGACCAGACGGACCCTTGCCCAAATCAATACGGTGAAAGTTGGGTCGATCAACTGGCTTGTGTCGATGATGATGGTGATGGAATCAGTAATGCAAACGACCCAGAACCATACACTGCAACTACAAATACCGAAGATTGGGACGGCGATGGTTATCTTGACCATGCCGATAATGAATCAATGAATGTCGATGAATTCCCTTACGAATCAACCCAATGGATTGACTCTGATGGCGATGGCTATGGTGACAATTTGAACGGCACTGAACCTGATATGTTCCCGAATGAATACTCACAATGGATGGATTCTGATGGCGATGGTTTCGGTGATAACAGCGAAGTTTGGGCTTACAATCCAGATGCCTGCCCCTATGAAAATGGGAACAGTACCGTTGACAGAAACGGCTGTATCGATTCAGACGGCGACGGTTACAGTGATGCATCTTCAACCTGGCTTGCTTATCCATACGGACCGGCAGACAGCCTTCCATACGATGCTACACAATGGGAAGACCTTGACGGAGATGGCTGCGGCGACTACTATGTTTGGACTGTTGATGATGAAACAGGATTGAGAAATGAATCAGGAGATGCTTTCCCGAACGATGCTACACAATGCACCGATGAAGACGGCGATGGTGTTGGTGAAGAAGAGGATGCGTTCCCTCAAGACTCGATGGAGTTTGAAGATACAGACGGTGATGAAGTCGGTGACCTCAGTGACGAGTTCCCATTTGACCGTACCCAATCTGAAGACTCTGATGGAGACGGCTATGGAGATGACCAAGACGGCAGAGATGCTGATGCATTCCCTGACGACCCGACTGAACACCTTGATAGTGACCGTGATGGAATGGGCGACAATACCGACGCATTCCCGAACGACCCATCGGAAACAACAGATTCTGACATGGATGGAATCGGAGACAATGCTGACGCATTCCCGAACGAGCCAACCCAATGGCGTGATTCTGATTACGACGGATTTGGAGATAACTACGATGGATTTGAAGCCGACCAATTCCCGCGTGACCCTACGCAGTGGAACGATACCGACATGGATGGTCGGGGCGACAACTCTTGGGGTAACAATCCAGACTCCTTCATCAACGATGATACAGAATGGGAAGATTACGATGGTGATGGACTTGGTGACAACCTCGCAGATATGTGCTATGATGTAGATTCAGGGCAATTAAGGATGTGTATTTACGATGCTGATAACGATGGCTATGATGATGAAGATGACCAGTTCCCTCTTGAAAAGACGCAGTGGGTGGATAATGACCAAGACGGAAAGGGCGATAACTGCCGATTTGTCGAAATTGGTGGCGAGACACTCAACGCAGTCAACGGAGATTGCTCCTTGAATGACCGAGACAACGATGGTCGAAAAGACCCGGCAAATCCAGTCTACACAGATGAAAACAATATTCTCATTGAGAGAGATTCCTTAGAATGTCTCGAAGTTGGAAAGACTTCAGTATGTGAAGACGCGTTCCCTGATGACCCAACTGAATGGTGGGACAACGATGAAGACGGACAAGGCGACAATGCTGACACTGACGACGATGGTGACGGCGTGAGCGATAAAGTCGAAGAAGAATCTGGCACAGACCCGCTCAGTTCCTCATCGACTCCATTTGCTGGCCTTGATGTTATAGGAATTAACCTTCAAGAATGGGACTTAATCACCATTGGAATCGGTGGACCGAGTGCATTGTATCTCGCTTTTGCCTTCCTTTCACGAGACCGACGAACCAGAGAATTTGAGAAAATGATTCACATAGCCGAATCCGAGCAAGAATTGCAAACGATCAGCAATAAATACGAACGTGCACTGCAAGTGCGATTGATTGGTCCTCACCAAGGATTGCGACTTGAGCGAGTTCGCTCGAAGCGAGAAAATATCCTTGAATACGATATGGTCGAGCAGCATAACATGGGTGTTGAATTGCAAGTAAAGCCTGTGGTTGAGATTTCCTCTTCTGAAGAAGAGTGAGGCACATCCCTATGAGGCACCGGCTTGTCGGTGTATCATGGCACGAGGTGGGCTGGATAGCGAAATCGCTCGTTTGAAGCACAGAGATGTGCGGCAGCGAAGGCGTGCGATCCGAGTCTTGTTCGACACCGATATGTCGCGTGCACTGGAAGGATTTGTACCTCTGCTCAACGACAAGGATGCTTGGTTTCGCTCAAAAGCACTTGAGGCACACCGGAAGTGGGCGCCGAAGCAAGGAGTCGAATCTTTACGCACATTAGCAACACATTCCTGGCTTGATGCACGACGATGCGCTGCTAATTTACTCGGTGACTTTTCTCAAGACACCACTGAGATTGCGCTTTTATTGATCGAAGATGAGGACTTAACCTGTTCAAGGAAAGCTGCAGAAGCATTACTCAAAGGAAAAGATGCTGCAGATTTTTCTGTGACGTTCCAAACGAATGCTGATAGCGCCATACGACGATTGGCTGTTTTGAGTAAAGGTGCGAACACTGAACACCGTGCTGCTGCTCTTCACGATGAGAATCAGGGCGTATGTGAAGCAGCGTTACAAGCGGTCGTCGATAACGGAGAATCCCTTTCAGAAGACAGTATGCAAGAAATCCTCAAGCGTGGCCTCAACTCGACGCCTTTACTTTCTTCAGCAGTTCATAATGCTGGAAAAGTCTTGATTGAGATTGCAGAGAAAGCCGATGGCCAAACTATGAAAGCATTGGTCAAGGAATTACGTTCACAATGTAATGAGTTGGAGGATGGTGCTGTTCAACTTCTTCTCAAACATGAGTTGTACACGGTAGTGGGACGATGGATGCAAGGCAAGAAAGGTGAACAAATCGATGCATTGCGCTGGCAAATAATACGGAATGAGTCGGTTGATGTTATCGAGCGAGCCCGCTTCATTGAACGTCTTATCGGACGATGTGGGGAGACTGAAATTGCAGAGGAAAACCGCCGTTTCCTGGAACAATGCAGTGAAGAGTTGCTCCGCATTTCAGCAGAGAACCTTTCAACCGCCTCCACTGAACTTGGTCTATGAGCCGCCAATCTTCAGGTATCCGCTTCCTTATTGACGCCACAGAAGGCGAGTCTCGACGACTTTCAGTTGGAATCGAAATCAAAGGGCCTTTTACCTCTTCAAACCTCACCATGCACTTCCCTCGTTGGGTTCCTGGCTCCTATTTCTTGCGAGAGCCGATTCAACACATGACCGATTTCGTTGCGACTGACCAAGCAGGAAATACCCTCGCAGCACATCGAAAAGATGTCGATGCTATGCGAATTAAATTACCGCCAAATACCTCAAGCGTGATGATGACGTATTGTCTTCTTGCGACAGACCTCTCAGTTCGTGCTAACCATTTGGATAATACCCACTTGCACATGATGCCACCTTTTACGTGGTTTATGCCGACTGAAGGCGTTGATTCAACGAGAATGAATATGGAACATATCGTGGAACTACATTCTCCAAAAGGCTGGACTGCTGCGACGCAATACACCTCAAATGGAAACCGTTCAGGAAAGGGTGAGCTCACTTCAAATCAAGGTACAACACACTGTTTCACCTCTCCAAACCGGGACGAATTCCTTGATGCGATCATCGAATGCAATCCCAACCCAATGGATTCATGGGTTGTTGATGGCCGAACACATCACCTGAAATTATGGGACAGTGGTGGCCATGAAGTAGATGCAGGGATGATTGAGCGATTCAAAGAAGACATGGATAGAGTGGTCAAGGAACACCATGCGCTATTTGGCATTCCCGCTTGGGATAATTACGTCACCGTTATTCATCTCACAGAGAACATGAGAGGTGGGTTGGAACACCTCAACTCACAAACTTCGATGCTACCTCGACAATGCCTCATTCAAGGGCATGAAGACGAGTATAGGGACTTAGTGAGCCTGTACAGCCATGAATATCTCCACCAGTGGAATGTGAAGCGATTACGACCACGCAACTTCCTTGATTATGATTTACAGCGTGAAGGACATTCTGATTTATTGTGGTGGTTTGAAGGCGGAACCTCATGGTTGGGCGACATGTTATGTGTTCGCTCAGGTGCATGGTCAGAAGAAGATTGGCGCAAGGATTTCATGCGTAAAATGAAACGCCATTTGGCCCGTAACGGGATGGAAACTGAATCACTAGCCGAATCAAGCCATGATGCTTGGATTCACTTGTATCGAGGACATGCCTTTTCAAGAGAGACGCAAATTTCCTACTATCTTGAAGGAGAATTAGCACTGATGCAGTTAGATGCTGAATTACGACGTCGGTCCAAAGGAGAGGTTGGCGTCTGTGACCTTGCAGCCGAGTTATGTCGCAAACACGCTCTTGAATACGAAGGAGTCGAGCGATTAGGTGTCACCTACAAAGACATTCGAAGAACCTTGACATCAATGAAAGGTGGACGGCAATTGGGTTCAATGCTTGACACTTTGATGCACGAACGGCAAGCCCCAGATATGGAAGCGACTATGGCCTTTTTCGGATTAAAACTGGTTGCTGAAAATCAACTCAAAGAAGGTGAAGAAAAACATGGATGGCTTGGAGTGAATCTGTCATCGAAAGGCGGTAAAGTCACCGTAACTTCACATCTCACAGGCTCCCTCGTCCGTCATTGTGTAATGCCAGGTGATGAAATTGTGGCCGTCAATGGAGTGCGTACTTCAACGACCAATACACTGAAAACTTCACTTAAAGGCAAAGCTGGAACGGATGTCAAGTTGACACTTTCTCATGAAGGGATATTGCATGAACACACCGTGGAACTCGGTTCTGCTCCTCAGCATGGTGTCAAATTAGAAGGAAAAGGAAACGCTCGATGGAGAGCCTATATCGCCACACGCCAGGGTCAATGAGTATCTTCGTGTTGGGCCAGTATCTCTAACGAGACGTGAATTGGAGGCAGATGGTCTGCAATCATATGTCGGCTGGTCTTAGGCGGATAGACATTACCAGAAAGGCACATGTCAATGACTTCTTGCTTGGTAATAGACTCAAGTTCTGAAGCCGGCCATACGTCTACTTTGATACGGTCATCTTCAAGATAATCAACACAAATGGCGGGAATACGGGCCAATTTCAATTCTCCGGCAATCGAGTATCGGTGATGGCCGTCTAGGATAGCTCCAGTTCGCTTATCGACAATGAGGGGTTTGGTAAAACCGCCCCATCGTTTGGTCATCTCGAGCAACTTGTCTCGATTACGAGGTTTGATTTCTTCATGCGGCTTAAGCCACTCATACGGCACAAGGTCAACATCTTCTTCATCCCACATTGAGCCGTTCCACCAAGCATTCTGCGATAATGCTTTGTCTGCCTCGCGCCCCCATTCGGAGTAAAGGAGGGTTTGTATGACGAGTGACGGTTGGCCGAATCCTGCATTACGAGCAGATGTTCCTGCACTTGAATGCCCTGAAAAAGTGCTTGAATGGCTTGCCAACTTACCTGCTCCAGTCCTAGAAATCGCTGCAAAGGTCGCTGAACATGGTGGTGGGATTTGGATTGTTGGTGGCGCTGTTCGAGATGCGTGTCTTGGAATCAAAGTTCATGACATTGATTTCGCAGTTTCTCTTGAACCTCAACAAATGATCGACCTCTTTCCTGACGCACTCCCAACCGGTATTGATTATGGCACAGTAAGCCTTCGAGGTGGTGAACAATTCTATGAAGCAACCACGCTACGAACTGAAAGTGATTACGAAGACGGCCGACGGCCTGAACAAGTTCAGTGGGGTGTTTCACTCTCTGAAGACCTTGAACGGCGTGATTTCACCATCAATGCAATGGCTATTGATATTGCTCGAAAAGTCATGCATGATCCTCACCACGGACTGCAAGATATCGAAAGAGGAATGCTTCGTGCAGTCGGTCAAGCCTATCGAAGAATCTCGGAAGATGGTTTGCGTATACTGCGCGCTTACCGTTTCCTCGACCGAGGAGTTGCAGGTGTATGGAAATTTGATTTTGAATTAAGTGAGGCACTGCGCCAAAACTCTCACATGCTTCAAGCCGTCACACATGAGCGAATCTGGATGGAGTGGCTCAAAATCCTCAACGGTAGAAACGTGGCTTCAGTGGTCGAAAAAATGGCCCATGACGGGGTTCTGGATTGTTTCTTACCCGGTGAATGGCGCTCTCAACACCTCAGACTTGCTGCTCTTCAACACCCATATGTCCATGACTTTGACGGACTTACACGACTTGCCCTACTCCTTGCTGAATGCTTTTCTATAGAGGTTGAAGAGGCGCTTATCGCTCTCAAGATGTCAAAGAAAGAACGCATCTACATCCTTGACCTTCACAGTCGATTTGGAACTCTCCCCGGAGAGTCGTTAGCCAGCATGAGAGTGTTTAGAGCAGTTCTGGAACAGCATGCTGAACAGCATTTGAAACTCGAAATCGTATTACGAAGCCACGAACTTTCACCCTCGATGGGCATTGGTAATGAACATGCAGATGATGTCTATGGTTTACTTGAGGCCTTAGAGGAGTTGGCACCTTTGAAGAGTGGAAACGAATCACTGGTCGATGGTCATTGGCTTATGCAGCGAGCTGGAATGGGGAAAGGGCGAGCTCTCGGACGATTGAAAGCATGGCTTCATCGATTACAAATTGAACGAGATCTGGCCAATGCTGATGAAGTTGAAGCGGTACTTTGCTCACTCCATTGGACTGAGGAGAATCACTTAGACTGGCCACAATTGCAATTTCCGGATTGAAAAGTCGGCATCAAGTTGATGAAGAGCGTCGTTGTCCTGTGTACATGCAAGGCAACGGCGTACGGGATATGGCGTTAAAAAAGATTGAAGAAAAAATGATGCAAAAGGGAATCAATCTTGCCGTTTTAGACAATCAAGAATTGGCTGAAGTGGCTCTTCGCTTCACTGGTGATACACCTCCAGCCCACCTCCCTCGGGAAACTATTATCCAAATCCTATCAGATCAGGAATCCATTCAAAATTGGGCGGGGTCGGTCAAAGATAAAGTTGGAACCAGAGCCGCTGAAGCAGCTAAGAGTGAGATTCGCCAACGGGTTGAATCAGCCCGCTCTAGTGCTGATACGGTGATTCAAAACGACCCTATGGCAGCGCAAATGGCTGAACGTTTTGGCGTTTGGCTTCAAAATAGCGGCTTTACGGCAGCTCAATTGACTCAAATGCTTGATGCGGATTCAGACGGCATTATCACAACTGAAGAAGCAACGAACCTAGTCCAAACCCTCGCCAAAATGGACCCTCCAAAGTGGGTAATGAATCACGTGGCCAACTTCTTAGACGTCGATGGAAGTGGCCAAGTTACAGTCACTGAATGGTTTGATTTCCTTGAATCAATTGGCTTTGAAGTGGACCGAAATCCTGCGATTGATGAATTTGATGATTTAGAAATGGAACTTGAATCCGACAAGAAAGAGGTTGAAAAATCCTCTACTCTTTCACTGCGAACATATTCGGGGCCAAACCGTATCATTCACGTTAGTGACGGAAACGCAAAAGAGATTCAACTCGATGGAACTTTCCTTGTTGGCGGCAGTAAGATGGGACAAGGAAACTGGGTCTCTAATACTCGATTCACAGTATATATCGAAGGCTGGAATTGGTGGGTCGGCGAACTTACCAGAGAGGGGATGATGACCACTTGCGTTGAGACACAAGACCAAATCCTCTCAGTCAAACCCAGTAACCTTGAACCATTCCATACACCTTACTCAGGTGCAGTGGCCGGATTTTATGTCTGCGATTATGAGCCGAAAAACGATTGGCACTATGTCCATATCATCGAGGACAGCCCTGGTAATTTCACTTGGAAAAACCGAGCAGGTGTTGAATGGGTATTGACCTTGAAGGCAGGAGTGCTCTATCTTTCAGAAGATTGCCCATATTACAAAGATGGTTTCCGACTTTGGAACATCGTTACTGAAAACGACGGCAGAACTGCCCTTGTGAGTCCAAGTGTGGGAGAGAAGTACTATCTTTCCGATGAACGGGATTACCCTGCTCCTGAAAAGATTGAGAAAACAGTAACACAGTCACCAGCCCATTCACCTACAGTGGAAGCAATGCCGGAGCGTGAGGATGAAGAGTTGGGTTCAGAGATCAATCAATACACAGAACTAATGATTCAAGAACTTGAGAATTCACGCCTTTCAAGCGAAGCAAATTCGATTATAGAAGGGAGTACTGTGAATCAATGCATCATTAAGATTGAAGAAGTCAGTCGGAGTCTGGTAGCACCCTCTAATCTACGAGGGGGCTGTACAATTCATGGTAAAATCGATGGTGGTCCATTCACAGTTGGAATAATGTTCTCAGCAGACCAAAATGAAATGATTGAATCATTGAAAATGGGAACGAAAATCTCATGCTATGCAAAGATTGTCAAGTGGTCGAGTGGTTCACGCCAAGCAACGCTTGAAGGCCAAAACCCTATGATTCGATGAATCACTTGAGAGCACGAGCGATAACGATGCGCTGAACTTCTTGGGTCCCTTCATAGATTTGAGTAATCTTTGCATCTCTAAAGAATCGTTCAACAGGAAATTCCTTCGTGTATCCATAGCCGCCCAAAACTTGGATGGCTCGTTCTGAAACCCACATTGCGGTATCTCCAGCATACAACTTCGCCATACTAGCTTCTTTCGAGTGCCGAGGGCCGTTGTGTTCGTAATGCTGTTGCTTGACCCAAGAAGCACGATAGACAAGCAATCGAGAAGCCTCAATACGTGTTGCCATATCAGCGAGGTAAGCAGTAATCATCTGGTGCCGAGCAATCACTTGTCCGAATGCTTCACGCTCATGTGCATACTTGAGCGCTGCTTCAAAGGCGCCTTGGGCGATACCCAAAGCCTGTGCTGCAATGCCAATACGACTGTTGTCAAGTGCATTCATCGCTATTGGGAATCCTTTGCCAACACCCTTGAGAACATTCTCAACAGGAACTTTGCAATCATTTAGAATGAGCGTGCAGGTATCTGAAGAACGGATTCCGAGTTTGTTTTCTTTCTTACCAACTGAGAAACCTTCGTACGAAGAGTCGACAATGAAGGCTGTCGAGCCGCCGTGCTTCTTGACGCCGTAATCGGGATGATCGACATCTTTCGCGAACAAGACGAGGATTTTTGCTTGAACACCATTGGTGACCCACATTTTTTCTCCATTGAGAATGTAGTGCTTACCGTCATCTGAAAGTTTGGCTTTGCAAATCATAGCGGCTGCATCGGTTCCAGCACCTGCTTCAGAAAGCGAATAGGCGCCAACTTCACCTGCTGCAAGTCGTGTCAAATACTGTTCTTTTTGAGATTCATTACCATGCAGCGCAATTGTTTTGGCGCACAAACCAACGTGAACGCAATACATAACAGCGAACGAAGGGTCAACTCGAGCCAACTCTTCAACGATAATCGATTCGGAGACATCATCGACTGGAGAGCCACCGTATTTTTCCGGAATCGTGACGCCTTGAAGGCCGTATTCGAGGAATTGTTCCCATTCTGCGGAGGGGGCAATCTGATTTTCATCGCGATGTTCAATTGTCGGGGTCAAGATGCTCTCCGCGAAATCGCGGACAAGTTCTCGAATCATTTGCTGTTCATCGGTTTCGGCATAATCCATAGGCGACCAAAGGGTGCTAAAACGCCGACTCACTTAACCCGTTTGTCGTTTTAGGTTGGAGGTGGATTATGCCTCAATTTGATATACAATGGTGTTTGGGGCAATCTAAGGGAGTCAAACCATGGACGAAGAAGTGGTAGAATTCAGCGTAGCTCATAACAGGAAATATTCTCGTGACCACTTGTGGTATCAAGAGAAAGATGAACGATTGATGATTGGGGTCAGTGAATACCTTGCCGTTGAAATCGGCGAAGTGTTGCGTGTCATCCTTCCTCAAGCAGAATACGAAATCGATGAAGGGCGAGACATGTTCTCGGTTTGGACGGCCCAAGAAAAGGTTGCTTTTCCTTCACAATACTCAGGTATTATCGCCGAAGTAAACGGTGAGGTTGAGATTAACCCGGATTTAGTCAATGATTCTGCATACGATCACGGATGGATTATCATCATCGAACCTCACGAAATGGACCTCGAGAACCTTCTCGACCCTGATGAGTATGTCGAATACCTTGCCGAACTTTGAGCAAAGGTCATACTCCGTCACTCTCCACGCTTTGTTATGACGGATGCCATGCATCGACTTCGGGAAAGCCTTCAAAATGCACCAGTGATTTGGAAAGGTGATTATCCTTACTTCATACATCCCATCACCGATGGAGTACCTCGCCTCGACCCGTTGGTTTTGAAAGCGGTCACTGATTTATGTGAAACGGCCATTGAATGGAAAGGCATTGACCTCATATTGGGCATTGAAGCGATGGGATTGCCTTTGACTGCCCCGCTAAGTATTCGAACTGGGATTCCACTTATTA